>TARA_R110002167_G_scaffold328665_3_pt1 | contig 50994 bp, 45 predicted proteins | sample TARA_R110002167 | Tara Oceans TARA_R110002167 (sample SAMEA4398238) | marine metagenome | biome: Polar Biome; feature: [MES] marine water layer (ENVO:01000295) within the mesopelagic zone...; material: water (ENVO:00002006), including particulate matter (ENVO:01000060) such...
TAACCTTGATTTTAAGTGTGTTAAAACACTCATTCTCAATTTTCCACCGACAACGGCCTGCCTTAGTCATGGCGATGATATTATCTTTACTAATGTCCATGTCGGTTACCCAACTATGGGTCTTGGTGATTTTTCCGTCGCTATTATTGAACTGATATTGAAACCAGTTCACCTTTATCGTCTTTTCATTTCCATTAAGAGGTACCCCATTTTGCCAACTATAAAGGTGGCTATTGCCTTTAGTATCAGTAAATTCAGTGACTTAGCGCATCATAAGCGCTAAGCCACGCCACTAAATATTTATGATTGCCAGGCTTGGCAACAAATAAATAGTGCATATCACCTGCTATTGTCTCTTCAATCATGGACTGGTTTAACATTAAACCATCACCGCAGAGCATAAATTTTTGTCTTAGATGTGCGGTGGTTAAGTTGGCGATAAAGCGTTTAGCCGTATTGAGCTCACAGTCTTGTTTCTTATCAGGGTGCATGATGGCACTTTGTAGGACGCCATGACTATAAGTGAGCTCACCTGACTTGTGCTCTTTGGTTAAACAACCATCACAATGCACTGAGTTAGAGCTGTGATATTGTGTACCATCAATAGTGCACATCAGCACGTTAGGTAAAATAGCGTAGTCTTCTAAATGCTTGTGTCGTCTTGATTTTTCATGAAAGTCTTTAAAGAACATGTAAGCAAAGGCGCTCATTAAAAAATCATGCTGGCTGTAGGTACATTTACTTTGTTGACGACTGTCTGGAATATCACTAAAACACTTGGCCATCGAGTTTCTAAGTGTTTTAAAGTTTAGGTGTTTTTTTGTTTTGAGTAATTATGCCACAAGGTTACCAAGATAATTAGCTTAGTTATTAATTTCATCTAGAACTGCTGAACGCTCATCTGAAGGTGCTAAAGCCTTATGCTGGAAGCTATATACAAACGAGCCAGTTAATTGTGCCGCAGAAGCGCTAAAAATAGTCTGGTATTTTGAACTAAGGTGGCGAGTAGAGAATATTGTAAAGCTTGGAAATCGGCAGGAACCCAAGTTGAATCTTTTAAATTATAAGCACGACAAAACTTGGAAAAAATAATCGTGATAACAGCGTTTATAGCGGTAAGATTATTACAATTAAGAGAGTTAGTAGGCAATAAAGAGCAGGCTAAATCTGTTAGCTGTGAGCGATACTTTGATCCACTTGAATGGAAAATAATTTGATCAAGAGACAGATGTTGAACCGGTGTAAACTTCAACGTCTATATTTTCATCCTTGATTCTTTTAATATCACTCCATATGCCCTTTTTAATACTTACAGGTCTTTGTCTAGCTTCTGACTAGAAAAGATATGCCTATTAAATGGGCAAATTTATACTTTCCTGAATTTTGTGGTTTTTACCTTTTTATTATATATAACAAGTAAATATTATCTTTTATGGGGAGGTTGACCCTACCATTAAAAATACCATCAGTATAAATTTAATACAATAGCGTTTGCGGTAAGGCGGACTTTGGGTGAGGTGAGTTGGACTAGTGTTATTAACAGTAATTCAAAAATATAATGAAGTAGACATGAACCACAATAATAATGTATTGGTTCGGTGTGATTTTCTAACACTTATAATTTTACGAACTACTTCGTAAACATGCACTAGCAACTATTTACTAGTAACTAGTAACTATGCTCTAGCAATATCTACCATTAAATCATCAGCTATATGCTCTAAAGCGCTGACTAACTCATCCACATCTGTTTCATTTATGGCAACCTGTACCTTAGCATTAAACATCAGTTGGCCCGTATGGGCAGCACTCGCTTGTGAGCTAACAAGTTTGATCAAGTTACCGCCTTGGCGATGAATAACTGACGATATTTCTTGGACAATGCCGGGTCTATCGTTGGCTGTTAATTCTAATACTAAATTAGAGCTGACTTTTTCTGAATGTTGCTTTGCTATTTCAATTTGGCAATTCAAGCTATCAATGCCATTAAGCGCCGAAACTAATGCTTGAGTATTACTTTCACTAACCGCTACTTCTATTACGCCTGCGAAAAAACCTGACAAATGATGCAAACTACTAACTTGCCAATTACCGTCGTGTTCATTAATTATATTCGATAAAGTGTCAACAATGCCTGTTTTATCTGCGCCAATGCAAGAAATTATAATATGATTCATAGGGATCCTTAAATGCGATTTTTTTGGGAATTATAAGCGTTTTAATCTGCTCGGGAAAGTTGGCTAAGCTCTTTGTCAAGTTGCTCATTATCCCCTAAATTAAGTTCAATTAAGCGACGTAAAAGCGTAACGCTGTCTATATCTATGGAATTACATTGCAAGCCTGTTTCGTCATTTTGTTCGTGAACAACGACAATATGCATGGTAACTTCTGACTCATTATCTGACAGAAAAAATGTTAACGTGCCTAGCTTGCCTTTTAATGGTTGCTCAGATTCCACCGCACTCACTAATGCACCATTAAGCGAAATGTCATGAATAGAGACGGGGTAAGTATTACCTTCAACGCTTAGCGCTGCTTTGATTGAAAATAATATACGGGTAAATTGTCGTCTGTTCTCTATCAAAATATGCCCATTGAAGTTATTTATTACTAAAACATACTCTTAGCATAGACTGGTTTTTACACCAAGTCTATTGTCAAAAGTAATTTATTAAGGCAAAGCCCAGTCAGCAGATTAATGTCACTGCTGTCGTTAAAAACTAGCCAATTTTCTTATATTTAATGCGGTGTGGCTCAATAGCTGCCGCGCCTAGCGTTTTCTTCAGCCAGGCTTCATATTCTGTGAAATTACCCTCGAAGAAGTTTATTTGTCCTTCATCTCGGTAATCTAAAATATGGGTAGCTATTCTATCTAAAAACCAGCGATCGTGCGAAATAACCATAGCGCAGCCGGGAAATTCTAAAATAGCTTCTTCAAGTGCACGCAACGTTTCAACATCTAAGTCATTGGTTGGCTCATCAAGTAATAATAAATTACCGCCAGTTTTAACTAGTTTAGCTAAATGGACACGATTGCGCTCGCCACCGGATAAGTCTTTAATGAATTTTTGCTGATCATTACCTTTAAAATTAAAACGTGAACAATAAGCGCGACTCGGTATTTGGTAAGTGCCAATTTCTAAAATATCATGGCCTTCTGAAATTTCTTGATAAACGGTGTTGTTACCATCCATGTCATCACGAAACTGATCAACACTTGCAAGTTTTACCGTTTCACCAATAACAATACTGCCTGAGTCATGCTGCTCTGTGCCTGACATCATTTTAAATAAGGTCGATTTACCTGCGCCATTGGCACCTATAATGCCAACAATCGCACCTTTTGGTACACTAAAGCTTAAGTCATCAATTAACACTCTACCGTCGAAAGACTTGGTTAGGTTATTTACATCAAGTACTTTGTCACCTAAACGTGGCCCAGGTGGAATATAAAGCTCATTTGTTTCATTACGTTTTTGATTCTCTTGGCTGCTTAATTCTTCAAAGCGTGCCATACGTGCTTTACTTTTGGCTTGACGAGCTTTTGGATTAGAGCGAACCCATGCTAATTCTTGTTTAATGGTTTTTTGTAGCGCATTCTCGCTTTTATTTTCTTGCGCTAAACGGGCATCTTTTTGCTCAAGCCATGAAGAGTAGTTGCCTTCCCATGGTATACCTTCCCCTCTATCTAGCTCTAAAATCCAGCCAGCTACATTATCAAGGAAGTATCTGTCATGAGTAATAGCAACCACTGTACCAGGGTAATCATGTAAGAAGCGTTCTAACCAAGCAACTGATTCAGCATCTAAATGGTTGGTTGGTTCATCAAGTAATAGCATGTCGGGTTTTTGTAATAACAAGTGACATAAAGCGACGCGGCGGCGTTCACCACCACTGAGTACTGCAACTTTTTGTTCCCAAGGTGGTAGACGTAAAGCATCAGCGGCACGCTCAAGCACATTATCAATATTGTGACCATCTTGCGTATTAATAATATCTTCTAATTGGCCTTGCTCTTTGGCAAGTGCATCAAAGTCGGCATCTTCTTCAGCATACTCGTTATACACTTCATCTAAACGTTTTAACGCATTTTTAACCGTTGAAACGGCATCTTCAACCACTTCACGTACGGTTTTGTTTTCATCTAGCTGAGGCTCTTGTGGTAAATAACCAATTTTTGTGCCTGCTAGCGCACTTGCTTCGCCTTCAAACTCTTTGTCTATACCCGCCATAATGCGTAGTAAACTTGACTTACCTGAGCCATTTAACCCTAAAACGCCAATCTTTGCGCCAGGAAAAAATGAAAGTGAAATATTTTTTAAAATGGTGCGCTTCGGCGGAACCACCTTGCTTACGCGGTTCATTGAGAATATAAATTTGTCAGGGAGTGCCATTGGGAGTCCAAAGGAGTTTTAGAGTAAGTTGTCTTTCATTTTAAGTAACTAGTTGCGCGTTAGCAAGACCTAGCTGTTTTGAATTATGTATTTAATTTAAAGGGATAATCCATGTAAGGGCGTCATTATTTCATCACCCTCTTTTAAGCCTGAAATAACAGCCACCATGTCATTTGGCTGTGTTTTTCCCAATCTAACAAAACGGCGTTGAACGTTGCCATTAACGTTTACCCAAACAAAATCTAATTGACCAACATGGGCAACCTTATTAGTGGGTATGTTGAGGTTTATTTGTTTCCCTGCAGGTATCAACAGGCGAGCATACATGCCTGGCAATAAATTTTCATGAAACTTAATGCGCGCTTTAATTAAAAAACTTCTAGAGCCTGTATTAGCCGCAGGTACTATTTCTTCTATTTCACCAATAAGTGATTTGTTTACACTAGGTAGCTCAATTTCAATAGGTTGACCCTGAGTTAAGGTGAGTGCTAACCGCTCACGTACTTGTGCTTCTACCCGTAATGACAATGGGTTGTATAAAGATAGCAATTTAGCGCCGGGCTGTGCGGTATCGCCAGGCTCGGCAAAGCGATCAACAATAAGACCATTAATAGGTGCAATTAAAGTCGCGTAGCTTAAGGTGGTTTTTGCTTGAGACAGGGCTTGCTTGGCAGCAGTTAATTCCGCGACAATAGTTTGATAATCGGCGCGATTTTTGTCTAAATCAAATGTTGAAATGAGTTGTTTTTTAACTAACTCTATTGAACGATCTAGATTTTGTTTGGCTTCTTGGTGGCGTGCTTGCAGTGCCTTAATGCTTTGTTTGGCTTGTAGCGCTTGTGAGTTTAAATTCTCTTGTTCAAGTTGAATTAATAAATCACCTTTTTTTACTTTGTCACCAGCTCTTACCTTGATAGTTTCGATTCTAGCTAAAATTCTAGAAGAAATTATAGTGGCTTGTTTTGCTTCAACACTTGCGGCCACTGGTTCAAAAATAGCATCAGTGCTCGTGATTACTTTATAAGCGTTATCTTTATCAAAAATAGCCATGTTCGAATTTTTATTTGTGTCCATGTCTCTGGTTTTGTTTAGCGCTGGCGATACTTTTTCATCAAACGATCCAGCGAGCCAAGCGACCATTAACAATAAAGTGGTTAAGGCAATAACAGGAATAAGTATTTTTTGTGCTGTGCTTTTGTTTGTTGTGTTTTGAGTCATGACTTTTCCTATGTTAACCCTTGGTTTTTTCTGGTAACGAAATGCTGGCTAATTGTTCTTGATTTTCATTGTCAAAAACTAGTGAATAAACAATAGGAACAACCAATAAGGTAAATACAGTTGATGAGATAATACCAAAAATAATGGCAATAGCTAAGCCGCTAAAAACAGGATCTAAGGTAATTATTAAGTTGCCTAATAACGTTGTGCCGGCTGTTAATAATACGGGGCGCATACGCACTGAACCTGCTTGAATTAATGCTTCTTTAATTGGCTCGCCTCTATCTCGTGCTTGGGTAATAAATTCAATTAAAATTAATGAGTTTCTTACTACAATACCAGCTAAAGCGATCATGCCTATCATCGCCGTAGCGGTAAACAATACTGGCTCGGGTGCATTGGCTATCTCACGCTCGCCAAATTGATTAAGTATGAAAAATCCGGGCATAATTCCAATAACAGTAAGTGGAATAGCAGACATAATAATACCGGACAATGCCGCAGAGCCCGTTTGTATTCTTAATACAAAAAATATAGCGGTTAAAGCAAAAGCAAAGGCTATACCCATATCACGAAATACCCTAATAGTAATGCGCCATTCACCTTCACCACTCCATGATAACTTTATATTTTCAGGTAAATGCCAAGTATTACCACTACCACTGGTTAAGAAAGTGCGGCTCTGCCAATCACTGGCTTGAGTAGAAGCGGTGTTGTTGCTTATGTTGCTGCTTATGATATTAATTGGGGTATTGCTATATTGCAGGTCGCTGCTAATATCTGCAATGACAGCTGCAGGCGTTCTACCTGAAATATCTGCACTGACATAGACAACAGGTTTTAAATCTTTATGAAAAATAGCTTTGTCACTGATGCGTTGTTCAAACTGACCTAGCTCACCCAGTGATACCAGTGATTGTGGCGCAATATCAATGCCCTGCGGTGTGATATTTTGTACAATACCTGCTTGCCCTTTAATCGCTAACCTATAGAATCCAGACAGGTTTTCTCGTTGCTCAATAGGAAGTTTTATATTAATGGCTAACGGCGTTGCTTCATCATCAACATGCAGGTAACCCGCAATTTTTCCACTATTTGCCACGGTTAAAGCTTGATTGATGTTTTGAGTTGAGATGCCAGATAATGCCGCTTTGGTTTTATCGGTAATAAAACGTAAATTTGTTTGATCATTACCCACCGTTGAGTCAACTTCAACGACATGAGGCTCTTGTTTTAATCTGTTTTCAACGAGACTGGCGGCTTGTTGTAGTTCACGGTATTGCGTAAATTCATCACCATAAAGCTCAGCAATTAGGGTACTCAATACAGGGGGACCTGGTGGCACTTCAACTACTTTAATATTTATATCGCTTTCTTGAGTAAGTGTGGTGTTCAGCGATTTTAAATGCTCTCTTAACCTTAAAACAATTGCGTGGGATTGATGCTCACGCGCTGTTTTATCAAGTAAAATAATACGTAAGTCCGCCATGTAAGGTGCTTGGCGCTGATAATATTGGCGTACCATACCATTAAAATCTATTGGTGATGATGTGCCTACGTAAGCGGCAATCGCTTTAATTTCTGGTAATTGTTGTACCTTAGTTGAAACCATTTTTGCTATAGCGGCTGTTTGCTCTAAGGTGGCGCTTTCTGGCATATCAATAATGATTTGGACTTCATTTTTGTTATCAAAAGGCAGTAGTTTTAGGGGCACTAATCGCAACACAGGTAACATGGCAGCAATGATAAATAATCCCAATACGAGCCATAAAACTAATTTTCCTTTTTTCTTGTTTTCTAATAAAGGTGTCAGTACGGAGCGATAAATCTGACTAAAACCTTGTTTTTGTTCGTTATTTTCGTTTATTTCGGCGGCAGGATTAGGCTTGATAAGCTTAGACGCTAACCATGGCGTGACTAAAAAGGCTACTAAGGTAGAACTGATTACGCTCAAGGGCACATTAAACGCCATAGGTGCCATGTAAGGCCCCATCATGCCAGTGATATATGCTAAGGGAACAAAAGCTAGCACTATGGTTAATGTTGACATTAATAAAGGCACTCGAATTTCGTTTATTGCGCCAACAATTTTATCTTGCAATGAACCGCTTTTATCTTTTAAGTAGCGTTCAATGTTGTCAACGCCCGTGATGGGGTCATCAACGAGTAGCCCTAATGAAAGGATCAGTGCGAAAAGTGTCACGCGATTGATAGTGTAACCAAATAATAAATCTAACGATAAGGTGATGCCATAACAAATAGGTACTGCCAAGCCAACAACAACCGCTGAGCGCCAACCTAAAAATACCGCAATGAAAACTATTACAGTAAAAACGGCAAAGGCTAAGCTAGTGGTGAGGTTGTTTACCTTCTCATTAGCGGTTTCACCGTAGTCACGCAATACTTCAACATGAACATTTTCAGGAAAAATTGATTGTTGCAGTTCAGCAATTTTATCATGCACAGCTTGTGCTACCGTAACCGCATTACTGCCACGTTGCTTAGCAACACTGAGAGTAATTAGAGGGTGGTCGCCACTCATTTGAGTGGAAATATTTTTAGCAGAAAGGCTTGGTGAATAACGCTCTTTTTGGTATCCGTTGGCAAAGTCAATCCAGGTGTAGTTCTTTTGTTCTGCAGGGCCATCAATAATATCAGCAATATCTTGTAATAAAACGACGCTGCCATCTATTACGCTAATAGGTGCTTGTTTTAAGGCTTCTATGTCTCTAAAAACATCGCCACTTTCAAGGCGAAAAGATTGATTTTCTAATGCCATGTTACCAATGAACTGTAAAGTATTTGAAGCATGAATTGCGTTGAATACATCATTGATGGCTATTTTTCTCGCCGTCATTTGTTCGGGGTCTACATTAACTTGAATCTCCCTTGAACGCCCTCCAACTATATTCACTTCACTGGTATTGTCTATCGCTTGCAAGAAGGTGGAGACTTCTTCAGCCAATCGACGTAAATTGTAGTCATCAATTGTTTTGCTATCACTACTCCATAAGCCAAGCATGACAATAGGCACGTCATCAACTTCTATTGGTTGAACACGCCAGTTAGCAACAATAGCGGGGATTTTATTGGTATTTGAATGAAGCTTATTGTAAGTGTTGAGTAATGCTCGTTCACGGTTTTCACCCACGTGAAACCTTAACGTTACAACCGCTTGGCTGTTATGAGTAACCGAATACACATGTTCCACCCCACTTACTTGCGCGAGTAGCTTTTCTAAAGGCGTGGTAACTAACCGTTCAACTTGCGACACATTGACACCCGGTGCGCTAACGACAACATCAATCATGGGAACCACAATTTGAGGCTCTTCTTCACGAGGCGTGTAATTTAATGCCATCATGCCCGCTAGTATTGATAAAACTAGTATGATGAAAGGCACTTTACTTACTAAAATGCGCTTGATTAATCTAGACGTAAAGTTGGTTGGAGTCTGCATATTCAGTTAGCTTTCCTAGGTATGGTTTAGACATCATCACAAAACTGTTGCTGTAAAACTTCCAATAAATATTTAATTTTTTGATTAGCAATTCGATAATAAATTGTTTGAGATTCCCGCCTTGTTGCGACTATTTCGCTTTCTCTTAATTTTGCTAAATGTTGTGAAAGTGCAGACTGTGATAAGTCTATCTGCTCATTTATGTCACCAACCGTAAGCTCTCCGTTAGAAAGACAACATAAAACCATTAACCGATAAGGATTAGACAGTTGTTTGAGAATAGCTGAAACGTGTTGAGCACTTTCCAGTAACTTCGTTTGATCAGTAATCATATTAAATCCAAAATCTACTACATTAATTATTTTTTAGTCTACTATTGAATATTAATTTAGTAAAGGCTAATATACGTTAAATTAGGAAAAGTTAAATAAGTGAAAATTAAATTAGTAAAGTCTAAATTATAGCGTACAGTAAAAAGTTGATTGAACGTAACGTAAAGTTAAAAGACAAAACTTTATATAAATTGCTAGGAGAACAAAATGACCGTTAATGAAGCACTTCGCTTGGTAGCAGGTACAATGATTTTAGTTTCGTTAGTACTTACTCAATTTCACTCACCCAATTGGGTATGGTTTACTGCCTTTATTGGAGTGAATCTACTGCAATCATCAATAACTAAATGGTGTTTAATGATGACCATCTTGAAAAAGTTAGGTTTGAAAGAAAGCAATGCTGAATGTAGATAAAGTCTAAACAGTTAATTATTTAAGGAATCAATATGTTAAAAACAATCCCTGAAGTTATTGCTCAGGCAATGAAGTCACTTAATACTATCACTGCAGCAGATGCTGCAAAAAAATGTAAGCATAATAATGGCATTATTATTGATGTAAGAGAGCCTGCTGAGTTTGCTGAAAAGGCAGCGAGTAATACTATTAATATTCCGCGTGGATTATTAGAAATGAAAATGCTACAAATGTACCCAGATGAAAATTTGGCTATTTTTATTCATTGTGCAACGGGTGCAAGAGCCACGTTGGCCGCAGAGCAACTTAACCGTGTAGGTTATAAAAATGTTTGGGTTATTACCTGTATGCTAGATGATGTTTGCTGCGTATTTTAGGTTGTTAGTGTTAATGTTAACGCAGCATGTAATGTGCAATATGCAAAATAAAAGATGATTTCTTAAGTAAGGTATAGGCGATGAGTTCACCATTAGTTGTTGACTATTACAGTGATGTTTTATGTGTTTGGGCATGGATAGCTCAACGCCGTATTGATGAATTAACTCAATATTTGGGTGATAAAGTTGAGATTAAATATCACTATCTTGATGTTTTTGGTGATGCCATAAACAAAATACCAATCCAGTGGCATGATAGAGGAGGTTATGAAGGTTTTTCTGCTCATGTTATTGAGTCGGCATCAGCGTATGAATATGCGCAAATCAATACCGAAATATGGTCTGAAATTAGGCCAACTTCGTCTGCTAATCCACATTTAGTATTGAAGGCGGTAGAGCTGAGTTATTCTAGCCAACACAGTATTGAACTCGCATTAAAATTTAGGCAGGCATTTTTTGTCGATGCGCAAGATATTAGCAATATTGATATTTTGTTTGTGCTGATTGAACAAGCAGGGCTTGATTGTGAAAAAGTTAATAAAGCAATAGTAGACGGTAGCGCTATGGCGGCGTTGATGAGTAATTATCAGCAAGCAAAAACGTTAGGCTTAAAAGGCAGCCCCTCTTATATTATTGATAATGGGCGACAAATTTTGTATGGTAATGTCGGCTATCGAGTATTGCTCGCGAATATTGAAGCTTTGTTAAACAAGCCAAGAAGTGAAGCGAGTTGGTGTTGACTTTAGTTGCGAGAAAGTAAAGTTTCGAGTCTCGAAGACAAATAGCAAAGAGTTACGAGTTTATAGTCATTTCGCAACTCGCAACTTTTCTAACTGGTAACTTTTTTGCAATTTCTCTTACTCGTAACTCGTTACTGATATCATACCCAATTTGGTACTGAATCCGCGTTGATCACTTCATCATAACTAGGGCGTGGTCGAACAACGGCAAATTCACCGTCTTTAACCATGACTTCTGGCGCTAACATACGAGTATTATAGGTTGAAGCCATTACTGCGCCATAAGCCCCACAGCTCATAATGGCAATTAAATCGCCTGATGTTGATTCATTAACTTGGCGTGCTTTGGCAAAGGTATCACCGGTTTCACAAACAGGGCCAACCACGTCGTAGGTTTTTAGCTCTGCTTTAGCATTATCAACAGCCAAAATATCATGATAAGCTTCATACATGCTTGGGCGGATCATATCGTTCATACCCACATCTAGGATCAAAAACTGACGTTCTTCACCTGTTTTAACATAAACGACGCTAGACACTAATATGCCTGCATTACCTAATAAAGAACGACCCGGCTCAACCACTATTTTACAATTTAAATGGCCTAACTGTTTTTTGGCTACAGCGGCATACTCTTGCTTAGTTGGAATGACTTCATCATTGTAGGTAATGCCTAAACCGCCGCCAATATCAACCACGCTAATGTCATGGCCGTCACTTCTAAGTTCAACAACTAACTGGGCAATGCGTTTATAAGCTTCTTCAAAAGGAACAAGTTGGGTAAGCTGTGAGCCAATATGAACATCAACACCTTGTACCTTTATATTGGGTAAAGAAGCAGCACGATTATAAGCAAGTCGCGCTTTGCCAATAGGAACACCGAATTTATTTTCTGATTTTCCAGTCGATATTTTGGCATGAGTATTTGCGCAAACATCAGGGTTAATGCGAAACGCAATTGCTGCCACGGTATTTAAACGGCTAGCAACTTGACTAATAAGTTCAAGCTCTGGCTCAGATTCAACGTTAAATTGGAAAATGCCTTCGCTTAGTGCATATTCAATTTCAGATTCAATTTTTGCAACACCAGAGTAAACAATTTTATTGGCGGGAATACCAGCGGCACGTGCGCGCAGTATTTCCCCCATTGATACGACATCGGCACCTGAGCCTAATTTTGCTAAGGTTGATAAAACAGCTTGGTTACCATTCGCTTTTACTGCGTAGCAAATTAGCGTGTTTTGATCAACTAATGCCTCAGAGAATGCCTGTTGGTAGTCTTTAAAATTCTGACTAATAGCTGTGTTTGAATAACAGTAAAAAGGCGTGCCTACTTGTTTTGCAATGTCGCTTAGGGCAACATTTTCTGCAAACATTTTGCCGTTGACGTGAGGGAAATATTTTTGTGTGGTCATCTTATTACCATCATTAGCATTGTTCAGTAAAGTTGTTCAATAAAAAAACAGCGGATAATTTACAGTCAATGATAGGTTTATAGCCAAGTGTGGCCAGGTTTTAGCTAAATTTGACATGTGTCATTCCTGTTTTTATTTACAGAAATGACTCAAATTTTAGCACATTAGCTGCGTGCAGTTACTTCAAGTAAGTGATAACCAAACTGAGTTTTTACAGGGCCTTGCACTTCATTAAGTGGAGCAGAAAATACCACTTTATCAAATTCAGGCACCATTTGACCTGGGCCAAAAGAGCCTAAATCACCACCTTGCGCTTTTGATGGACAATTTGAGTGCTCTTTAGCGACGTCTGCAAAATCTTTTCCGGTTTCGATTTCGGCTTTTAATGCTAAACATTGTTCTTCAGTATCAACTAATAAATGGCGTGCTGCAGCTTGAGACATAGTTTTTCCTATCTAGTGTAAAGTGAAAATAAATTTTAGTAACAATAGCGTATTTTCTTCTTATTTTAAAGGTGCGTTAATGGGTAATTGTGTTGTTAAACTAGTTTTTTTAAATTAATTTTATTAATATAAATGGCTATGTTAAATCTTAAAAAAAGATGCTTGTATGGATAATGATATTTTCAATAACAAACTACCCAACCTTAAACATTTAAATTACTTATTGGCGCTTGATAAGCATCAGCATTTTAATAAAGCCGCACAAGCTTGTTTTGTGAGTCAATCTACGTTAAGCAGTGCTATTTTAAAATTAGAAGAGCAACTTTGTTGTCAATTATTAGAGCGCGATCATAAGCGTTTTGTTTTCACCAGTCACGGTAAGCAAGTTATTGCATTAGCTCAACAATTATTATTAAGTGCCAATGAGTTGGTCGCATTTGCTAAGCAACAGAGTGGCCATGATGTGGGTAGTCTTCGGTTAGGTTGTATTCCGACCATCGCGCCATTTTTATTAACTGATTTAGTTCAGTTATGCCAGCAGCAACTACCAAAGCTTGAATTATATCTGTGTGAAGATACCACTGAAAATTTAATGCGTCAGCTAGAAGAGGGCAAAATTGATTGTGCCATATTAGCGTTCCCCATTCCCAAACATAACTTTTCAGCGAAGTTATTAGGTAAAGATAACTTTTTCATTGCTGGAGATAAAAAACTTGTTAATAATATTAAACACTCATTCAACTACAACAGTTTACCTGAAAAAAGTATTTTTTTGCTCAATAAAGAACACTGTTTAACAGAGCATGCTGTATCCGCTTGTCAATTAGCTGATGCCAGTCGTATTAATAGTTTTTCAGCTGCAAGTTTGGCAACACTGGTACAAATGACTACGTTTCATCATGGGGTTACTTTTTTACCTAAAATGGCTATAGATAAAGGTGTTGGGCAAGTTGAAGGGTTAACTATTAAAGCAATACCAGGTGATGTTTATCGAGAAATAGGGATGATATGGCGCACAACAAGTATGCGAGAAAAAGCGTTCATGGCATTGGGTGATTTAGTCGTTAACTTACTTAAAAAATAAAGTATCAATAGTTTCCAACTGTTTATTTGGGCTAACTACTTGCACTACATTTTTGAATAGTAGGCTTGCTTTTTTTAGAGGTTGAAAGGTTGTTATTGGCAACTTCTTTTATTTCATTATTAGAACGCGTAAAAAAAGCGATAAACTGTTGTAGTTTATCATTGAAAATCATGGTGGATTCAAATAAAACATTGTGCTTATTCATTGTTTTACTTGATGTTAAAGCAAAGTTTTCATTAATGTGTTGAGTAGATAAATACGGTTTTAATAGTATTGAACTTGTTGTTAAAGATGGTTGAACATAAAGACTATTAACCTGAATCACGGTGCTTTTGGCGAAAGTAGACCATGAGATAATGGTAATTAAAATGGTCAATAGTAGTGATATTAGCTGTTTCATTGTAACGCTCCTTTCAACTCAGTAACTTAGTAATCAAAGTAATCTTTACTTACATTATCACTATAATTTTTTACAAATGTAAATGCCAGCTTAATGAGATGGGAAGCATCTTTAGTGCGATAAATGGCTAATAACCGCTATAGCATAAAGAATTTAGTTACATTTTTAATTGATCGACTTTTTATCTTATAAAGTAGAACGGCTTTTTGCCATTTAAATTTCAAAAAAAGCCAGAGATTGAATCTCTGGCTATAAGGTTTGATTATTTACACCTTTTCTTAAGCTATTTATTAGCTATTATCGCGAGTTTTTTATCTAACCTAAATTGGTGCAACAGTGGCTCTGTATAACCACTTGGTTGCTCAGCACCACAAAAAACGAGTGAAGACGCTGCTTTGAAAGCAATACTGTTGGTAAAGTCATCGCTCATCGCTTGATAGCTTGGATCGTTGGCATTTTGACCATCAACAATTTTCGCCATTTTCTCTAAGCTTGCTTGTACTTGCGCTTGGATGCAAATGCCATGGTATAGCCAGTTAGCGATGTGTTGGCTAGATATACGCAACGTTGCTCTATCTTCCATCAAGCCAACATCATTAATGTCAGGTACTTTAGAGCAACCAATGCCTTGATCTATCCAGCGAACAACATAACCTAAAATACCTTGAGCGTTGTTATCTAATTCTTCTGTGATTTCATCATCACTCCAATTAGTATCTTTTGCCAACGGGATGGTTAAGATGTCATCTAAACGAGCACTTTCACGTTGCATTAATGTTTGTTGAAGTGAAAATACATCAACACGGTGATAATGTAATGCGTGTAATGTCGCTGCGGTTGGTGAAGGAACCCAAGCCGTATTTGCACCAGCTTCCACATGATTAATTTTAGTCGCAATCATGTTAGCCATTTGATCTGGTATTGGCCACATGCCTTTACCTATTTGCGCTTTTTTACTAAACCCACAGGCTAAACCAACATCAACATTGTTATTTTCATAGGCGCCAATCCAAGGCGTTAACTTAATATCAGCTTTACGCGCCATGGGGCCTGCGGCCATAGATGTGTGAATTTCATCACCGGTTCTGTCTAAAAACCCGGTATTGATAAATACCACACGTTCTTTAGCGGCATAGATGCAATTTTTTAAATTCACACTGGTGCGTCTTTCTTCATCCATAATACCCATTTTTATGGTATTACGAGGCAACGAAAGGGCATCTTCAACGCGCGCAAATAAAGTGTCGGCAAACTTAACTTCATCAGGACCGTGCATTTTAGGTTTTACAATATATATAGAACCTTCACTGCTATTACTTAGTGAACCATTGCTTAGTGAGCTATTACCTTTTAAGTCATGCAGAGCAATTAATGAAGTGATCATGGCATCTAAAATACCTTCAGGTACTTCGCGATTTTGACTGTCAACAATCGCGCTGTTTGTCATGAGATGGCCAACATTACGCACAAACATTAAACTGCGACCTTTTAGGGTCACGGTATCACCTGATAACGATTGATAATTTCTGTCGCTATTCATTTTACGGGTAAACTCTTGACCACCTTTACTAATGTTTTCAGTTAAGCTGCCTTTCATTAAGCCAAGCCAGTTACGATAGGCGATTACTTTGTCTTCACCATCAACGGCGGCAACTGAATCTTCACAATCCATAATGGTTGTTAAGGCTGATTCAAGAATAATGTCACTTAACGTTGAGGGGTCAGTTTTACCTATTTCGCTAGTGGCATCAAATACTAATTCTAGATGCAAGCCATTATGTTTGAATACTAGCGTTTTTGGTTGGCTAACACTGCCGGTAAAACCGATAAAGGCATCAATATGTTGTAATGAACTTTGCTCGCCATTACGCAAGCTGACCATTAATTGTTGTTCATTTAAATGATAAGCTACAACATCTTGATGACTGCCATTTATTAATGGAATAGCTTGATCTAAATAATCTTTAGCGTAGTGAATAACTTTTGCGCCACGTGCAGGATTATAAGCGTCTGTTTTTTCTGCGCCATCTTCACTGCTGATAACATCTGTACCATAAAGTGCATCATATAAGCTGCCCCAACGTGCGTTTACTGCATTTAAGGCAAAGCGCGCATTCATTATAGGCACAACAAGTTGAGGGCCAGCGATAGTGGCAAGTTCAGCATCTACATTCTCAGTGCTTATAGAGAAGTCATCCACTACCGGAGCCAGATAACCGATGTCGGTTAAAAACTGTTTATAGTTGTTAAAATCGAATTTATCGCCAAAATTATGCTGATGCCAATTGTCTATTTGTCTTTGTAATTCATCACGCTTAATAAGTAATTGAGCATTATCACCAGATAAGTCATTAATGATATCAGCAAAATTATGCCAAAACTGTGATGAAGATATTCCTGATTCTGGTAGTGCTTCGTGTTCAATAAAGTCAAATAAATCTTGGTTTATTGTTAAACCTGCTAATTTTACTGTTTGAGCCATATTTTCCTCGCTTACTTTGCTTACTCTATATTTACTTATCCTATTGCTAATAGCGCTGACTAGCAATATTAGTGTTATGATAACTGTTATTCATACTGTGAATGTTTTTTATAATATTTTATGTTGTTGTGTATGGTTGTTGTGTTTATGAAAAAAACGGCAATAACAAAGGAACGAGTATAGGTATTATAAATGCGGTTAATAGTGCTGATATTATTAATGCTACAGAGCTATAGGCACCTTGGTGAACATTGTTTTTCGATAATATTATGCTACCAATAACATGGCTGCCTGTACCAATAGCAAGCCCTACAGCAATATCACTTCGAATGTTAATAAACCTAAGCCAAGAAGGGCCTAATAGGGCGCCAGAGAATCCCGCGATCATAATCGCAAAAGCAGTTATTGAGCTATCACCCTGAAGTTGTTCTGTTAAGGCGATACCAATAGGTGTTGTTACTGATTTTAGTGATAACGAAATGGCGATTTCTTTTTGGTGGATTAATACCATGGTTAGCGAAAAGCTTACGCTAATAACAATCACTACGCCTAGCGCGAGTATCGTTACTAATTGTTTCCAATAGCGCTTAATGTTTTTAAGTTGTTGATATAATGGATAACCTAAAGCAACCGTTGCTGGTTCTAATAATGCATTCAACGCTTGAGTTGATTGGCGGTAACTAGGGTAACTAATATCATTAAGTAATAAATAAGGTATTATCAACATAATGGTGAACAACATGGGGTTTAACCAAATAAGTTGCCATTTTTGTTGAAGCCAAGCGACACTTTGGTAAAGCACTAAAGTTGATAAGGTTACCATCAACGAATCAACTAAATTTATGTTTTCTACTAACATATCATTAATCCTTCGTAGCTGGTGCAGGCGTTGACTTAGTCGTTAAATATTTTTCAGCTAAAATACCAATAAAAGTTATTAATAAAAAAGTAGTGAAAAAGATAATAGCAGCAATAGCATAGCCATGATCTTTGATTAGTTCAAAGTGATTGATAACGCCAACAGCAGCGGGAATAAAACAAACGCCCATATGATTTATTGCCCATTGATTTGCTTTATGCACTTTATTGGGATCGAGCCAACCTACTTGTAAAAGTAAACAATAAATGATCATGCCATACAAACTTGCAGGCAAGCCACCAACCGCATTATTGAGAATTTTTCCTGCGATTAAACAAATACTAATAACAATAATAGTGTAAATAATATTTTTCATTATGCTTTTATTCGGTAGGTTATATACTCAGTAGGTTATATAGAGAGCAGCTTACTCATTTATTTGTACTTGTTTAGCGGCTTCTATCACTAATTTTCTAAACCAAACATGGCTTGCATCGTGATGCAATAAAGGGCTCCAGATCATTTTCAATTCCATATCAGGAATTTCAAATGGGGGTTTAACAATAATGTAATTAGCATCATTTTTATGTAACATCGCCGCTTTAGTAGGTAAAGTAGCAATTAAATTGTCTTCAAAAGCAAGTTGCATGGCAACATGGTAGTTTCGAGTGAATACTTTTATATCACGCTTTTTACCTAGTCTTGCAAGTGACTCATCTACCCAACCAAGTTTTTGTACATCGTTTGGATTCATACCAACACCAACACCAAAACCTGTCTTTGATACCCAAACATGTTTTGCAGCTAAATAAGAATTCAAATTGAATTTAGTCACTACTGGATTATCAGCACTTAACAGACAAGAAAAAGAATCACGCCAAATAGACTTTTGATGAAAAGATTGAGGTAGCTCATCGAAACGGTTAATGGCCATATCTATTTTGCCCGCTTCAACATCGTGAAAAGTAACATCACTGGGCGTCATAATATCAATAGTTACATTAGGTGCTGTTTGATTTAGCAGCTTTAATAGTTTCGGTAATAAGGTTGACGCAGCATAATCACTGGCCATAATACGAAATACACGGGTACTATTTTGCTCGTTAAACTCTTCCTCTCCTTGTAATGCTTTTTCTAATTCAAGCAATATTTTTCGAATGGCAGGTGCTAGTGTTCTTGCTTTTTCAGTGGGAGACATGCCATCAGAAGTACGTACTAATATGGGATCATTAAATAAGGTTCTTAGTCTTTTTAAACCATTGCTCATTGCTGGCTGAGTTATATTAAGTTGTCCAGCAGCGCGGGTTACATTTTTTTCTCTAAGTAGTACGTCTAAATAAATAAGTAGGTTTAAATCAATTTTAGAAATATTCATCAGCTTAATGGCTCTAGGTAAATGCATAACTAAAATAAATATAAGCTAAGTTTTGATATCATTCAATAATTATTAACGGTTATTCCTTGCTGTGTGTAAGCCGATAGTCACTTATTTGTTTTTAACTTGTTGTTTATATGAATTAATTTAAATTCAAATAAAATGGCTATATTGGTATTTTTTGTGTGAATGGTGGTAATCATAAATATATATTTCATAAATACTGCTTAATTGACTATTATTTTTGTTGTCCGGTGTGATTTGTTTTAAAGTTAGTTACATTAACCTTGAAGTTAATTACACCAATCCAACAATTAGTTATACAACCTAGATTAATGTTAAATAAGACCATTGGAGAATATTATGTCTAATTATCAAAGTGCAATAGAAGCGGTTCAAGCGATTAAAGCAAATGCAGGTAGCTCTTGGGATGCTATAAACCCAGAATCAGTTGCTCGTATGCGTGCACAGAACAAATTCAAAACTGGTTTAGAGATTGCTCAGTACACTGCAGACATTATGCGCAGAGATATGGATGCTTTTGACGCTGATAGTTCTAAGTACACCCAATCTTTAGGTTGCTGGCACGGTTTTATTGGTCAACAGAAAATGATTTCTATCAAGAAACATTTTGATGGTAAAACAGACCGTCGTTACTTATATCTTTCAGGTTGGATGGTTGCAGCACTTCGCAGCGAATTTGGTCCTCTTCCTGATCAATCTATGCACGAAAAAACGTCAGTAGCTTCTTTGGTTGCAGAGCTTTATACCTTTCTACGTCAAGCTGATGCACGTGAACTAGGCGGTCTTTTCCGCGAATTAGACGCAGCAAGCGATGCCGATAAAGCTGCAATTCAGGACAAAATTGATAACCACGTAACTCACGTTGTGCCAATTATTGCCGATATCGATGCTGGTTTTGGTAACGCTGAAGCGACTTACATCATGGCTAAGCAAATGATTGAAGCCGGCGCTTGTGCTCTTCAAATAGAAAACCAAGTTGCTGATGAAAAGCAATGTGGCCATCAAGATGGTAAAGTAACCGTTCCTCACGCAGATTTTCATTCTAAGATTCGTGCATTGCGCCATGCTTTCTTAGAGCTAGGTATCGACAACGGTATTATCGTTTCTCGTACTGACTCTGAAGGTGCTGGTCTTACTAAAGAAATCGCGGTTGTTAAAGAGCCTGGCGATCAAGGTGACATATATAATTCTTTCCTAGACGTTGAAGAAATTAACGTAAGCGATATGGCAGAAGGCGATGTATGTTTCAACCGTAACGGCAAGCTAGTTCGTCCTAAGCGTTTACCTTCTGGTTTATACCAATTCCGTCAAGGTACTGGTGAAGAGCGTTGCGTATTTGACAGCATCGAAGCAATTAAAGCCGGCGCTGACCTTCTTTGGATAGAAACCGCAACACCAAGCGTTGCCGATATCACCGCAATGATGAACGAAGTTCGTAAAGAAATCCCGAATGCTAAGCTTGTTTACAACAACAGCCCATCATTCAACTGGACGCTAAACTTCCGTCAACAAGCATTCGACGCAATGGTTGCTGCAGGTGAAGATGTTTCTAGCTATGTTCGTGCTGATTTAATGAATGTTGACTACGATAGTACTGAGTTAGCTGCAAGAGCTGATGACAAAATTCGTAGTTTCCAAGCGGATACTTCAAGAGAAGCAGGTATTTTCCATCACTTAATAACACTTCCTACATACCATACTGCTGCGTTATCTACTGATAACCTTGCTAAAGAATACTTCGGTGACCAAGGTATGTTAGGTTATGTTGAAGGCGTACAGCGTAAAGAAATTCGTCAAGGTATCGCCTGTGTTAAACATCAAAACATGTCAGGCTCTGACATGGGTGATGACCACAAAGAATACTTTGCTGGTGAGAACGCCCTTAAAGCAGGCGGCGCGAATAACACCTCTAACCAGTTCAGTTAATCGCTAACTCATCAACCTGTTAAGTGTTGGTTAGGGTTAAAATATAAATACGAATCAGATTGTTACTAACGTAGCAGTCTGATTTTTTTGTTAAAAAATAATATTTATATTGTAAATCAAATAAATAGGATCAAGAGAACAAGCTAAATCGTTTACACTTTGAAACAATTGCTGCTATATTGTTGTTGATAAATTATGGTCTTATTTTTTATACTTTTTGAGCCAAGGAAATATGTTGCAGTATTCATCATCTAAACAATTATTGTTACTCAATACCAATGCTGAAAGGCTCTCAAAACTTGAAAACTTGTTAGTTTCTGCTACTCATTACACTATTTTGCCTGCTGCAAATACGCGCAGCGCGTTAGAAATATTAAAAAGAGAAAATATTGATTTTGTTGTTAGCAATATCAACCTTGATAATTTTGATGGCTGGCGTTTGGCGCGTATGGTGCGCTCAGGTGTTTTAAAATGCCCTGCTGATACACCTTTTGTTGTGGTAGCCAATACATGGTGCGAGCACCTTGCTAGTGCTACCGCTCGTGAATTTGGTATAAATAGCCTAATTGCTTTTTCTGAACACGAAAAGTTGGTAGATATTATTAATAATGAGCAGCTGACACCGCTTGAACATATGGAAAAACCTTCGTTATTGGTGGTAGAAGATAATCTTGATACCCGCCACCTTGTTAGTCGTATATTAAGTTCTCGTTTTACTATTGAAAGTGCTGATGATGGTGAATCAGGTTTAGCGCTATGGCGCAAGAACGATTATGAGTTAGTGCTGCTAGATGTGATGTTGCCAGGAATGTCTGGTAATGAAGTGCTTGATTGCATAATGAAAGAAAACCCATCGCAATCTGTTGTCATAATGACCGCTAACCATACCATGGAATTAGCGGAAGAACTCATGCTAAAAGGTGCGGCTGATTTTGTTACAAAGCCTTTTAGAGCAGAGCAACTACGCAGAGTTTGTGAGACGGCTGCTCGACGTGAAGATTTTATTATTAGTAACCTACAATTTGCAGCTAAAGTGCAATTACTAAATCAAAGTCGCGCAGAGTATAAGCATATATCAGAGCAGCATCAGCAGTTATTGGATCAACTTGGCACTATTGTTATTGAGCTTGATGAGAATGGCGATATTAGTTTTTTAAATAAAGCATGGGAAAAATTTACTGGTTATTCTATTCATGAATCACATCAACGTTCATTGCTCGATTTTATGGAAAAACCTCAAGCAGCTGGAAGTTATATTCCAAACGAATTGAAAACTGTTCTTTCTGGCAGCGTGCGTTCACACAGTTTTGAATTTCAATTAAAAAATAAATTTAATGAAGAATTATGGGTTGAAGCACGTTTTGAAATAATATCATCAAAAGATCATAAAAGCCGGAGTATCTCAGGCACTATTGATAATGTAACCTCGCGTAAAAAAGCGCAAAATGATCTTGAATATCTAGCCATGCACGATGGCTTGACCGGTTTATATAATCGATTTTATTTTGAAAAAGAATTAAAACAATTCTCAGCAACGGCATCTCGTGGTAATGGTCCTCATGCTCTACTTTATTTAGACCTTGACCGCTTCAAAGTGATTAACGATACTCTTGGTCATCATCATGGCGATATGGTGCTAAGAAATATTTCTTCACTGATGACTTCAAGACTGAGAGAAAGTGATTTTATCGCTCGCATTGGTGGTGATGAGTTTGCGTTATTATTTCCTAATACGAATCAAGCAACGGCATTAACGCTAGCAAGCAATATTTGTAAGTTACTTGATGATTATCAATGTAAAATTGGAGGTAAAATTTTTAAAGTCAATTGTTCCATTGGTATTGCAGAAATAAATGGTGATGCATACCCTGCTGATGAATACATGAAGCAAGCTGATATTGCACTCTATGCGGCGAAGAAACTGGGGCGAAATTTAGCACATATATACAGTGAAAATGATAGTTTAAGCAAAGAGCTACAAGCGAACCTTGAATGGGTTAGAACACTGCATCAAGCCGTAGCCGATGATAATTTAGTTCTACATTTTCAACCCATTATTGACATTGCTAGCAAGGAAGTTGTTTATTACGAAGCCTTAGTTCGATTAGAGCTTAACGGGCGAATAGTGCCACCGGGTGAATTTATTCCCGCTTTAGAGCGCGAAGGTGATATGAGCTTGCTTGACAGGCAAGTGATCAGCAAAGCCATCTATTACTTAGCGAAGTATCCAAAGTTAACCAAAATAGCAATTAATCTTTCAGCGCAAGGTTTTAGTGATGAAGGTTTATTACCACTGATCGAAGAAAAGCTGGATGAGTACAACGTTGATGCTCATCGTATTATTTTTGAATTAACCGAAAGTGCTAGTTTAAGTAATATAATCGCCACACAGAGTATGATTGAAAAACTCAGCGCTTTAGGCTGTGATTTTTCAATTGATGACTTTGGTACAGGTTTTAGTACCTTTAATTACCTTAAACAATTGCCAGCACAATCAGTGAAAATAGACGGCTCCTTTATCGTTGATCTAGCAACAAACCCCGTTGATTTGGCTTTAGTTAAAGCCATTTATGAAGTGGCTACCGCTTTAGGGAAAAAAACTGTCGCAGAATTCGTAGAAAATGAAGAAACTTTGCAAATATTAGCTGATATCGGTGTGACATACGCGCAAGGCTATCATTTAGGTAAACCAAAACCCGTGGATGAGCTATTCAATTAGGATGAATTAATAAAAAAAATAATACTCATAATACTCATAATAACAACAAGAGAAAGAGAAGAGGTGTTTAATGAACTTATCTTTGCATGCTAGAGAAAACTTTGAAAAGGAGATAGAGTTAGGCGAAGGGTGGGATAATGCTGATTTAATTGTTGAATATTTAAAAATACTTGAAGTTGATTATGTTTTTGGTGTGCCAGGTGGGGCAATAGAGCCGTTATTCAACGCCCTTGCTCGCGGTGCTAAACACGGAGCTCCTAAAATTATTGTCGCGCGTCATGAGGCGGGCGCTGCTTTTATGGCTGAAGGTTATGCCAGAGAAACGGGAAAATTAGGTGTTTGTTGCGCAACAACAGGTCCTGGCTCAACAAATTTATTAACCGGGGTCGCATCAGCGTTTGCTGATAATGTTCCCGTGCTAGTGATTACTGCGCAAACACCGTTACCTAAGTTTGGCCGAAATGCCCTACAAGAATCTTCCTGTACCGCAATAGATACAGTGGCCATTTTTAGGCATTGTACGCGTTACAGCACCTTAATTTCTCACACCGAACAAATACAAACCAAGCTTATTGCGGCTATTATGGCGGCAAATCGCATACCTAATGGCCCAGTACATATCAGTATTCCATCAGATATTTTACGACAACTGGCAATAAGTAGCTCGAAAATAAAAGTGGGTCGTTTAGTACAAGAGTTTACCTTAACAGACAATGGCGCAGTTGAAAAACTTACCGCTATGCTATCAAATACTTGGCGAGTAGCCTTGTTTTTAGGTAAAGGTTGCGGCTCTGCCATTGATGAAATAATGGAGTTTTCAGATCTTACCCATGCGCCCATTGTAACCGGGCCTGCTGGTAAGCGTTGGGTTGATGGTTTTCATAGCCGTTACCGTGGCGTCTATGGTTTTGCGGGGCATCAAAGTGCACAAGAAACTATGGAAGATGATACCATCGATTTATTGATTGCCGTGGGAACACCCATAACTGAACTGGGTACTAGTGGTTGGCATTCCCATCTATTGGGTGACAGGTTGGTTCATATTGACTCCACAGTAGAGCATTTTTCTCGAACACCCATGGCACAGCATCATGTTTGTGGCGATCTAAAGTCTATATTTAAACAACTTAATGATAATGTCCGTCAAGGATTAAAGTGGGGACGATCTTGGGGCTCAGTTGATCCTATTCAGCTAAGATTTCTTGAAAAAAAATCATCAGCCACTAACCATGGCTATCAAATCACTGTAAATGAACCTGAAGCTTGTTATTCTGATGCTATTCCTCTAAAGCCGCAACGAGTGGTAACTGAATTATCTCGTAACATTCCCTCAAATTTTCGATTACACCTAGATGCAGGTAATGCATGGGCATGGTTTACTCATTATTGTCACCGCAAAAATGCACAAGGACATTACCATATCGCCATGGGGTTTGGCTCTATGGGGTGGGCTATTGGCGCCTCTATAGGGACTTGTTTTGGCAGCGAACAACCTTCCGTTTGTATTACCGGTGATGGCAGTTACTTAATGTCAGGCCAAGAAATTACCGTAGCATTACAGCATAAAATACCAGTCATTTTTGTTGTTCTAAATGACAGTGCATTAGGTATGGTGAAACATGGTCAAAAGTTAGGAGGGGCAGAAGAGGTAGGTTTTGAACTACCTGAAATAAATTATGCCATGATGGCACAAGCGATGGGCATCGAAGGTTTAACAGTTAAAACACCGCAAGAATTAGTGGAAATTGGCTGGCAGCGCTTAGGCAAAAAACAAGGGCCAACCATGATCAATTTAATTATTGATCCAAATGAAGTTCCACCGATGAGCCAAAGAGTTAAAGGGCTGACTGATAAAAATGAATCAGCTACGGCAGGGGGGTAGTCATTATGTCAAAACTAAAACCCATGTATCATTCAAATATTTGGTTTGAAGAACCTGAACCGAATGATCCCTTTGCAGCAAAAAATTGTTATTGCCACGGCTACAATGTATTTGAGGAAATATTACCCAAAGCAAGTTGGTGTGAATATTTGTATTTACTATTTAAAGGAGAGCGTCCGACACCAGAAAAATCGGTGCTTCTTGAAAAAGTAGCAATGGCAATAGCTAATCCAGGAATGCGCGATGAAAGTGTTAGAGCAGCAATGAATGCAGGTGTTGGAGGTTCCACAGCTGCATCAAGCTTAATTGCTGCTATAGGTGTTGGTGCAGGTCAATATGGAGGCGCACGTGAAGTATACACTTTAGTTAATCAATGGCAGGTACTCGGTACCAATCTAGAAAACTGGCAAAGCTTTTTAGTATCTCCTAATGAGGTTAATAGCCAAATAGATATATGGCCTGAATATGAACATGCTCCAGGGTTTAATCCCAACGGAGAAAGTTGTTCAACGCCAATTAAGCAAAGTTTAGCTTTATTTTCAATGTTATCTCCTTCAGGAGCGTTATCTTGGTTAGAAGAGTTCAGAATTGAATTGGAAAAAACTACGAATAGCCCACTTAGTATGTCTGGCGTTATTGCTTGTGCATTATTTGATTTAGGCATGACAGCTAAACAAGCTGAAATGCTTTATTTATTGCTACGACTTCCTGGTGCAGCCGTTCACTCTTTAGAGCAAGAGCAGCTTGGTTGGAAGCACTTCCCATTTTTTGGAAAAAACACAATACTTACCGACGATCCTGAAGCGATAGTTAAATCTTCAACAGGAGTACTTAAAAATGAGTAATGAATTATTAATTCAACATGAAGATAAAATAATTACCAAAATGGGCAAGGCGTTTTTAAGTGAAAGGGTTGTCTATAGAGGAAAAGATTTACACCGCGACTTAAAAAATACTTCATGGTTAGAGTTATTTGCGTATGGTATAACAGGCAAACGTTATAATCCGACTGAAATAAAGTTATTGAATTTTATTTGGGTAAGTACTAGTTATCCTGACAAATCTATTTGGCCTAACCATATTACGGCACTAGCAGCTGCCACTCGCAGTACGCCGTCATTAGGCTTAAGCATAGGAATGTCAGCTTGTGAAGCGTCTATCTATGGGGGTAGGCCTTTCAAAATTGGTATCGACTTCTTTTTACGCGCAGGTCGAAGTTTAAGAAGTGGTGTCGAATTAGAGCAGTTTGTTGATGATGAATTAATAAAAAATAAAATTATTTATGGTTACGGCCGACCATTAGCTAGCAGCGATGAACGAATTCCTCATGTGGTCAATTTTGCTAAAGAACAGGGTTTAGCAGACGGGCAACATTTAAACATTGCCTTGGAATTAGCAGCATTGATGAATCGGAAAAAAGGCTTAAGCATGAATGTAGCGGCTATTTACACAGCCCTTGGTGCAGATCTTGGTTTTAGCCCAGAGCAGTTTCATTTGTTTATGACACCTTGTTTTTTCGCAGGAATGCCGCCTTGTTACATTGAGGCAAAAGAAAACCCTGAAGGTTCATTTCTTCCTATAAGATGTGATCGAATTAACTACACTGGGCATAAGAAAAGGAACTGGTAATACTAACCTTGTATCTACATACTATAAATAACTGTTAGAGCAAACTCATTCCGCCAAAAACAATTTTGCAGATGATAAACTAATACCGCTGCTTGCTCCTGTTATTAATCATCATTACACCTTAAAAAGATTTTGTAACATCAAAATAAAAACTTCTTCCTGCTTGGGGTAGATCATTTGGAATAGCAATAGAAGAGTCTACAGCACTAGGACCCGTGCTAGGTTCAGTTATATCTTCATCAAATAAGTTATTTGAAGTAAGTCGAACATCCCAGCCTGGCAATATATCTTTATACTGAACTGATAAGGTTGAATTAATATAAGCATCTACTGCCTCCCTTGAATCAAGAGAGTTTCGCTGTTGTTTACCAACATAATTTAGTTGCACATTGATTGATAAGTTATCTAGTGCCTTCCAGTTAGCTCTGAAATAGGCATGATGATTAGGAGCGCCGCCTAAATCGTCGTCAACTATTATATCGGTTGCTTTTTGGTATGAATAGTTAGCCAATAATTTTAATTGAGAAGTTACTTTATAATTTATTTCAAACTCGGTGCCATTACCGGAAACCTCACCTTGATTTTGTGCGGTTGCTGTTGATAGACCATCGTCAGGGATAAAATCAATTAAATCTTTTATTTTATATTTGTAAATGTTCAAATTGAAATTAAATTTTTCTGAAACTTTATAGTTAAAGGCCACTTCTATGGTGCTGATTGTTTCAGGCTTTAAGTTGGCGTTTCCAAGTGCAACAGGATTATTTACCACCGTTGTTTCGGCAAAGGCGGGTGCTCGAAAAGCCTCACCATAAAGAAATTTGGTCGTCAGTTTTTGACTTGTTGTCCATACTAACGCTAATCGAGGATTTGTGGTTGAGCCAAAATCAGAGTAGTTATCGTAACGCACTCCAGCGGTTAGCTCCCAATCGGGAGCAAGGTAGAATTCTCCCTGCACATATAAAAAGTGGCTCTCTCGATCTGATTCCGGCATAAATACATCGGCAGTATCAGAAACATCAACTAGCTCACCCAGAGGATTTAAATTAGCATCAAAATTTTTAGATTCTTTAACCTTATATAAATCTTCATTTCGGTAACCAAAGCCAAAATCTAATTTGTGATCACTCCAGCCTTCGTAATTAAAATTTAGTTTGGCGATAGAAGTTTTTTCAAACCATTCAGGGTTACCAATTAAGGCATCAGGAAAAGCGCCAAACAATGTCCCAGGAGGTAATAACCACACATTTTCATCTATTTCTTGACTCGATCTATAATGACTTAGAGATAAAAATGAATTGATATTATCGGTTAAGTTAAAGCTGTAATTTATATCAACTAATACTTTTTTTGATGCAAACTTACCATTAGGGTCAATGGCTTCAGCAATGCCTTGTCCTGTACCTACATTTGATCTATCTTGGTAAAGTAATTTAAAATCAAGATCCTTATAAGCTATTTTAAAATTTAAGTCATAAGCTTTATAGCCTACTTGAGCTGAGTCAGGGGCAAAGGAAGCAGGAGGCGTAATATTCAATGCATCTAAATTTGATTGTGCATCCCAATCAATAACCGAATCATGACCATCAGATTGTGAAAACTCACCGATTAAAGCAAGCTTAACGTCGTCATTACTAAACTTACTGATAAACCATGCTTCTGTAGTATTAAAACTGCCTGCTCTTGCGCCTATTTCCGTTTGTTTAATATCATCGGTATTTTTTGTTATAACGTTTATAACGCCGGCAAAGGCATCCGCGCCATATATAGCTGAACCTGGACCACGTATAACTTCAATTCTAGCAATTGACTTTATGGGAAAGGCTCCCCAAACAACATGGCGATCACCACGCACTGCACTGGTCATTGGTGTACCATCAATTAATACTAAAGTTTGTGGATTAAATTGAGTTGAAATCCCCCTTATTTTAAATTTTGGAGCATTGGTTTGTGAAGATAAAGAAACATGCAATCCTGGAATGGTTTCCAATACTTCACTGAGGGTGCGAGCGCCCATTTCTTCTATATCTGAAGAGGTGACCACTGAGGCGACTGCTGGTGCTTTAGATATAAGCTTTTTACTGCCTGTAGCAATACTTACAAAATCTTCATCACCATAAAAATCTGCTAAAGATTCATCAGTCTCTTTACTGTAGTCTTCATATTCTTCTTCAAAGCCTTCATAAATATTGACTATACGACTGTAGGGCTGCACTTCATTTGCTAGCAATAAAGGGTTGTTTAGGGTAAAAGCAGCCATAATGGATAGCGTTAAAAAATTTCGGGTAAATAACACAAGGAGTTCCTTAGTAATACATTAAATTTCATTTTGTAGTGGCTGTTTCACTGTAAAAACTGAACCTATACCCAGTTCACTTTCAACCGTTATAGTGCTGCTCATTAATTGGCAAAAGTTTTGCGTTATTGCCATACCTAAACCTGTGCCTTCAAATTTTCGTGTTTGACTACCGTCAATTTGGGTAAACTGCTCAAATATATAGCTAAGCTTCTCTTTGGCAATGCCTACTCCTGTGTCTGATACTGAAAAGTAAAGGAAGTTTTTATCGCTATGAATAGTAAAAGTAATAATGCCCTTCTTTGTAAATTTACAAGCATTGCTAAGTAGGTTTAAAAATATTTGCATTAGTTTTTGCCGATCAACAGTTAAAATTGAGGCTAATGAGCCTATGTTAACTTGGAGTTCGTTATCATTGGTGTTCGCCATCGGTAATACGGTGTCTATGGCTTCGTTAACTAAGTTTTTAATGTTGACGGCTTTTAAATATAAATCCATTTTACCCGCTTCAATCTTAGATAAATCTAAAATATTGTTAATCAGTGCCAGTAGGTTATGTGCGCTACGAATACTTTTATTGAGGTCTTCAGCTTGGGCGTCCATGCCTTCCAACTCTAAATCTTCACGCACTAAATCATTATAGCCGATAATCGCTTGTAATGGAGTACGTAACTCATGGCTGATATTAGCTAAAAATTCAGACTTATGTCGACTCGCTGATAATGCGCTGTCTCTGGCAACGACTAGCTCTTGTGTTCTTATTTCAACTTCAGACTCTAATGTGTTTCGGCTTTTTTCTAAGGCAATATTTTGTTGCTCAAGTGTTGCCATCATTTGATTATATGTTTGTGCCATTTGCCTAACTTCTAACGCGCCATTAACCACCGCTTTAGGGTAAAGGCCTGAATCTCTTGCTGTTGCCATTGTTTGCGATAAGGCTAATAATGGTTTGGTTAAATGATTAATAACAAGTCGAATTAACAGAGCTAAAATAAAGGCGACTAAGATACCTGTTGTGATGTTATTAATAAAAATAGAGCGCTGTATTTGGTGTAAGGCCTCTTTATTATATTGTACTAATACATAGCCTAATTTTTGCTCTTTGATAACTTCATCATCAAGATTAATTACTTCTTCATCATAGCTGTCTTCAATATAAGTAACGGCGGCGCTATAAGTCCAAATATTTTCAGTTTCAAAAAGCAATTGTGTTTTGTTAGGTAATAACTCTGCTTTAAATGATGGCTTTTGTATTGTCATTTTTGTTGATTGAATTAATACTTCGCCATTAATTTTGTAAACGGCAACACCTACCACTGATGTGAATCCTAATGCTCTGTTTATTGCTTCTTGTCCGTTTTCTTTGCTGCCCGTAAGAAGTGCTAGTAAAGTTTGTTCGGCAAAGTTACTAGTAATTTGTAAACTATTATTAATGGTTGTATCTCTTAACGTTTGACTTGTTTGCATTGCTGTGAGTATTGAAGTGACAATAGTTAAAAGCATGACACTTACCACAAGTATAGCTAACAGCTGTCGTTTAAAACTGGCATGGGTGATGTTTTTTGATTGGCTACTTATTATCATCAATATTACTGTGGAAAAGTTAATTGAAATTGTTGTTGCTGCTCAGAACTATACTTAAGTCCTAAATGTGCTGCTGTACGTAAATTTACCGCTAAAAGAGTCGATTTTAATGCAGCAAAGTTTTTCTGGTCAGGTTGTAGTTCAAGCTCTTGTACCATAGTAAAAAGGTGCTGACCTAAGGCAAAGTTATCAGGGTAGGTAGAAAATAAAACGCCACGTTTGGCATGGGAAGGTTTACTTGAAAATACAACCACTTCTTTAGCCCAAGCTTGTTCTAAAATAAGGGGTAAGGTGATTTTGTCATGTGAAGATATGTGATCTAATGGTAGCCATATGGCATCTTCATTTGATACACCAGAATCAAATGTTTGCTGATAAAAAGCTATCGCTTGTGCGGTACTGGTAACGTATTTAAGATTTAGTTTAAGGCCTTTTTCTAATGCAGCACTTTTTGCTAACTCAATTAGCCAAGCATTATTTTTACTATAAGCCACATGAACTTGTTTTACATTAGGGGCAACTTGATTGAGATAACCAAATAGATAAGCGGGATCTGTGATTAAACTAATACCTGAAACGCCGTTGGGGCTGATAGGTAATGCGCCAGAAACAACTTGAAAAATGTTACTAGAATCTTTATGTTTAAATTTTGACAGCTCTTTCGCTAATTTCCACCCTAAACGACCTAAAACAATCACTTTATAAATTTTTTTTTGTTTTAGTGTTTGTGCTATTTGTTCGCTGTTGAATTGTTTAGTTATGATAAATTTTTCATAACTTATTACTTGCTCATATTCGTTTGCTGCTTTAAGACTGCCAGCGATAATTTCTTGGTAAATAGAATGGTATGGCTCTTTAGCTTCAGGATAAAAAATAGCTATTTTGTTGTTATTTTCTTTTTCTATATTTTCAGCAAAAGCAAAGCCTCCTACTAAAAGGAAAATGATTATAAGAATTAGAAGAAAAACTTTATTTATCAAATAGCAACTCAATAAAATAATTTATATTAAAGAGTAAGTATACCTTTATTTTTATAGAATACGAGGCTTTAAAAGGGGGGGTAATATTATTTTTTATAGCGTTAATATCGCTTAGCTTATTACTTCTAGTTGTTTTTAACTGTCTTTTAAGTTATTGATTTTTATGGCGCCTTTGAGAAGATTCGAACTTCCGACCTAGCGCTTAGGAGGCGCTTGCTCTATCCTGCTGAGCTACAAAGGCATTTGGCTTATTGTATTGTTTTATCACAATAAAGTTAAGCTTTTATCTTCATTACTTTTATTTTTATCACTTTAATCAATATTAATAACGTACTGCTAAATCATTTATTTGAATATTACCTAATAAATCATTATCTAACGTGGTAGCCGTTGCGCTTTGTTTAGTTAGTTTGGTTACTTTAACTTTATAAGGGCTGATATTGTAACCAACATAAATCTCTCCCTGTTCACTAATGAAGCTATTACTGTGAAGTAATGTGAATTCGTCACCAATTTTTACGCCCTGATGGCGGCCTAAATTAATTGTTATTTGATTGCCTTTTACTTGTACTATTTTTCCTTCACTTGGCTCACACATAACATTATCGTCAATGTCGCTAACTATTTTATCAAGCAAAGAATCTATCATATTGCCGTAATCGCTTTGCCAAAAAGCAGTGGCATTTACATCAACACTTCTTCGTTTATTAAAGTCCCAAACAGCGGTGTCTTGATAGCTGCCTTGCCAAATTTGCTCACCGCTTAACCCGTTGTATAAGAAAAGGGTGAAATCAAAACTTCTAGGATAGGTGTCTTGTTGCCATATTTTCCAAGAATTAGTTTTTTGTTCTTCAAAAGAAAGATCATTAATTTCACTAAAAATAACATACTGACTATTGGTAGTGTCAGCTAGTGATATTGCTAGTTGTTTTATTTTTTCTTCATTAAAACTAGTGTGTAAACGGGAAAATTCAGTCGTGTTTTTGAGTAGTAACTTACCATTACTATAACTACTTTGGCTGCCTAGTTTTTTATGAAGTTGGCGAATAACGGCTGAGTCTATCTGATAAATTTTACCAACGTTAGCTTGTTGCCTTTGAAGTAAATTACTTTTGGTGATCAGGATTGATTTTTTATAGTCTAAAGCGAAGCATTTTTTTTCTTGGGGAAAAATATCTGCCCGTACCGTTACGCTGATCAGATTATCACTGTGCAGCTCATCTATTAGTTCTATCGAGTTAACACTGCCGCTAGCACGAATGCTTATTTGATCTTGAGTTAATAATCCATTGACCACTTGTTGAACACTAGAAACACTAGCCCCAGCAACAAGTAACGCTTTTTTTAAGGCGTTTTCCATTGCTTTGGTTCGCGCTACTTCTACTGAGTCTCTCTCTGTTGAAGCATAACCTTGGGCTTCATACCATTGAGCATTACAAGTAATGCTAGTTAGCAGTAAGCTAGCAGCTAAAATAGTTATTTTGGTTATAGTGCGCATATATCTCTTATGTATTCTCTCATGAAAATGAAAAGCCTATTTTGGGCATAGTACAATCTACTAATAGTACAATCTACCAATAGTACAATTAATAATAGGGATGATGCACAATTTGTGCCTATTAATTTGAAAAAATATTTTGTTATGAGTCTAACTGGCTTGAAATGTGCATTATTTATAGCAATAAATAACCGAATAAATAAAATTGTCAGTGTTTATGCTAGCGTATCTATAGTATAAACACTGAGTTATTAAGGGGAATACCATGAAAAAGTGGCTTATACCATTACTTCTACCAACACTTTTGTCTTGTAGTAGTGTAATGCAAGAAGACAATTTTTATAAATCAAAACAAATTGATAAAGGTGAGATAGATAGTTATAACCTGCCTAAGCATGCGATTAATGATTTGGTGAAAGGCTTGGCATATCAAATGTTAGAAAGTAGTGCTTTTGTCAATGCGAAAACACCGGTGGCTGTTGCTTCTTTTGTTAATTTGAATGATCTTGAATCAACCAATTGGTTAGGAAATCAAATTGCTGAAAACTTTGTGCATGAATTACAACGCCATGGCTTAGTGGTTATTGATTTTAAAACCACGGGGCATATTCGAGTCACTCAAGAAGGCGATTATGTTTTTAGTCGTGACTGGAAAGAGTTACCTGAACGTCAGATTATTGACTACGTAGTTGCAGGCACCATGATGGAGCAAGAAGATGGTATTATAATTAATGCGCGTATGATTGGTATTCAATCTCATGTTGTTGTTGCAACGGCGCAATCGTTTATTCCTATGTGGGTTTTAGGCGAAGAAAAAAGTCATAGTGAAAATGTAAAAATGAAAGACGGTATGATCATCCGAAGTAATGCCATGCTAATTGAAAATCAGCGTGCAGTTGAAATTCAAAACTAGTTGAATAGGTGAAATAATGATAAATGCACGTTTTAAAATATTAATTACTGCAGCAAGCTTCATGCTTATGGCCTCTTGTTCAAGTGTTTATGATAAGCATGTGCAGTGGCAAGCCGTTGCGCCAAAAGTGTTTCCTATTATTAGCGGTATTGGTTATGCGCCAATAAGTTTGCAAAAATCAGCGCATAAAACTCAGCGGATGCTAATGGCCATTAAAGCGTCAAAAATTGCCGCTTATTTAGAACTAGCCGAGCAAGTTTACGGTCAACAAGTTAGTAGTAAAACTACCATGGCAGATATGTTAATTGAAAACCAACAATTAACTTCATCAGTACAAGGTTTGATCAGGGGGGCGAAAGTAGTAAAAAGTTACCCAGTAGGAGATACCTATACAACTGAATTGCAATTAGATTTTAAAGACGTTTATGAAATTTATCAGGCTAGTTTGAATCGTAAAGAAATTAAAGAAATACAGTATTTTTAATTTGCTTTAGGCTTTTAAACCTATACTGCTCAAGCCACCACTTTTTTTACCTTTACTATCATAAGTCACTGATGTTTTGTTGTGACCTTCTAATAAACTCGTTTTCATGCGTTCAACGGCTAGTTGAGATTGCGCTATTATTTGACCATTGACTTGGTTTTTTTGTTGGCAACGTATTAATAAACTTTTTATATCAGTTAGTTCATGATCGAGAAGGCCTGCTGCTTTATCTAGGGCAAATGCTTGATTAAGACTGATTTGTTGATCTAACGTTTGAATAGCGAGTAATAATTGATTTTTTTGCTCGCTAATGTTGAGTAACGCTTTAGGTTGGTGTTGCTGTAAAATATGTTTTTCGTCAGTAATTACTTGTTCAAGTGCTTGTAATTGAGCATGTTGTTGAGCAAGTAATTCTTTTGATTGAAGTGAAGCTGACATGAAAAGCACCTTTTGGTAATAGATACACCTATACCCATATTTTTGAGTACAGTAAACAATTGATTATCACCCAGTACTACACTTATATCAAACTAAACTAAAGCAAACTAAACTAAACTAAAGCAAATCAAATTCAAAATTAGCCATACTTGCAGCAAGCTTTTGAGGGTCGATTTTATATTCACCTGAGGCTATTGTTTTTTTCAACTCATCTATTTTTTTCTGATCAAGGGTTGGTATGTCGTTTGCCTTCTTTTGTAACTCACTAAGCTGTTTTGCTTGCGGAGTCAAAGAAACAGAGTCGCGAGCAACCTGTTTTACTTGCGTATTATTATTAGATGCTTGAGCAGCATCTTGCTTAACTTGCGTTTGTTTATTTTGATGAACTTGAGTTTGGTTGTTCAAGTTATTGATATTTATATTCATAATATTACCCTACGGTAAGGTGCTCTTCTAAAAATTTACTTTCTAACTTTATATCGGCAAAAAGCACGATAACTTAAATAAAAATTTTAACATACGCTAACTATTTCAAAGTATAAGAAACTTATCTAGGTTATTCGTTAGGTGTTTAAAAATTATAGGTTAATAGTTACTTGATTAACAGCACTGATTTTTGGATTGATTACCCGTCCAGACCGAGAATTTTCAACGCTAATTTGCTCATGTAAATTGCCAGAGCTTAGCGCTATGCCTTTCGTTTTAATCATAAAATTTTCACTTTTTGCTATGATAGTTATCGTGTCACCCTTGCAAACTAAGCAAACATTTCTTTTCGTAATAGTATGATCTGCTCCGATTCTTTGTTCCGCTTTACTTCCTAATACTGACTTTATATCGGTTAACCTTTCACCGCGTATTCTATTATTGGCGATATATTCTATTGCAATATTTTTTTTAGTTAATATAGCGCCTTTTTGAATTGTACTTGTAGCAACTACAACGGCAAAGGTTCTTTCAATTTTAGCGGGTAGATACATTTGCCATGAAGTTGAATCTTCGCAAGTTATTTTAACATTAACGTTTCTACGACTGGTGTTTTCAGGTATATTTGCGGTAAGAGGAACTTGACAAGGTTTTATGATAACTCTTGGGTCTATATCTGTGACATTAAAAGATATTCTGCCACCAGAAGGTGGTGCTATTTTGCTTTTAAGATAAGTTTTGGCTAATGACTCAATATAAGCGCTATCCCATGTGGTTGCCGAGCTCACTAAGGGAAATAATACAATAAAGTACATCACAGATAAAAAAATAGATAAAGAAACGTTAATTGTGTGCATATTTTTGTTATTTATCTCTAGGTTAATTTAAATACTCAACTATGCTTAAACATAGGTTAACATAGGTTAACATAGCTATAGTTACATTAGTTCTGTGATATAAGTTTATTAATGCTAGTTTTGTTACTTATTATAGTTTATATAGTGATAACTTAAGGAGCATCTATTTTTGGTCACTTATTTTGACTTATAACTTATAATTTTTGACTTATAATAAATACAATCAAGAATTGTGCCTTTTTGTCCTAATTGGGTTAGGACAAATAATATAATTTTTGATTACAAATGAGGTTTTTATGGCAGGTATACTAGATTCAGTTAATCAAAGAACACAGCTTGTTGGTCAAAACAGGCTCGAATTATTACTTTTTAAGTTAGTGGGTAGACAACTTTTTGGCATTAATGTTTTTAAAGTGAGAGAAGTCTTACAGTGTCCTAAATTAACCAAATTACCGAAACAAGACCCTTTTATAAAAGGTATTGCTCATATTCGTGGGCAAACCATTTCAGTTATCGATATGAGTAAAGCCATCGGTGGGTCAGCCATAACGCAAACAGATGAGTCGTTTATAATCATTGCAGAATATAATCGTAGTGTACAAGGTTTTCTTGTTGCGGGTGTTGAGCGCATAGTTACATTAAGTTGGAAGGATATGATGCCACCACCAGAGGGGGCAGGAAAGTCTAGTTACTTAACAGCCGTTACTGAAATAGATAATCAAATGGTATCTATTTTAGATGTTGAAAAAATACTGAATGAAATTAACCCCGTTTCAACTGAGTTAAGTGAGGGGGTTGCAGACAAAAGTGTTGGTGTCGAACTTGGTGATCGTATTATTATGATAGCTGATGATTCAACCGTTGCGCGTAATCAAGTGAAAAGAGCTTTAGAGCCATTAGGCATTAAAATGGCATTAGCAAAAAATGGTCAAGATGCTTTAGATCAGCTTACGGCAATTGCTGAAACTTGTGAACATAGCATCACTGAAAAAGTCGCGCTAATGGTTTCTGATATTGAAATGCCAGAAATGGATGGTTACACCTTAACTGCTGAAGTTAAAGGAAATGAACGCATGGCTAAAATGCCTATTATTTTACATACATCATTAAGTGGTGTGTTTAATAATGCTATGGTAGCAAAGGTTGGCGCTGAAGATTTTATTCCTAAATTTCATCCCGATGAATTAGCAACAGCGGTTAAAAAATGGCTAAATCACCCTCAATAAAGAGGCCGTCATATGCATAAATTGATTAGGAAGTAGTAATAGTGCCAGCAAGACAACTTGACGATAAAAGTTATCGTCAAATTAGAGATTTTTTAGAACAGCAATGTGGCATAGTGCTAGGTGAAAGTAAGCAATACCTTGTAAAAAGTCGCTTGACTCCTTTAATGAGCAAATTTGATGTTAACTCTCTTGTAGAATTAGTCACTCGTACATTATCACCCGCGGAACGGCAATTACGTGCAGCCGTAATTGATGCTATGACCACTAACGAAACGTTATGGTTTCGTGATGATTACCCTTTTAAACTGTTAAAAAATAAAATATTTCCTGATTTCGTAAATCACAGAACGCCCGTTAAAATATGGTCAGCAGCAAGTTCATCAGGACAAGAACCCTACTCTATTGCTATGTCAGTTTTAGAGTATCAAAAAAGTAAATCAGGCTCTTTTTCAAAAGGAGTGCAGATTATTGGTACTGATATTTCAACGACCATGTTAGATCACTGTAAGCATGGTCATTATGACTCACTTGCCTTAGCTCGTGGTTTATCTGAAGAAAGAAAAAAGCAGTTTTTTGAAAATGGCGATAACGACATGTTAAAAGTAAAGGATGAAGTGAAAAAAATGGTGAACTTTCGTCCGCTTAACTTACTTAATAGTTACAGTTTAATGGGGCGGTTTGATATTGTTTTTTGTCGAAACGTACTTATTTACTTTGCTCCTGAAATAAAAGCACGAATAATAAGTCAAATTCATGGCACCTTGAACGAGGGCGGCTATTTATTTTTAGGTGCATCAGAATCTCTTTCTGGATTAAATGATGGTTTTAATATGTTGCGCTGTAACCCCGGCATTGTTTATCAAAAAAAGTAGCGAGTTACTAGTTGCGAGTCTCGAAGATAAATAACTGAGAGTCAGGGGCTTTGTAACTCGACACTTCCCTGGCTCGAAACTTCCTTTACTCCTATCTATCCCTTATTGGCATAATTATTGTATTACTTATCGTTAAATGTAATTGACGGTGAGTTATTATGGCTATCGAATTTAGTAAAGGATTTGAACTTCAGGCACAAGGCATACAAATACGTGCTAAGCGAGCAGAAGTGATCGCTAGCAATATTGCTAACGCCGATACTCCCGGTTATAAAGCTAAAGGCATGAACTTTCAAAAAGCCATGCAACAAGCAAGTCAACAACAGCAAATGGGCATGAGTCGTACTAACGCCAAACACTTTGATGTTCGTACAGAGCTAAATAACAATGTCGATTTTCGCATTCCAAATCAACCCGATACTGGTGACGGCAACACTGTTGATGTGCAAGTGGAACGCAACTTGTTTTTAGAGAACTCATTAGAGTATAACGCGGGTGTGCAGTTTCTTAGCGGCGCCATAAAAGCCATGAAAAATGTCATCACTGGAGGTAGATAATAATGAGTCTTTTTAACGTATTTAACATAACGGGTAGCGGTATGAGCGCACAATCAATGCGTTTGAATACCACGGCAAGTAACATTGCTAATGCAGACAGTGTTAGCTCAAGTGTTGATGAAACATACCGTGCTCGTCATCCAGTTTTTGCCGCTGCTATGCAAAAAGCTGCCGGCGGACAAGAAGCAAGTGTTGGTGTGCAAGTATTAGGGATAGTTGAAAGTAACAAACCTTTAAATGTTGAATATGCACCTGAGCACCCTCTGGCAGATAAAGAAGGCTATATTTACAAGCCTAATGTCAATGTGATAGAAGAAATGACTAATATGATTTCAGCGTCACGGTCTTATCAAACCAACGTGCAACTAGCCGAATCGGCCAAGAGCATGTTGAATAAAACCCTTCAGCTTGGTCAAAGATAATAAGTAGGAGCAGGAAATGGAAAATGTTAATGGTACTAGCACGGTAGACTCGCTTCGTTGGCAAAAAGAAGACTATAAAGTTGCTAATGATAATCAGGGGCAGTTAACGCAATCAGACTTCTTTGCTTTATTGACTAAAGAATTAGCAAACCAAGATCCAACTAAACCTGTTGATAATAACCAAATGATTTCGCAAATGACGGCATTTTCAACGACAGATGGCGTGCAAAAACTAAACGATAAATTTGCCTCGTTTGCTAGTTCAATGACATCAAGTCAAGCATTGCAGGCATCATCTTTGGTTGGTCGCAGTGTGTTAGTTGATGAAAATGTTTTTGGCTTGTACGACGGCGAACAAGTTAAAGGAAAAATTAACACGGAGAAACCGGCCAGTAATGTCAATATTTATGTTGAGAATGCTGCTGGTGAAATCATGCAAAGCATACCAGTTGGTAATGTAGGCGCAGGTGGTGGCAACTTTACTTGGGATGGCAATTTGAGTGATGGCTCTAAAGCACCTCCCGGGGCTTATCGCTTTAGAATTGCCGGTTTGGTAGATGGTGAAGCAGCAGAGTTACAAGCAATGACGTTTAGAAAAGTCGACAGCGTTACCATTGCCGGTAATGGCGGCAATGTTTTACTTAATTTAAATGGTGGAGGTTCAATGCCTCTTAATGAAGTAGTTGAAGTATCAGAAGGTAGTTAACATAATTACCCAAATAACAAAATTTTTAAGAGGATTGAATTATGTCATTTAACGTAGCATTGAGCGGATTAAACGCAGCTCAAAAAGATTTAAACGTAACATCAAATAACATTGCCAATGTTAATACTATAGGCTTTAAAGAATCTAGAGCGGAGTTTGTCGATGTTTACGCGTCTTCATTATTATCAGGCGGTAAAACTAAAGCAGGTGATGGTGTACTTACGTCTCAAGTTGCCCAGCAGTTTTCACAGGGCAGCATTCAGTTTACCCAAAACTCGCTCGATTTAGCCATAACAGGGTCAGGTTTTTATGCTACCGTGCCGGGTATTGATAGTTTAGAAAAAAGTTATACCCGCGCGGGACAATTTAAATTAAATGATGACAATTTTGTGGTTAACTCAGGCGGCGGTTATTTACTCGGTTTTCCGGTTAATGATGATGGTTCATCCGCAGCGGTCAGTTTAAGTACGGCTAACCCTATTCGTGTGCCAACCGAGTCTGGTGCACCACAGTTTACCACTGAAGTTGATGTTAGAATGAACTTGCCAGCAGGTGATAGTTATATTACTGGCGCGCCGCTAAATTTTGACCCTACTGACCCGTTAACCTTTAATAACTCTACTTCAGTCACTATTTTTGACTCGCTTGGTGATAGCCGTGTGATGACCTATTATTTTGTTAAAGATGACCCGGCTGTAAATCCCAATCAGTGGCTTGTGTTTACGGCAATTGATGGTAGTCCTATTGATATTGATGATGCAGGTGCCCCTGCTGCTGAACTTGCTGCTGCTGATGGCAGAGTGACGGCCGGTGGCTTGAAGGGTGGGCGTTTAGAATTTAATAACTCGGGTGATTTTATTTCAATTACTCCAACAACGGGTTTTACCACTGTGCCATTAGGCGGTACAATATTAGCTAACGGGGCAGATCCAGCACAAATCGTAACGGTAGACTTCAACCTTGATACTGCGGGCCCTAACCCCAATGAACCAACCCAGTTTGCTTCAAGCTTTGAAGTTACCTCGCTATCGCAAGATGGTTTGGCCGTAGGGCGCTTAACCGGTATTGACATTAGCTCTGATGGTTTAATTAGAGCCACCTTCAGTAATGGCACCTCGCGACCATTATCGCGTATTGCTTTAGTCAGCTTTGCCAACGAGCAGGGCTTAACCCAAATAGGTGGTACCTCTTGGCGTGAAAGTTTAGATTCAGGCACACCACTTGCGGGTGAAGCAGGCTCTGGTACATTTGGTTCGATTAACTCCAAAGCCCTAGAGCAAGCTAATGTCAACTTAACTACTGAGCTAATTGATTTAATTTCAGCACAACGAAACTTCCAAGCAAACTCAAGAGCGCTAGAAGTTGATAACCAGTTGAATCAAACCATTTTACAAATTAGATAATACTCAACTTATTGTACTAATTTACCTACTTTTTTACTCACCCTTGCTTCCTTCGGCGGGCTCAGGACAATCGGTACATGGGCTCAGGACAATCGGTAAATAAGCTCAGGATAATCGGTAGCCTCCGTTAATCCTGAGCGCGAAGCAGTCGAAGAGTATAGATTATACTTCGACTGACGCTTCGTGCCTCAGCTGCTCAGCACAAATGAATTCTAATGTAATAGACCTGAGTACTCACCACTTAGCTAGCAGCTTTTTGTTTTTCTCGTTGCTCACATCACATTACTCTCTACTTCTCTCATTATTTACCTCTCTTTATTTACCTTTATGGCACTTTCCTTGCATTTATTAGTTTAATAATTTCAAATTTCTGGAAACTATTATGGATAAAATGCTTTATGTCGCCATGAGTGGTGCCAAACAAAACATGCAGGCGCTTGCGATTAACGCCAATAATCTAGCAAATGCTAAAACAACAGGCTTTAAAGCTGACTTAGCACAAGCGCGTACTATGCAGGCTTTTGGTGAAGGTCAGCCGACACGTGTTTTTTCCATGACAGAGCGTGCAAGCCAAAATTTTGACTCGGGCTCTTTATTGACTACAGGCCGGCCACTTGATATGGCTATTAAAGGTGATGGTTGGTTTGCCGTGCAAACACCTGAGTTATCCAATGCTAGTGCGCTAGGTTTTGGCCAAGGTGAAGCATACAGTAGGCAAGGGCATTTACGCTTAACGGAAGATGGCACGCTAGAAACATCAAATGGCGATTTAGTGTTAGGCGACAATGGCCCTATTATATTGCCTTTACCCGTAAGTAATATTCAAATTTCACCAGATGGAACCATTATGGTTCAGCCCGAAGGGGCACCGAACATAGAACAAGTAGACGTTGGGCGCATTAAATTAGTAAACCCAGATGTTCGTTTGCTTGAAAAAGGAGCTGATGGCTTGTTCAGGCGTAAAGACGGTCAAGTAGAGCTTAGCGACGCTAATGTGCAAGTACAAGGTGGTGCACTTGAATCAAGCAATGTTAATCCTTTGTCTGAGATGACCGATATGATTGCGTTGCAAAGACAATTTGAAATGCAATTAAAATTGATGAAAACCGCAGAAGAAATTGATGCTAGTAGTGCAGCGTTACTACGTTCATATTAACGCTGAACAAGCTAATACCGAACAAGCTAATACCGAACAGACAAGCAAATAGCAGCGACCAAAATTTAGAGGTGATGTATGAACGCAGCATTATGGATCAGTAAAACCGGCTTAGATGCACAAGCCAAAGATATCGCGGTAATTTCAAATAATCTAGCCAATGCTAGCACTATTGGTTTTAAGAAAAGCCGTGCAGTGTTTGAAGATTTACTTTATCAAAACATAAATCAGCCTGGCGGGCGAACTGCCGATAATAGTCAGGCACCTTCGGGATTAATGCTTGGTGCAGGTACTAAAGTAGTTGCGACACAAAAAATTCATACGCAAGGGGATATGTTAACAACAGACAATGCCCTTGATTTAATGATTCAAGGCGAAGGTTTCTTTGAAATTTTAATGCCTGATGGCACCTCAGCTTACAGTCGCAATGGTCAATTTACCATGGACGACTTAGGTAATATGGTTACCCCTGGTGCTGGTTATGCCTTGCAGCCACAAGTGACTATTCCTGAAGATGCCATAAGTATTATTGTTTCGCAAGATGGCGAAGTATCAGTGACGCAACAAGGGCAAGCACAGCCAACCGTTGTTGGACAAATTAATACGATTAACTTTGCCAATCCAACGGGTCTTGAATCCATAGGGCAAAATTTATACATCGAAACGGATGTTAGTGGCGTGCCACAAGAAGGTGTTCCTGGTTTAGAAGGTTATGGCATGTTGGTACAAGGGGCGTTAGAAACTTCTAATGTAAATACCACTGAAGAATTAGTTAACTTAATTGAATCTCAGCGTGTATACGAAATGAATTCTAAAGTAATTTCTGCTGTTGATGAAATGTTAAGTTACATTAATCAGCAACTCTAGTTTGACTAGTTTGGAGTTAAAGATGAAAAGTAAATTATGTTGTGTGTTGGGGATAATGCTTATTAGCCAAATAAGTGCCTGTAGCAATACAATAGAGCTAAGTAAGGCTTTACCTAATGATCCTGATTTCGCGCCTATATTACCCGAAGTTGAAGAGGAGGAACTTATTCCAACAGGATCTTTGTTTAAAAAAAATTACGTCAATAATATATATTCTGACTCAAAGGCGCATCGTGTTGGCGATATTGTCGCTGTTATCTTAAGTGAAAGTACCCAAGCCAATAAAAGCGCTCTAACAGAATTGAGCAAAGAAAATAAAAGCGCTTTAGATCCCATTGTGGGATTCGGTGGATCCCCCGTTACAATAAATGGCAAGGCGTTTCAGTTTGGTATAAATCAAAACAGTGAATTCACTGGTGATTCACAAGCGGATCAAAGTAATAGCTTAAGCGGAGACATTTCAGTACATGTTTTAAGAGTTTTGCCAAACGGTAACTTAATGATACGTGGTGAAAAGTGGTTAACCTTAAATAATGGCGATGAGTATATTCGCTTAACAGGCGTTATTCGTCCTAAAGATATCAGCACCAACAACACTATCATCTCAACGAAAGTGGCTAACGCACGTATTCAGTATTCAGGTACGGGTAGTTTTGCTGATGCCAATGAACAAGGCTGGTTAACAAAATTCTTTAATAGTAGATGGTGGCCTTTGTAGGTGTGAATACCTATCGTCTTACAAAACAAGAATAAACTTTAGCCAATATAATAGCAGGTAATAGTATGAAAGCCGTATTTACAATTTTACTTATCTTCTTCGCCCATACAAGTCATGCACAACGCATTAAAGATTTGGCTGATGTTGCTGGTGTTCGCTCAAACCAACTGATTGGTTATGGTTTAGTGGTTGGCTTAGCTGGCACAGGGGAAAAAGTAAGTCCTTTTACAGAGCAAAGCTTTAAAACCATGTTAAGTAATTTTGGCATTACTATGCCAGAAAATTTAAAGACTAAAACTAAAAATGTTGCGGCCGTGGCGGTTCATGCAGAATTAACAGCTTTTGCAAAAGCAGGACAAACTATTGATATAACGGTTTCTAGTATGGGTAGTGCCAAAAGCCTGCGTGGCGGTACTTTATTACAAACCATGCTAATGGGGCTTGATGGCAATGCTTATGCAGTTGCGCAAGGTAGTTTAGTTGTTAGTGGCTTGGGTGCTGGTGGGCTTGATGGCTCTAAAATTCTTGTAAATACACCCACCGTTGGGCGTATTGCCAATGGCGCAACAGTTGAACGTGAAATTAAATCGCCTTTTTCAATGGGTGATTATATAACGTTTAATTTACACCAATCAGATTTTACAACAGCAAAACGTTTATCCGATACCATTAATGATCTTATTGCTGGTTCAGCGAGTGCCATTGATGCAACGTCAGTAAAAGTGACAGCACCAAGAGATATTAGCGCCAGAGTAGGGTTCTTGTCAGTATTAGAAAACCTAGAGTTTGAACCCGCATCACCTTCAGCAAAAATTATTGTTAACTCTCGCACGGGCACTATTGTTATTGGCTCTGAAGTAAAACTTCTTGCTGCGGCCATTACCCATGGTGGTATTACGGTAACGATTAACGAAGTGCAAAGTGTTTCTCAACCTAATGCTTTTGCCGAAGGTGAAACCGTGGTAACAAATGAGTCTAGTGTCAACGTAACTCAAGAAAATGCCCGTATGTTTGTCTTTGACCCAGGCGTCACGTTAGACACCTTAGTTAGAGCTATTAATGAAGTAGGTGCTGGGCCGGGTGATGTTATGGCAATTTTAGAAGCACTTGATCAAGCGGGCGCTATTCGTGGTCAGCTTATTATCATTTAATGTGCTTATGTCTTTCAATTAGGAAAAGATGGTGTTTTTTGTAGGGGGTAATTTATTGCCCCGTTGTCGGACTAAAATCCAACCGTGGATAATTTAAAAATGAATCAAATTGGTGTGATATGGCTGATAATTTAATCAATACCGCTAACTTTGCTCAATCTCGAAATTTTTTAGAGATTAATGGCTTGAATGCAATTCGTCAGCAATCAAAAGAAACAGATGGCGAAAGTAAAAAAGCAGCGCTACAAGAAGCAGCGCAGCAGTTTGAAGCTATTTTTATGCAAATGTTATTAAAAAGCATGCGCAAAGCACAAGAGGTTCTAGAATCTGACAGCCCCTTTAATTCACAGTCAACTAAATTTTACCGTGATATGAGCGACCAACAAATGGCCGTTGAATTATCCTCGAATGGCTCATTAGGTTTAACAGACCTTATTGTTAGGCAGCTAGGTGGTGATGATAACTTTACACCCAGAACAGTGCTGCGAAATGATGGTAATCTTGAACAGGTAAATAAAGCCAATAAACCAGCGGCAACAAGTGCTAATTTTGATAACGTCAACCCATTTAACGCTTTTTCTGCATTAAATAAATCTGCATCAAATAAACCTACAGTAAATAAAACGTCAGAAACACTAACACAAAATCTCACTACTATTCCTTTTGTACCGTCTATAAAAGCAAATAATGACGTTGATACAACAGAGCAAAGCGTCAATTTTTCCACGCCATTATTCACTGAGCCAAAAGATTTTGTGAGCGCACTTACTGAGCCTGCAAAAGCTGTTCAAGAAAAAATAGGTGTGCCTTTCCAAGTTGTGATAGCGCAAGCAGCCCTTGAAACAGGTTGGGGACAAAAAATAATTAAAGATCAACAGGGCAGTAGTTCAAATAATTTATTTAATATAAAAGCAGATAACCGTTGGGCTGGCGAACATATTCAAAAAGACACCTTAGAATTTGAATTGGGCACAATGGTAAAAAAATCAGCACCGTTTAGAGCATACCAATCATTTGATGAAAGCTTTAATGACTATGTGAATTTTCTTACCGATAACGATAGATATCAAGACGCATTACAAAACCCAAGTAATGTGGAGCATTTCTTGCAAGGTTTACAGAAAGCAGGCTATGCGACCGATCCACAATACGCCGATAAAATTATGGCAACACTTCGTACAGTCTCAAATTTAATCACCAAATAAAGGCAAATCGTAGCATGCTACGATAAATGTTGAGGTTATCATTATGTCAGTGAGTTTGTATCAAACCGGTGTGAGTGGCTTATTAGCTGCTCAACAGCAACTGGCGACAACTGGTAATAATATTGCTAACGTCAATACCGAGGGCTATAACCGCCAACGCGCTGAACAAAATGCGGCTATTGGTATATCTACGGGCAGTAATTTTCTTGGCTCAGGCACTTACGTGCAAGACATCACCCGTATTTATGATCAATTTTCCTATAAAGAACAAATTATAAATCAAAGTAATTTAAGTAATGCAGATTCACTTAACACGCGTTTAACACAACTTGATCAAGTTATGTCTACCTCTGGTAATGCAGTTGTTGGCTCATTAAATAAATTCTACGAAGCGTTAAATGGTGTCGCTGATAATCCTAATGATTCGGGCTTACGCAGTATAGTACTCAATCAAGCCAGTACTTTAAGTAATGATTTTAATCAGTTAACTGATAACTTTGATAAAATGACCAAGGCGGTAAATGGTGAAATAGATCAAGTAGCCAATAGAGTTTCAGAAATTTCTAGAGAATTGGCTAAAGTTAATGAAACCGTTATGCAATCGCAAAACTTAACACAATCAGGGCAACCTAATGATTTGCTCGACAAACGAGATCAGTTGATTGCAGAGCTAAGTGAATATACCCGAGTAACTACCGTACTGGATGCTAACGGTGTTATGACTGTTATGGTGGGTCAAGGAACCACACTAGTGGCAGGAATTACCCCACTGACACTGCAAGTTAAAGCAGGCGACCCAGATGCAAAAAAAACACAGTTAAGTTTAGTCAGTAGCAATAGTAGCGTAGCGTTAAATGGCACCACTTTAGGTGGCTCATTAGCGGCAAGCTTTGAATTTAGAGACCAACACTTAAATCAAACCCGTACAGAAATTGATCGATTAGCAATGGCGGTATCGTCAACATTAAATGATAGCCAAGCCAGTGGTTTAGATTTAAATGGTTTACAGGGTGCTAATATTTTCACCGATATAAATGCTACCCAATTACAGCAAGGACGAGTTTTAGCTCCGGCATCTAATGCAGGTACTACGCAAGCTCAAGTTACTATTAACGACGTATCTTTACTACCAACCGATGAATTTGAAGTGCGTTTTAATGGCACAGATTTTACGTTAGTTAACTTAACTACCGGCGGCAGTGAAAACTTAGGTGCTCCAGGTGCAGGTGCGCCTGCGGGAACACATACACCTTCTTCACCAGATTACGGCTTTTCATTTGTTGAAACGGGTGTTCCTGTTGCAGGTGACACCTTTACTATTGTGCCAACAAAAAATAGTGCCGGCTTAATGAAAGCGACATTAACTGATGGTAATGCCATTGCCGCAAGTACTGCCATTGCAGTTACCCCATCAAGTAATAATGTTAGTGATGGCAAAATAGAAATTACCAATGTTATTAATCCTGTTGCCGCTAGAGCCTATGACGTTACCGTTGATGTTTATGAAAGTGCACCAGGTACTTTTAGCTATCGTGTATATGATACCTCATCACCACCACCATTACCCACTATTGCCGCAGGTAGCTATGCAGCAGGGGCTAGTGCCGTTATTGATATTCCTGCAGGCACACCTGATTTTCAAATTGAAATTACCGGTGATCTTGTTGGCTCAGGCACCAATGCCCGTGAAACATTTACTTTAGGTGATGCTTTTGGCGTAGGTAATAGCAATAATGCGGTTGCCATGGCAAAAACACAAGAAGTAGGCGTGACCAATGGTGGCAAAGAAACTTTTAGTGAAAGTATCGCAGTATCAACGTCAGTTGTCGGTGGTAAAGCCAGTAATGCAGACTTAGTAGCTGATACCGCTCAAGCACTTTATACCCAGGCTTACAACCGAAATCAAGCTACATCAGGCGTAAATCTTGATGAAGAAGCCGCCAATTTATTAAAATTTCAACAAGCTTATCAAGCCGCCTCGCAAATTATTTCAACGGCAAATACTATTTTTGACACTATCTTAGCGGCAGTAAGGTAAGGAGTTTTTATGCGTGTATCTACAGCTCAATTCTATTTGCAAAGCTCCCAACAAATGAGTCAAAAAACCTCAGATGTTAATGAGCAAATGGCTTACTTAACAAGTGGTAAACGAGTACTTACCGCGAAAGATGATGCTGTGTCATATGGCACATTGGCGGGTTATAAAGATGGTTTAGCCAATATTGAAAAATATCAACGTAATATTACTCGGGCCGAAAGTCAGAATAATTTACAAGAAGTTATTTTTGCTAGTGCAGAAGACATAGTAAATAATATAAAAGAGCAGATGTTACAAGCAAATAATGGTGCTATGTCTAATGAAGATTTGCAAACCATAGCCAAACAAACTAGAAATAGCTTTGATCAAATGCTTGAACTTGCTAATAGTCAAAATGAAAACGGCGACTATATCTTCTCGGGTTATCAAACTGATCAACAACCCTTTAGTCAATCTGTTGACGGTAGTGTTTCTTATAATGGCGACTCTGGTGTAAGAGAGTTGCAAGTAGCTAAGAATATAAATATAGCCACTAACCAAGCTGGCGATGCTGCTTTTATGAAAGTAGATAATGCTATTGGTGACTTTACCGCTAATTATAATATTACCAATACCTCAGACATTGCTTTAGCAAGTGCCAATATCACTGATAGAAACACTTACAATACTAGCTCAACACCTTATATCTTTAATTTTGATGCGCTAACTAATGATTTAACGGTTACCGATAGCGGTGGTGGTATTGTTTTTCCTGTGCTACCCGCACTTCCAGCACCTTATGCAGCAGGGCAAACAATTACCTTTGACGGCATTGACGTCACGTTAAGCGGCAACCCATTGCCGGGTGATAGCTTTATTATGAGTGAGCAAGAGAATGTTAGTATTTTTGAAACTATCAATAATGCTATTACTTGGATGGAAAGCAGCGCTGTTGCAACAAATCAAGAACAACAGCAAGTAGATTACAATACCATACTCGACCAATTTAATTCAGCCATGAATCACATCACGTCAAGACGAGTAGATTCCGGCGTTCGTTTACAAGTGCTTGAAAGCCAAGGAAGCAGGCTTCTTGACGCAGAGCTAAATTTGGCATCAGGTAAAGCAAATATTGAAGATTTAGACTTTGCCAAAGCTATTTCTCAGTTTGAACAATCTAAAATTGCCTTGCAAGCGTCACAGCAAGCCTTTACCAAAGTACAAGGGTTAAATTTGTTTAATTATATATAAATTTTCATAACGTCATTTATTAAGTGGCACAGTTCATGCTTTGTATAATAGTAGTGATAACAAATAGCTGACAGTGAATATTAATAACCCAGCAGTTTTTATCACTATCAACAAAAGTAAAAGAGCAGAGGCTTCATTTGTAAGCTTCTAACAATACAAGTAAATGTAAACATTAGGAGCTATATTATGGCCATAACAGTCAACACCAATGTAACATCGTTGAACGCTCAACGTAACTTAACTAAATCAGGAGAAAGCCTATCTACTTCAATGCAACGTTTATCTTCTGGTTTGCGTATTAATGGCGCCAAAGATGATGCCGCAGGTATGCAGATATCAACGCGTTTAACCTCACAAATTAGTGGTTTAGCTGTGGCGCAGCGTAATGCCAACGACGGTATTTCTATGGCACAAACCGCAGAAGGGGCAATGCAGTCTTCTACAGATATTTTACAACGTATGCGTGACTTATCACTACAGTCAGCTAACGGCTCAAATTCAACATCAGACCGTGAAGCACTACAAAAAGAAGTATCAGCATTACAATCAGAATTAACCCGTATTGCTGACACCACTACCTTTGGTGGTCAAAAATTATTAAACGGTACTTACGGTACGCAGCAGTTTCAAGTGGGCTCAGACAGTAACCAAACCATTGGTGTTAGCTTAGATTCAGTAGGAGCTGATGAGATTGGTTTAACAGGAAAGGGTATTGATATCGCTGCTATCACTGGTTTTTCGGGGGCAAGCACAACGGCAAAAACCTTTGCTGCTACTGATACCTTGACCATGACCGT
>TARA_R110002167_G_scaffold133215_1_pt1 | contig 50728 bp, 51 predicted proteins | sample TARA_R110002167 | Tara Oceans TARA_R110002167 (sample SAMEA4398238) | marine metagenome | biome: Polar Biome; feature: [MES] marine water layer (ENVO:01000295) within the mesopelagic zone...; material: water (ENVO:00002006), including particulate matter (ENVO:01000060) such...
GAAATGACGAGCAATTAGATCACATATTTAATGTAAATGGTATTATACCTAGTTACTCACCATTAGAGGTTTCTCGTGAAGTTTGTCATTTGTGAGTAAAATAACTTAAGCAAATTGTACATAGTTTATCACCTGAAAGGATGACAACCAATGCGAGGTATTTACACTAAGCTGGCGTTACCGTTTATGTTTGCAGTTTTTAGTGTTTTATTTTTCGAGTTTTTTTGTGCAGGACTATTTGTGGTTCATTACAGTCATAAGTACATTGTTGCTTGAAAGAGTTCTCTATAATACAGCTTCAATGTTATTGGATGATATTGCCACCCAGTTTTACTGGGTTATACCATTGTTTATTAGCAAGGGGTGTTAACCACAAATTAAAAAACAACGGCATTGTGCGTCTAATTAAAATACCAAGTCGTGAGTCATTTTCATTTCGATATCAGTATTGATTAACATCAGTGACAGAACGATTGATATTTGTGAGTTAAGAAAACAAGGTTTCTTCCAAGGTTCGGCCTTTAAGTATTGCTTTATATTGCCACTGGTTAGCAGTAAACAGTTCAAATAACTGAATTTCAATGGCAAAGCTGGATTGCTTCTGGTACTCGATAACATATTGCTCATCACCGATACGCCTTACTTCAATAATATCGTTAAGACCTAATAACTGCTGATGAAGGCTGTCCATGTCGCATTGTTTCATTGTCAGCGTAATAAAGTCAGTCGCTTGGTTGGCTTTAATTGATACCGACTGCTGCAATTTTCCATGTTCTAGATAGACAACTTGGTCGCATAACTTTTCAAGTTCATCAAGATTATGCGAGCTGATCACAAAAGTTGTATGGTCGGATAACTCTTTGACAATTTGACGAATCTTTTTCGCATTGGCAGGATCTAGTCCCGCTGTCGGTTCGTCGAGTAACACAATTTTAGGAGAACCCATTAGAGCTTGGGCAATAGAGACTCGTTTACTCATGCCGTGACTTAAACTTTTAGGTTTAGCCTCTGCTGAGTCACTTAAGTCGACAAGGGTGAGCACTCTTAATGCTTCTTGCTTTGCTGCCGCTGCTGTCATGCCTTGTAATTGGGCAAAAAACTGAAGTTGCGACACAATACTAAAATTAGGATCCAATGCTGCATCTTGAGGCAATGCCGACAATAGCCCTTGTAACGCTTTGCTACCGGGTTTATGGCCTAAAATGCTAATACTGCCACTGGTTGGTTGGATATAACCGCAGAGTAAACTAAATAGCGTTGTTTTACCGGCACCATTGGGGCCAACTAATGCTATAGGAGCGCCTTGTGTAAGCGTTAACGATACAGTGTCGAGCGCAAGTTTATTACCGTATTGTTTAGAAAGGTTGTCACATTGAATGATACTCATAGCGCACTCCTACTCATTAAGACTTTACCAGCAAATAAAATAACCGCAGTTTGCAGTAATGGAATGGGAGCGTATACAAATGAGCCTAATCCTTGAGTATTGATCAAATTGCCTATTTGCGAACCAGGTAGCATCCAGTTTAACCAGCTTAATTGTGGGAAATTCATATTAATTAATGCAATAAATATTGATACTACAGCCCACAAGATAACCGCAAAAATACTGGCTTGTCTTGCTGAGTTTGCATGTAATGACAGTACAGCCATAGCAGCAGTGTAGGGTAATAATACGATTACTAGGTTAACCATTACGATTAAGCTAGTTGTTATTGATGGCAATAACAAAGATATATCACGAGATAATGCTAATGCGATGGTGGCCAATAACGTTAAGATGATCAACATCAATTGGATAAACATTTGCCCTAAGAAACGACCAAAAAATAAACTTGAACGACTGACTCTTAAGGTTAGAAATCGCAAACTACCACGTTGTTTATCTGAACTAAATTGATCTGCGGCAATAAAAATACTGAACATGGGAAAAAGGTACAGTGCAGCTAACCAGAACACTGCAAACTCTTCAACTGGCCATTCGAACAGATGGCGCAAACTTCCTGGTCCAAAGAGGGCTTCAGTAAAGTCTTTAAAGTTAGGCTGCATAATAAATTCAGATGCACTCTTGATAGGGTACAACAATAAAATAGCCCAAATTAACATAAAGGCGATTAATGAAATCATGCCGCTTTTGTTAGTAAAACGTTTGGTTAACTCATATTTTGCTAATAACCAAATATGAGTCAGTGTCGATGGAGAGGCGGTACGGTCCATATACTTTTCCTTGCTTAGCTGTTTCGGAAAGCGTTAATTAGTTTAATAGCGACTCTAATTGCGCTAGCTTTTGTTCTAGCAACTCAACTCTTTGTTCTAATTCTACAATCTTAGAGTCTTGCTGTAACGTTTGTTGAGTGTGATTCGACACGACAATGGCATCACTACTGTTCACATCATAGTCATCAACGTTGCCACTAAAGCACTCAAGGAAGCGGCAATCACGTTTATTCGCTTCTCGAGCAAGTTGTACAACTAAAGGCTTTTCACGTTGGCTTAATGCCAATAATGCTGTTTCAACCTGTGATACATCAGCGAATTCGTGGAGTCGATTAGTGCGAGTTTTGAGTTCGCCTGGTGTTTGTGGGCCGCGCAATAACAACACACAAATTATTGCTACTTCAGCACTGCTTAACTGCAATTCACTGAATTCAGTATTACAAAAGCGATGCTTATATTTTACGACTCGACTACCGAAACCAGATTGCTCGCTCAGTAAGCGTTTTTTGGTAAGATCGTCTAATACTGTTTTTACTTGAGACTCGCTCAGTGATAGCACTGGTTCGCGGCTGCTTTTTTGATTACATGCTAAGGCGAGTGAATTTAATGACAGAGGATATTGATCAGGAGTGGTGAGTTCTTTTTCGAGTAAGCATCCGATAACTCTAGCTTCTAGTGAGGTTAATTCCATACACAGTATCCTTTTAATAAAAAGCATGATTCTATTACTTTTATAACAGAGGCATGCTTTTTCTCAAAGGATTGGACTAGTTTACCGAGGCTAATCGATTATTGTTCACACAGTTAGGCGAATACCTTCACTTTCGATAGTGATTTCACCTGCTTTAAATAAACCACCAATTGATTTCTTAAAGGCTTTTTTACTCATGCCGAGTTTGTCATAAATGACATCAGCATCAGTTTTGTCATGTAGTGGTAAAAAACCATTAGCGCTTCGCAATTTATTAATGATCAAACGGGCATTTTTATCTAGCTCGTCTTTATCACCTTTTTGCAGCACAAGATCAATTTTGCCATCACTGCGCATTGTTTTGATATAACCAGTTACTTTTTGACCAAATCGCAATTTTTGGAAAACTTCGTTAGCGTAAATTACGCCCCAATGCAGGTTGTTAATAATGGCTTTGTAACCTAGCTCTGTAGAGCCACCAATGATTAAGTTAACCTGTTCACCTTCAGTGTAATGTGCTTCTGTTTTATCGACAAACTTATCCAGTTTTGACGATGCCATTATACGTTCGTCGGCATGGTTAGCATGGACATAAACTAAGTATGAGTGGCCTTCTTCTGCCGGTTTATGTTGCTCACCAAAAGGGAGTAGTAAATCTTTGTCTAAGCCCCAATCTAAAAATGCGCCGAATGGGCCCGTGGCGATTACTTTTAAATAAGCATATTCACCCACTTGAGCTAACGATTTTTGGGTGGTAGCAATCACAATGTCTTCAGAGTCTAGGTAAAGAAACACATCTACCATATCACCGACATTACAACCGGTAGGGACAAATTTATTAGGAAGCAAGACTTGTCCAAGCTCTTGAGCATTTAGATAAACCCCAAAATTAACTTGTTTAACAACTTCTAATGAATAACGTTTACCGATTTGTATCATGAATGACTCTACTTTAATTAAAAATGAAAAGATGATCTTAGGAAAAACACGTAATTATACACGTAAATTAAGCTCACGTTGTGCCAATTAATCGCTATCGAAAATCATTTAGGCTTATCACCTTGTTTGTTGAGGTTTCTGGCAACGATTGTAGATGATTTTTTATAGTAATTAATCGGTAATTAACTTGCATTACACACCATTGCAGGTTTTAATTGCGCCGTTTTTATAAAGGCTGAAAATGTGGTTGGTTATCAATTAAAAAGTGAACTAACTGCAGGCTTAATCAGTAAAATACTTGTTACAGCTGCCAATTGATGTCCAGCAGCTAAAATTTGCATGCTTTATGAATTTCTGCGTAAGATGCTTACTATAAGTAGATGCGAAACATGATAACAATGACGATATGATATTGGGCCAACGTATAGTGCCTTTATTTTGTTTGTCACAGGTTTTACAGCCATAATCATAGTGCTGGATAAACCATTTTATTTCTTGGATAGCCTTATTGTGCTATCTGAATTTTTAACAAGCAGAAGCCACTTTTGGTTAACTGCTAACTTTGATACAAATACGGAAAATAATTATGTCTGATTGGTCTATCGAAGATGCTCGCTCGGGTTATAACGTGACTCACTGGAGCCAAGGTTTTTATGGTATTCGTGAAGATGGCGAAGTGACTGTGTCACCTAACCCACAAAATCCTGATCATAAAGTTGGCTTAAATGAATTAGCCAAAAGTATGGTCGAAGCAGGCGTCTCGTTACCGGTATTAGTCCGTTTCCCGCAAATCTTACACCATAGAGTGGAAAGTTTATGCGAAGCATTTAATGATGCTATTAAGAAGTACGATTATCAAAATGATTACTTGTTAGTTTACCCAATTAAAGTAAACCAACAGAAAACGGTAGTTGAAGAAATTTTAGCTAGCCAAAAATCTAAAGAAGTCCCTCAGTTAGGACTTGAAGCAGGTAGTAAGCCAGAGTTAATGGCTGTACTTGCGATGGCACAAAAAGCCAGTTCAGTCATTGTATGTAATGGTTACAAAGATAAAGAATACATTCGTTTAGCACTTATCGGCGAAAAGCTTGGCCATAAGGTGTATATCGTTCTGGAAAAAATGTCAGAACTTAAAATGGTACTAATTGAAGCTGAAAAGCTTGGTATTACACCTCGCTTGGGTTTACGTGTGCGTTTGGCGTTCCAGGGCAAAGGTAAATGGCAAGCCAGCGGTGGTGAAAAGTCTAAATTTGGTTTGTCTGCTGCACAAGTGTTGAAAGTTATAGCTGAATTGAAAAGTGCTAATATGCTTGATTCTCTGCAGTTATTACATTTCCATTTAGGTTCGCAAATTGCCAACATTCGCGACATTCGCCAAGGCGTAAGTGAAGCCGGTCGTTTTTACTGTGAATTGCGCCAACTCGGTGCCAGCATTGACTGTTTCGATGTGGGCGGCGGATTAGCGGTTGACTACGACGGTACTCGTAGCCAAAGCAATAACTCAATGAACTATGGTTTAAATGAGTATGCCAACAATATCGTCAACGTATTAACCGATTTATGTAATGAGTACGAGCAACCAATGCCGCGTATTATTTCTGAATCTGGTCGCCATTTAACGGCGCATCACGCGGTGTTAATTACTGATGTTATTGGTACTGAAGCGTATCAACCAGAAAATATTCAGGAACCAAGTGAAGATGCGCCGCAATTGCTCCACAATATGTGGCAATCTTGGTTAGAAATCAGCGGTCGATATGATCAACGTGCGATTATTGAAATTTATCATGATAGTCAGAGTGATATTTCTGAAGCACATTCATTATTTGCTGTGGGTCAATTAAGTTTGGCTGACCGAGCTTGGGCTGAACAAGCTAATTTACGTGTTTGCCATGAAGTGAAGGGATTATTAAGTAACAATAACCGTTATCACCGCCCAGTGATTGATGAATTAAATGAAAAGTTAGCCGATAAGTTTTTTGTTAACTTCTCTTTATTCCAGTCATTACCTGATGCATGGGGTATTGATCAAGTGTTCCCTGTGTTGCCGTTATCGGGTTTAGATAAAGCACCAGAGCGCCGTGCGGTTATGTTAGATATTACCTGTGACTCAGATGGTATTGTTGATCAATATGTTGACGGTCAAGGCATTGAAACCACGTTGCCAGTCCCAGCATGGAGCGCCGACAGCCCATATTTGATTGGTTTCTTCATGGTTGGCGCATACCAAGAAATCTTGGGTGATATGCATAACTTGTTTGGTGATACCAACTCTGCGGTTGTGCGTATTGATGAGCGTGGTTTAAGCCAGATTGAATCTGTTTTAGAAGGCGACACAGTTGCTGACGTTTTACGTTATGTTAACTTAGATGCTGTTGACTTTATGCGCACCTATGAAGAGCTTGTGAATCAGCATATTGTTGAAGATGAGCGTGCCAGCATTCTAGAAGAGTTACAGTTAGGGCTTAAAGGTTACACTTACTTAGAAGATTTTTAATCTTATCGACTAAGTGATGTTAACTTGTTATTAAAAAAGCCTAGTGACCTCAGGTTGCTAGGCTTTTAAGTTGCTAAGATACGTGCAACGACTCAGGCAGTTACCATTAATAGGTATTTCATCGTTGAAAAATGCTCATTTGAACCACTAAACTGCGTTTTTCCTTGAATTAAGCTAGCCTGAGCATTTACATTACATCTTAATACAAACATCTCTAATTAGAATGGATGCTGAGTAGTAACACATGTTTTTTGAAGGTTCAGAAAAAAAATTAGAGATAATTGTGAATGCATCAGCGCCTAAATTACGATCTTTAGATCGAACATTTTGGCTGAAGCTTGTTGCTGCCTCAAATGCAGACATTTTATCGTCAATAAGTAATGAATATTGTGATGCTTATTTACTGAGTGAATCGAGTTTATTTGTCTGGGATGATCGTATTGTAATGCTCACATGCGGAGCTAGCACGTTGGCAGAGTCAGCTTGTTACTGCATTGAACATTTAGGCGAACAAGCGATTGCTTACGTATGTTATCAACGTAAAAATGAATATTACGCTCATTTACAAGCCAGCTCTTTTAGCGATGATGTGCTCAGATTAAGGCATTTTATTGCAGGGCAGGCCTATCGAATGGGGCATTTAGACAGTCATCATCATTATATTTTTACCACCGATAAGCATTATCAAGCCAGTCGACTTGATACCACCAATGAATTACTGATGTACCATATTAGTGGGACAGTGGCCGATTATTTACGAGGCGATCAGCAATCAACTATTCAAATTAGTCAGATGCTGCAACTGGAACAATTATTTAATGGTTTTAGTGTTGATCAGCATTTATTCAGTCCGTTAGGTTATTCAATCAACGGTATTCGCGGTACTGAATATTTTACAATACACATTACGCCACAAGAAAATAGCTCTTATGTGAGTGTTGAAACTAACATTGATATCAGCTCAACTCAGGTTGATATTTTTGCTGAGTTGGTGAGATTATTACAGCCTAATAGCTGCGACATTATTGGTTTTAATAGTCATATTGCCAATAAGCCTTTCCCACATTATTTGTGTTTAAGCCATTGCGCGATGACAATTGAGCAAGGTTTCAACATACACTTCAGCCACTATCAGCAAAATGGCTTAGAAGTGCTAAGCCCGACACTCTTGTAATTACCTGCAGTTGCCAGCTTTTGGATAGTTTATGACTACTTTCGCGAAAAAACTGATTATCCGCTTTATTCAAACGCATTTAGCTATTTATGCCAACCGCTCGATTTTAAATCAACCGAGTCTGACGCAGACGTTGTGGTGATCGGTTTACCTTTTCATAGGGAACAACCGGCCGCTCTGGTGAAAAACCGTTGGCCTTGAGATTTTAGCCTGAGTAAAAGTATTGTTGATGCCGCTACCGTCAATGGTTGTTTAGACCCAAATTTGCACCTTAAAGAGCTATGCTTATTTGTGGCGGATTATCTAGCAATAAAATGATGATGATTATTCGTGGTCTACTCGGTATAAACGTTGTCTGCATGGATGTTGTTGAAGTGGCACCGTCTCACAATTCTCTATATATTACAGCTCTTGCTGAAGTAGCACTGTACCTTGAAATGCTACACGTCTGGACTGAAGGTAAAGGCTTAATTAAAAAGTAATTTCAACTTTGTAATTAAACACATTAGCCAACGAGTTGACGTTGGCTTTTTTGTGTCGGCTCAGCGTAGAATAGACACAGAAAGGTTTAATGAGGAGCCAATATGAGTGATTTAAGTGATATTCGCCGTGAATATACCCAAGGTGGATTAAGACGAGCGAATTTGCCTGTTAACCCAATGGATCTATTCGAACAATGGATGCAACAGGCAAAAGATGCCCAACTTTCTGACCCGACGGCCATGTGCGTCGCGACGGTGGACGAAGATGGCCAACCTTTTCAGCGTATTGTGTTACTAAAAAAGTTTGATGATAACGGTTTTGTATTTTTTACTAATTTAGAAAGCCGAAAAGCAAAACAGATTGCCACTAACAGTAAAATCAGTTTACTGTTTCCCTGGCATCCACTAGAACGTCAAGTGGCAGTATTAGGGAAAGCGGAGCCATTATCGATGTTGGATGTGGCTAAATATTTTATGTCTAGACCAAAAGACAGCCAAATCGCTGCCTGGGTATCTAAACAATCAAGCAAGATTAGCGCAAGGCAGGCTCTAGAAGGTAAATTTGCTGAAATGAAAGCTAAATTTGCCCAAGGTGAGGTTCCATTACCTAAGTTTTGGGGTGGATATTTAGTGCGACCAGCCAGCATTGAGTTTTGGCAGGGCGGTGAACATCGGTTACACGACCGATTTATTTACACTAAAACCGATGCGGATTGGAATATTGATCGGTTGGCACCTTAATGAGTGTTAATGAAGTGGAGCATTTTGCGGTGATAACCAATAAAATCTGGGTTGATGCTGATGCTTGCCCTAACCCAGTTAAAGAGATGTTATTTAGGGCATCTGAGCGTAAATTAGTTCGATTAGTGTTAGTGGCCAATCAAATGATTAAAGTACCTAACTCACCATTAGTTAGCATGATAAGGGTGAGTTCGGGTTTTGATGAAGCAGATAACTACATTGTGGAACAAGTAGTGAAAGGGGACTTAGTGATTACTGCTGATATTCCTCTGGCATCTGATGCGGTTGATAAAGGCGCATTAGTATTAAACCCTCGTGGTACGGTGTATACCGCTGAAAATATAAAGCAGATTCTGACTATGCGTGACTTTATGGAAGAAATGCGCAGCAGTGGTATCCATACTGGCGGTCCGAATAGTTTTTCGCAAACGGATAAACATGCATTTGCACAAGCGTTGGACAAATGGCTGGCGAGATTGATCCCCAGCAAGATATAACCAAAGATTACTCTATACTTAATCTGACTTTCTATACAAAGGACTTTATGATGAAAAAATGGTTACCATTATTAGCCGTGAGCTTGCTGAGTACATCAGTGATGGCAGGCGATTGGCAAGTCAATCAAGATCATTCTCGAGTGAGCTTCATTTCGATTAAGAAGGCCGATGTTGCCGAAGTGCATCATTTTAAACAAGTTGCAGGTGCTTTAACGGATGCTGGTGCCTTTTCTCTATCGATTGATTTAAGCAGTGTTGATACCGGAATAGAAATTCGTGATCAACGGATGCAGACCGTATTATTTGAAGTTGCACAATTTCCAAAGTTAACTTTGGATGCGGTAGTTAATCCGAAATTGCTAGCTGGATTAAAAGTCGGTGACACGCTAACGACTCAAGTTGAGGCGACCATAAAATTACATGGTCAGAAACAACAGAAAAGTTTTGAAGTGTTAGTGGCTAAATTGTCTGACAAGAAAATGGTGATTTCAAGTTTAGCGCCAGTAATTGTTCAAGCAAATGAATTTGATTTAGTGTCCGGTGTCGAAAAACTTAAAGAAATGGCGGGATTGCCGAGCATCAGCTTAGCAGTGCCAGTGTCATTTGTGCTAACCTTAGCGCAATAGTTATACGTGGTTGTTAATGGCTTTCAATCATCAGGTTGAGAGCCATTTGTTGTTAAGAAGTTTTTAATAAGGGTGGTATAAAATGGTTACTGACAAAGACGGATACATGCATTTAATTCAGTATTTAACTGAACATTTAGGGCTGTTTGAGTCGTCCCAGAATAATGCCGCTGCAACGGAAACCGTCATGGAACTGTTTGAAGAGCAGTTATCTGCTCAGATCATTATGGTATGTGGTCAAAACCCGCAATTATCATTCGCACAGCGTAATATGGTGATCCGCGAAATTGACGCAATTGTATATGATTTAGAAGAGATTTTAGCCTCTGTCTCCAATCAACAAGCCACCCCTGAACAGAGTATCTTTATTACTGAATTTTCTGGACTGATTAAAAATTTATTCGATCAAGAAGTTGATCATTTATTGCAATAAACGTATTACAACTGGCCGCTAATAAAGCGATTTGTAGATTTTTTGGGATTGACCATGTTTAAAAGAATTGTGATTTCGACTCTGCTGTGTTTGCTTTCTATATCTGTTTTTGCGAGTAATAAAACCGTTTTAAGTCAAGTTGAAACCATGACCGTCGCTAAGTCAGGACTACAATATAATGCCCGCATTGATACAGGTGCCGTAAATACTTCACTGCATGCTGTCGATTTAGAAATCATTGGCGGTGCATCTAAAAAAATGAAAAGCAATGTTGGCAAAATTGTCGAATTCACCACTGAAAATGAACGCGGTGAGAAAAAACGCATTCAAGCCGAAATTGTTAGTACTTCAAGGGTGAAGAATTCTCAAGGTATTGAAACTCGTTATATGGTGAAGCTTGATGTCGGTTTTCCCAGTGAGTTGCATGATATTCATGTTAATTTACGTGACCGAAGCCACATGAATTACAAACTACTCATCGGACGTAATTTTTTAAAGCACAATTACATTGTGGACGTATCAGACAAAAAGACCATAGGTCCTTTAGCCGAGTTAAGCATTAAACAAACTGGCTTAATGTACAACACGCGTATCGACACAGGTGCCGTAGAAAACTCATTACACGCTGTGAATATTCGAGTCGAAAATGAGGACAAAGTGAACATTGAAAATAACATCGGTAAGATGATTACGTTTACTACAGCGAATGAAAAAGGCGAAAAAGCCGATGTACGCACCAAAATTAGGGGTACATCGTTAATTCGTAATGCACAAGGTACAGAAAGACGTTATATGGTGAGGTTAAGTGTTGGTGAGCCTCGTCACGAATTTATAGTCGATGTGAACCTTAAAGATCGTACCAAAATGGGTTATAAATTATTAATTGGCCGAAATTGGTTACAGGGTCACTATATGGTTGATGTGTCTAAAAAACATTAATTGCTTATTATGGATTAATAACGTTGGTCAATAACGTTGGTCAATAACATCAGCTAAAAATACCGCTCATTATGAGCGGTATTTTTTTGGCTGTTTTTCACGTCTAGGTAACCAAACAATATCGTTGACAGAGGAGGGGAAGCGGTAGTTAGGATCGCGTGTGGACTGAAATTACTTTTGTATTCACTGCAACATCTTTGCAACCTTATTGTCATCCGTAATCGATATAGTAGGCGCTGATTGAGCTATGTAACCTCATAGCAGGATGGTAAATACCTATCAAACAGGCAGTTATTACCCCGCTATCGCAGTTGTATCAATGACAACTCGCACACTATTGATTCGTCAATACGGTTTGTTAGCAAAACAATGGCAAGCTTGATATTGATGATTTGAACATAAACGGATCTTTATCTGTTTATTACAACGATTAATCCGAGCTGAGGTTATAGCAATCAATAACATATCAATTGAATAATTAAATTAACTCATTGGATTTATGGATAATGAATAGGGGTTCACTATGTTAGTTCAAAAGTCGTTGCTCGCGATGTCGATATCATCATTAATGGTATTCAATGTTGCTGCCCAAGATGTGCTTATTTCAGAGTACATAGAAGGAAGCAGTAATAACAAAGCTATAGAATTGTACAATCCAAGTTCGACAGCGATAGATTTGAGTGATTATGTGTTGTCATTTTATTTTAATGGCAATACTGTAGCGACAACCAATATTACATTGGATGGTAATATTGCAGCCAACTCAACGTTTGTTATTGCCGATAATGATGCATCAGCAGAAATCCTTACGCTTGCCCAACAGATTAGTACTGCGAGCTTTTTTAATGGTGATGATGCCATTGTACTCAGTCACAATAACCTAGTTATCGACTCCCTAGGGCAAGTGGGTACAGACCCCGGATCACAATGGGGTACGGGTGATTTATCGACTCAAAATAACACTCTTCGTCGTGACACCAGTCAATTAGTTGCCGATGCCATTATTGACGATGAAGTCACTTTAACAGGCTGGCAAGGTTTTACTCAAGATGACATCAGTGATTTAGGTGTTTTCGCAGGTAATGATTCAGGCCCAACAGATCCAGTTGATCCAACTGACCCAATTGAATTTGTGTGTTCACAAAGTGCTGTCGCAATCCATGACATTCAAGGTATAGATGCAGCAAGCCCATTAGTGGGTTCAGACGTGGTGGTTGAAGCTATTGTGACCAGTAATCAACAAGCTGGGCTAAAGGGTATCTTTATCCAAATGGCCGACAGCGAAGTCGATACTGACATTAACACCTCAGAAGGTATTTTTGTTTACAGCGGTAATCAACCATTGGATGTGAATGCCGGAGATCGAGTTCGTTTACAAGCTTCTGTTGCCGAATACCAAGGTACAACTCAGTTATCTAATGTGACTCAATTTGCTCTATGTGGCACTAATCAATCATTACCTGTGGTTGCTACTGTCACATTGCCGTTAGCCGACAATCAACAACTTGAGCGTGTTGAAGGCATGCGTGTATTATTCGATCAATCTCTAGTGGTCAATGAAGTGTATAATTTGGGCCGTTATGGTGAAGTGTCTTTAGGCAGTAGTCGCCATTTTATCGGTACTCAAGTTGCTTTACCTGGTGCTGCTGCTCTGGCTGTGACAGAAGCAAATGCCAAAGATAGTATCTTGTTGGATGATGGCTTAACCAGTCAAAATCCGGAACAAATTCGTTATCCAGCTCCTGGATTATCAGCCACAAATACTTTACGTGTAGGGGATTCTGTTTCTGGGCTCGAGGGCATAATGCATTATGGCTTTAGCCAATATCGAGTGATACCAGCTCAAGTGGTTAATGTGGTGCAAAGTAACCAGCGTCAATCTACTCCAGAGTTACCGCTTAACGCAGATCTTCGTGTCGCCAGTTTCAATGTGCTTAATTATTTCAACGGTGATGGGAATGGCAATGGATTTCCGACCGATCGCGGCGCCGACACGTTATCTGAATTTGAGCGTCAACGCGTTAAAATTATCAGTGCAATGCATGCCATTAACGCTGATGTATTTGGTTTAATGGAAATTGAAAATGACGGGTATGGTAGCGATTCAGCCATTAACGACTTAGTCAGCGGATTAAACCAAGCTATGGGGGCGGAGGTATACGCTTATGTTGTGCCTTCAGTGACACAAATAGGTACCGATGCAATTGCAGTGGGAATGATCTATCGTGCTGATAAAATAACTCCAACAGGTGATGCTCAAATATTATCATCAGCTAATTCGCCTGTAGATGGAAATGGCACTGCGTTATTCGATGACGGCAAAAACCGTCCAATGTTAACTCAATCATTTATGTTGAATGATCGGGATGACAGCATTGTTGTTGCCGTAAACCATTTAAAATCAAAAGGAAGCAGTTGCGACAGTATCAATGACCCCGATTTATTTGATGGCCAAGGAAACTGTAATTTAACTCGTACTCGAGCAACAGATGCCATTGGGCAATGGTTAATGGCTCAGTATCCAGAGCAAAAAATCTTGGTAATAGGTGATTTAAATGCTTATGCCAAAGAAAATCCGCTCACTCAACTTGCCAACCATGGCTATAGCGAGCTTAATGCGCATTTTGGTAATGTTAATTCATACTCCTACGTGTTCTCGGGTGAGTCAGGTCAATTAGACCATGCATTAGCAAACCAAGCGTTATTGGATAATGTATTAGCGATAACGGAATGGCATATTAATGCTGACGAGCCAAGGATCCTTGATTATAACGAAGAGTATAAATCAGCAGCTCAGATACTAGACTTGTATCACGCTGATGGTTTCCGTTCTTCAGACCATGATCCAGTGATTGTTTCGCTGCAATTTGAGATCCAAAATGAGCTCCCAATCGCCAGTTTTGACCATCAACTTAATGGTAGTCAGCTACAGGTTCAGTCTACCTCTATTGATAATGATGGTGACATTACGTTATTAGAATGGGATTTTGGTGATGGTACTATCGTTAATGGTACTGTTGCTAATGGAGAAACGGCTTCGCATCAGTATCAGCAATCAGGCAATTATCAAGTCCAGCTTACTGTTACTGACAATAAAGGCGACGTTGTGACAACCGTTAAAACCATAAATGTGCTTATTGAACCGACCAATATCGCGCCTACTGCGCAAATACACCTGGTCAACTTATGGTTTATGAAATTATTTATTTCAACTAGCTATGACCAAGACGGTTTTATTAAACGTCAAAACTGGCTATTTAACAATGGTCGTAAAGCACATGGGCCAATCGCGTTTAGTTTCAGTCGTCGCGATAAAGCTGTGTCACTGACGGTTGTCGATAATGACGGTGAAAAAGACACAGCAACACTCAATTTTAGATAGGTCAATATTGTCGATTTGTGAATAAATATTCGCTACAAATAATAAGGAAGGCGCAACATGCGCCTTTTTTATTGTGCTTTCTCCATACAAAACGTCCTTTGTGATAACTTTTCAACACCTCCAAATTGTTACATACAAGCCCAATAGATATTCATTCATTCTCATCATCAGTAGACCGACGATTTTGCTTAGCTAGACTGTCGGCTTATTACTTGTCGTCGCAGATACATGCTAAGTGGGTTAATTGCAGGTAAATACAACTATTTGCCATTAAATATACCAATAATGACTAGTAAATTTAGACTCGCTAACGTAAAATTTCACTCTTTTATTTTAACCCCAGTTTTGGCGATTTATTTGTCATAATAAGCGTCAAACTACCGCGTCGTCACTCACTACCGAGTTATCGCTTTTGTATACTCGCATAGCCGACAAGACGCCCAATCGCATTTAAATGCAAAAATGCAGTGGATGATAACATGCAGCAGTTAACCGAGATCGTAGAACAAGCCTTAGAAGTCATTGAGAAGGCCAGTGATCTAAAGACATTGGATGATATCCGTGTCGATTACCTTGGTAAAAAAGGTAAAATCACTGACATGATGAAAATGATGGGATCATTAAGTGCAGAAGAAAAACCTGCCTTTGGTGCCGCAGTCAATCAAGCAAAACAAGCCGTTCAACAACAGTTGACTGAGCGTATTGACGGATTAAAAGCATCTGAATTAGAAGCCAAATTAATTGCTGAAAATATTGATGTGACTTTACCCGGTCGTACCTTAGATATCGGTGGTTTGCATCCGGTTACGCGTACTATCGAACGTATTGAAACCTTCTTTGGTGAGTTAGGCTTTGTTGTTAAGCAAGGTCCTGAAATCGAAGATGATTTCCATAATTTCGATGCGTTAAATATTTCTGAGCATCATCCTGCTCGTGCCGATCATGACACTTTTTACTTTAATCCTAAAGTGATGTTACGCACCCAAACATCGGGCGTACAAATTCGCACGATGGAACATGAAAAGCCGCCACTTCGGATCATTTCTCCAGGCCGTGTTTATCGTAATGATTACGACCAAACTCACACGCCAATGTTCCACCAAGTTGAAGGGTTAATGGTTGCTGAAAACGTTAACTTTGCAGAGCTTAAGGGCATTTTGCATGATTTTTTACGTAACTTCTTTGAAGAAGACTTAGAAGTCCGTTTCCGCCCATCTTACTTTCCATTTACAGAACCTTCTGCTGAAGTAGACGTTATGGGTAAAAATGGCAAATGGTTAGAAGTATTAGGCTGCGGCATGGTACATCCAAATGTACTGCGCAGTGTTGGTATTGACCCTGAGAAATACTCTGGTTTTGCTTTTGGTATGGGTGTTGAGCGTTTAACCATGTTGCGCTACGGCGTAAATGATTTACGTGCCTTCTTCGAAAACGATTTACGTTTTCTTAAGCAATTCAAATAACGGAGCAAAAATTAGATGAAATTCAGTGAATCTTGGCTTCGTGAGTGGGTTAACCCATCAGTAAGTCGTGACGCATTATCACACCAAATCACCATGGCCGGTCTTGAAGTTGATGGTATCGATGCCGTAGCTGCTGATTTTAGCGGTGTTATTATTGGTGAAGTGGTTGAATGTGGCCAACACCCAGATGCAGACAAATTACGCGTCACCAAAATCAATGTTGGCGGCGATGAGCTTATCGACATTGTTTGTGGTGCACCAAACTGTCGTTTAGGCTTAAAAGTGGCTGTAGCAATGGTTGGCGCTGTGTTACCTGGCGATTTTAAAATTAAAAAAGCTAAGTTGCGCGGTCAACCGTCAATGGGCATGTTGTGCTCGTATGGCGAGTTAGGTATCGACATCGAAAGCGATGGCATTATTGAGCTACCGACTGATGCACCAATCGGTGTCAATGTACGTGAATTCTTGCAATTAGATGACGCCATTATTGATGTTGATTTAACGGCTAACCGCGCTGATTGTTTAGGCATGGCAGGGCTTGCACGTGAAGTGGGTGTCTTAAATCGCCAAGCAGTGACAGAACCTTCTTGGGACGCGGTAACTGCCACGATTGACGCGCCATTTAGCATTAATGTTGTTGCACCAGATTTGTGCCCACGTTACTTAGGCCGTGTGGTTAAAAACATCAATGTTAAGGCTTCTACACCATTATGGATGCAAGAAAAATTGCGTCGCAGTGGTATTCGCTCAATTGATCCAATCGTTGATATCACCAACTATGTGTTGATCGAATTTGGTCAGCCAATGCATGCGTTTGATTTAAATACCTTAAACGGCGGTATTACCGTGCGTTTAGCTGATGGTGTTGAAAAGCTAACCTTACTGGATAGCAACGAAATTACCGTTCCAAGCGATACCTTAGTGATTGCAGACGACAAACAAGCGGTAGCGCTTGCGGGTGTGTTTGGCGGCGAAAGTACTGGTGTGAATGAAAACACTCAAGACATTCTTTTAGAGTGCGCCTTCTTTGCACCGTTAGCTATTATGGGTAAATCTCGTCGTTTAGGCTTACACACAGACGCGTCACACCGTTTTGAGCGTGGTGTAGACCCAGAGCTGCAACATAAGGTCATGGACCGTGCTACTCGCCTTGTATTGGATATCTGTGGTGGTGAAGCAGGGCAAGTGATTGAAGCGGTGTCTGCTGCGCATTTACCAACAGCGGCTAAAATAACTCTGCGTCGTAGCAAGTTAGATAAAACCTTAGGTCACTTTATTCCTGACTCTGACGTGGTTGAAATTCTAGAACGTTTAGGTTTTAGCGTGCAAACCAGCGGTGATGTATGGAATGTGACAACTGCGACTTATCGTTTTGATATGGCGATTGAAGAAGATTTAATCGAAGAAGTTGCCCGCATTTACGGTTACAACAACATTCCTAATACCGCACCAAAAGCGGCGTTAAGCATGCCAGATCACAAAGAAGCGGATATTTCGTTAAAACGTGTGCGCAGTATCTTTGTGGCTCGAGGTTTCCAAGAAGCGGTTACCTACAGCTTTGTCGACCCGAAGATGCAGAACATTGTTCATCCTGGCGAAGAAGCGATGGTGTTGCCTAACCCGATTTCTGTCGAAATGTCAGCAATGCGCTTATCAATGTTTACTGGTTTATTGACCGCAGTAGGCTATAACCAGAGCCGCCAGCAAAATAGAGTACGTTTATTTGAGACAGGTTTACGCTTTGTTCCTGATGCACAAGCAGATTCTGGTGTTCGTCAACAAGCTATGCTGGGCGCGGTTATTTCTGGTGCTCAAAACGAAGAACATTGGTCAATGGAATCGAAAACAGTCGACTTCTTTGATTTAAAAGGTGATTTAGAAGCAATAATCGGCTTGACAGTTGCCTCTACAGAATTTAGCTTTAGAGGGGCAACACATCCTGCGCTGCATCCAGGTCAATGTGCTGAAATATTACGAAATAATCGAGTCATTGGTTACATCGGTGCTATCCATCCTAGTTTGGAAAAGCCGTTTGGACTCAATGGAAAAACAATTGTTTTTGAGTTAGAACTGGATGCATTATTGCACGCCCGTTTGCCGCTAGCCCAAGCTGTGTCTAAGTTTCCTGCCAATCGCCGCGACATCGCGGTAGTAGTAGATGAAACAGTTTCTGCAACTGATGTTATGAATTTGATAAGAAAAGTTGGCGAAAATCAGTTGGTTGGCTTAAACTTGTTCGATGTATACCAAGGTAAAGGTGTTGAGCCAGGCAAAAAGAGCCTAGCCATCGCACTTACGTTACAAGACACTACTCGTACACTTGAAGATAAAGATATTACTGAGACTATGGAATCAGTGGTATCGGCTCTAAAGACCGAGTTCAACGCATCGTTGAGGGATTAAAGTATGGCACTTACCAAAGCCGAAATGGCAGAACATCTTTTTGAAACATTAGGCATTAACAAACGTGTGGCTAAAGAGATGGTCGAGTCTTTCTTTGAAGAAATTCGTGAAGCACTCGAAAGTGGTGAGCAGGTCAAGTTATCTGGCTTTGGCAACTTTGACCTTAGGGACAAGAATCAAAGACCGGGAAGGAACCCGAAAACTGGTGAAGATATTCCGATTTCTGCACGCCGTGTTGTTACCTTCCGTCCTGGACAGAAGTTAAAATCACGTGTCGAAGCGGCAAACTCGGGTAAAAAATAGTTCACTAGTTAATACGCCAATCCGAACGGATCTGTATTACGAAGAGCCACTCTTAATTGAGTGGCTCTTTTGTTTTTGAATTTGGTGAATGCATGCCCTCGTCTATACCATCAGCTTGTTATTGGCATGGTCACTTTGTTATCTGATAAATATTGCCCAAGCTGTTCTATAAAACGGAGCTGACGTATGGCAACACAGACGTTTGGAATTGTCTGGTATAATTTCTGTTTCACACTCATTAATCACTAGTATAATGCCATCGTTATAATATGATTTTTCACCGTGGGTCACGGTCAGTTTATTTGGAGTTTCTTTTGGCACGACAAGCAAAACATTTTGATACTCGCTTTAATAAATCACTATTGCATCCTCGTTACTGGGGAACATGGCTAGCTATCGCCGTGTTGTTTCTATTTGGCGCACTTCCCGCAAGCGTAAGAGATCCCATTGCGAGATTGTTGGCTCGAGTAGTGATGAAAGTGGCCAAAAAACCATTGCGAATAGCAAAGGTGAACATTACCCATTGTTTTCCAGAAAAATCAGCTGAACAAGTCGATGAATTAATCAAAAAAAATGTTGAGACATTTGTCATTACTTTGTTATCGCAAGCAGAGCTGCTTATTCGTTCTAACGCGCACCTTAAACGACGTATTCAACTTAACGGTTTTGAGCATGTTAAAGCCGCACGCGATGCTAAGCAGCCGATTATTTTCATCATGCCGCATGTATGGCCGATGGAGTATGCAGGTCTTCGTATTAACATGGAAATACCTTTAGTGACTATGGCTAAGGCTCATCGCAATGGGTTATTTAATTGGTTTAGCAATCGGATGCGCAGCAGTCAAAATGGTCGCGTGTATATGCGTGAAGCAGGCATCAGAGCATTGTTAGCAGAGTTAAAAAATGATAACAGTTTTTTCTATTTACCAGATGAAGACTTAGGCCCTGAACAGAGTGTGTTTGCACCTTTTATGGGTACTGTTAAAGCGACTTTACCCGTAGTAGGGCGCTTAGCTCAAGCAGGTAACGCGCAAGTTATGCCTGTTAAAATTGGATACGATCAACAAGCTAAACAATTTATTATGACGGTGATGCCAGCGGTTAATCCTGATGAAATGATTGGCAAAGAAAACGAAGCTATCGCATTAAACAAAGTCGTTGAGCAGGTCATTAACGCTTATCCAGAACAATATATGTGGTTTTTAAAATTACTCAAAACTCGCCCTCCAGGTGAACAAGAATTTTACTAAAATATAATTATCACCATAATATGAACACAAAAATAATAAGAGGTTTATATGGATTTTAATGAATTATTAACGTCTTTATCGTTTGTGGTATTCACCTACGATAAACATCAAATAACTTTATTGCAGCTGCTGCAAGTACCTCTCTACATATTTTTAGCGTGGTTTATTATTACTCGTGTTGGGCGATTGATTGTTAAAGCACTAAAGCGACGTAAAGTGGGCGCTGATGCCATTCACTTGTTCACTCGCATGTACTTTATTATCAGTATTGCGGTGTTGGTTTTCACCAGTATGGAAATTTTAAATATTCCATTAACCGCTTTTGCATTTGTGTCTGGTGCTATTGCTATTGGTGTTGGTTTTGGTGCCCAGAACATCATCAATAACTTTATCAGTGGTTGGATTTTAATGTGGGAACGCCCAATTAGAATCGGTGACTTTTTAGAAGTTGGTGAAGCCCGTGGAGTTGTAGAGTGTATTAATACTCGCTCAACCTTGATACGCCGTAATGATGGAGTGCACATGTTGGTTCCAAATAGCCAACTGCTTGAAAATACAGTGACCAATTGGACTTTGATTGATAAAAATGCACGAACATTTGTTCGTGTTGGTGTCACTTACGGTTCGGATGTGATTAAAGTTCGCGAGCTGATTTATCAAGTTATTGCTGAACGGGATGATATTTTGCCGCAACCTAAACCCTCAGTCTTATTTGAGGACTTTGGCGACAACGCATTGATTTTTGACTTGATATTTTGGGTCAGCGCCGTGTCAGAAACAGATATCCGCCGCCGTCGTAGCGAAATTCGCTTTAGAATGTACGAGCTATTCAATGAGAATAATGTGTCTATAGCATACCCTCAGCGCGACTTGCATGTAGATGGACATTTGACGATAACTCAAAGTCATAAAAATCAGCTCTGAGTTTACCTCCAATAAAAAAGACGCAAATGCGTCTTTTTTATTGTGCGATTAACGCTTAAAAGCTACTTGGCTTTATTATGGCGATCCAATAAGTTTCTATTAATATCAGCCATTGATAAGCCTTGGTCTTCAAGTAACACAATTAAATGATACATCAAATCAGAGGCTTCATTCACAAGTTCCTCTTTATCATGAGTCGCAGCAGCAAGGGCGGTTTCTAAACCTTCTTCACCCACTTTTTGCGCCATACGTTTAGTACCACTTTCAAATAGTGATGCGGTATAACTTGAATCTGCACTTTGGCCTTTACGCGAAATAATCAAATTGGTCAGATTATCAATAAAAGGGTGAGCGTTGCCATCTTTCCAGCAGCTTTCTGTCCCCGTGTGACATGTAGGACCGTTAGGGATGACTTGTACTAAAAAGCTGTCGTTGTCGCAGTCTTTGTCGATAGCGATGAGATCAAGTGTGTTACCTGAGGTTTCACCTTTAGTCCATAAACGCTGTTTAGAGCGACTAAAAAAGGTCACTTGTTTAGTGGCTAAGGTTTTCTCTAATGCCGCTTTATCCATGTAACCTAGCATAAGTACTTTGCCAGTTAGGTGGTGCTGTACAACGGCTGGGATTAACCCTTGTTGCTTGTCCCAATCTACGCTTGTGCTATCAAATGTAATGCTTGTCATGTGTAATCTCTTATTTGATGAGGCTATTTACTGTTTGGTTTGGTCGTTAAGCGTAAGCCTATAAACGAATCGCAATGTTATTGGCATGCAAGTATTGCTTTAACTCACCAATATCAATAATGCCTTTGTGAAATACACTAGCTGCTAATGCGGCGTCAACCTTAGCCAGTTCAAACACGGCTTTAAAGTGTTCCATTGTGCCAGCACCGCCTGAAGCGATTAACGGTACATCGCAAATCGCGCGCACAATGCTGAGCTGTTTGATGTCATAACCGCCGCGCACGCCGTCTTGGTTCATGACGTTTAATACAATTTCGCCACAACCACGTTTTTGCACTTCTTCAACCCAATCTTGGGTATACCATTGAGTGTCTTTGGTTGCCGCTTCGTCACCGGTAAACTGTTTTACTTTATAGCTATCACTAACAGCATCGTAAAATGAGTCAATGCCGATGACAATACATTGGCGGCCAAACTCATCTTGTAGGCGTGATATTAAACTCGGATCGCTTAATGCGGGCGAGTTGATTGATATTTTATCCGCGCCAAAGGCTAACTTTTCACGGGCTTGCTCGATGGTTTTTATACCACCAGCGACACAAAATGGAATATCAATTTGTTCAGCAACGCGGCTTACCCAAGATTTATCGATAACACGGTCGTGGGCGCTGGCGGTGATGTCATAAAATACTAATTCATCAGCGCCTTCTTCTGCATAACGGGCGGCGAGGGGAACGATATCTCCAACTATTTCGTGATTACGAAACTGCACTCCTTTAACTACTTTACCTTCACGTACGTCAAGACACGGAACTATGCGTTTGGCCAGCATTGTATTGCCTCCTCAACGGTAAATTGATTAATCAACAGTGCTTTACCGATAATGATACCCGATGCTTTGCTGTCGCGTACCGCAGCGACGTTATCGAGCGTGGCAATGCCGCCAGAGGCTTGCCACAGAATATTTGGATAAGTCGCGGCTAACTCAGTGTAAAGTTCAGTATTAGCGCCAGTTAAGGTGCCGTCACGGCTGATATCGGTCACTAAAGCATGCTTAAGGCCGACAGTTTCAAATTCAGCAACTAATGACTCTAGCGATTTACCACCACCAGATTGCCAGCCCGATACCGCAACAATCTTGTCGCCGTTATCATTGATGTTAACGTCCAGCGCTAAACAAATAGCATCGCTACCGTATTTTACAAACCAACTTTTTACCAGCTCAGGTTCTTTAACCGCAAGCGAACCAATAACTACGCGTTTGACACCAATGGCCAACAATTCTGCGACTTGATCTTCGCTGCGAATACCACCGCCCACTTGAATATCAACATTAAGCCCTGCAGCAAGTTCAGCAATCAATTTAGTTTGGCGTTTATTAGGATCTTTAGCTCCCGTTAAGTCGACGATATGCAGCAGCTTTGCCCCTTGGGCTTGATAAGATTGCAACTGTGCCAGTGGACTTAAGTCAAAGGTGGTTTGTTTGTCGTAGTCACCTTGGTATAAACGCACCACTTGGCCGTCAATTAAATCAATGGCAGGAATAATCATTGTGGTGCCCCCATGTTTAACCCCATCTGTAAAAAGTTCTGTAAAATTTTCGCGCCCACTTTGGCACTTTTTTCCGGGTGGAATTGCACCCCAAAAAAGTTACCTTTACCAATGGCTGCACTGAATGACTCGCCATATGTGCTGCTGGCTAAGGTGTACTCACTGATTGGTGCACGATAGCTGTGAACAAAATACACGTAGCTGCCATTTTCTATACCAACAAATAAAGGATGGTCGCTTACCTCAATTTGATTCCAGCCCATGTGCGGCAACGGTAAGCCTTTGCTGTCTAAGTCGCCAATATCAGTGGGCACTAATCCTAAACAGGTGATATCTTGTTCGCTGCGACCGCCATGTTCATTAGACAAAGATGCCAGCATTTGCATGCCTAAACACACACCCATAACAGGTTGTGTTAAGCTTTTAATTAGCTCGATAAGGTTCTTTTGTTTTAGGGCGTCCATGGCCGCACCTGCGGTGCCAACACCAGGCAGTACTACTCTTGCGGCGCTGCGGATGACATCAAAGTCAGCGCTGACAATAACATTGGCGTTAAGGCGCTCAAAAGCAAACCGTACAGAGCTTAAATTGGCACAACCGGTATCAATAATCACAGTAAGATCATTGCCAGTATTTGAAGCATTCGATACTTGTGTCATAGAAGCTCCTTACAGCACACCTTTACTTGATGGCAGTATGTCACCTTCCACTTTCACCGCTTGGCGAAGTGTGCGGCCTAGCACTTTAAATAGCGCTTCCACTTTGTGGTGATCATTGTCGCCTTTCGAGCCAATGTGTAAAGTGCAACGCAGACCATCAGCGAATGAGCGGAAGAAGTGAGGTACCATTTCGATAGCCATTTCACCCACCATTTCACGGTCAAAATAAGCACTGAATTTTATAAACGGACGACCAGAAATGTCCATTAAGCATTCGCCACTGGCTTCATCCATCGGTAAGCTGAAACCAAAACGAGCAATACCGCGCTTGTCGCCTAAGGCTTGACGAATTGCGTCGCCAATCGCGAGAGCAGTGTCTTCTACGCTGTGGTGGTCATCAATTTCTAGGTCGCCGTCAACATGGACGTCCATTTTAAAGTTACCGTGGGTTTGAATTTGATCTAGCATGTGGTCAAAAAAGCCAATACCAGTTTCAATCTTACCTTTGCTTTGGTTGTCTAAGTCGATGGTGACTTTGATGTCAGTTTCTTTGGTGGTACGCACGACCGTCGCAACGCGACCTTTACTCAGTAACGCGCTGGTAATAGTGTCCCAGTCGAGTGTTTGACGATTATATTTAAAGCTTTTAATGCCCATGGCATTGGCAAGTTCAACGTCAGTTTCACGATCGCCAATGACTGCCGATTCGGTAAAATCCACTTTGCCTTGGGTTAAATAGTCTTTTACTAAGCCCAGTTTGGGCTTACGGCAGCTGCAGTTTTCATCATTAAAGTGTGGACAGATAACTACATCGTCAAATATCACACCTTGGCTTGCAAAAATTTGCATCATCATGTCGTGCGGGGCATCAAAGTCTTCTTTTGGAAACGAAGGTGTGCCCAAACCGTCTTGATTGCTGACCATCACTAAGCGGAAACCTGCATTCTGTAATTTAAGTAACGCTGGGATCACTTTTGGCTCAAATACTAATTTTGCCAAACTATCGAGTTGCTTATCGATGGCTGGTTCTTCAACTAATGTACCGTCGCGGTCGATAAAAAGGATTTTCTGTTTCATGCTAACTACCTTAAATGGTGATATCTAATTCTTATTTATGATGTATAGGGTATTGGCCGATATGTAACGTGCCTTAACGAAATAACTGAATAATCACATCGGTTTCTTTGGCTGAGGTAAAACTAAAACGAATTGCATCAGCAAGGCGTGGATCTTTGTACGCACGTGCAACCACACCGGAATCACTGAGTCTTTTTGCTGCTACATTTACATCGTCAAATTTAGCTAATACATAATTACCGTTGGCAGGTAACACGTTAGCGCCATAAGCGGTTAATGCAGTACTTAAACGTTTACCTTGTTCAATTAAACTGGCCACTTGAGTTCGCATTGTGTCGATACCAGCAGGACTTAACGCTTTTACTGCAAGGTATGACACTGGTAATGGCACCGGATAAGGAGCAATAACTCGCATGACTAAATCAATAATGTCATCATTTGCGAGCATAAAACCACAACGTGCGCCCGCTAACGCAAATGCTTTTGATAATGTACGTAATACGACAAGGTTAGGGTATGTACCCAGTAAATCAGCCACGCTGTAGTCTGGGCAAAATTCAATGTAGGCTTCGTCTACCACCACAATTGCATTTGGCGCCGCTTGAATAGCCTGTTCAATTTTATCTTTAGCTATCACTGTACCTGTTGGGTTATTTGGATTACAAATAAATACAATTTTGGCACTACCGATTTGAGTTGACCATGCATCAGGTAATTGATAGTCATCGGTTAAACTTAACGCGGTAACCGCCACATTAAACGTGGCTGCACTAATTGAATACATACCATAGGTCGGACCAAAACAAGCAATACTGTCTACACCAGGAATACAAAATGTTCGAATGAGCAATTCAATTGCTTCGTCAGCACCACGGCTAGCAATAACGTTACTGGCTTTTACGCCAGCATAATCGCTGTAAGCATTGATTAATGCTGGCGGCTGGCATTCAGGGTAACGATTAACTTTATCAAGCTCACTATTATTGAATGGTGATTCATTGGCATTAATCCAAATATCTCCACGACCCCCAATTCGTCGTGCACTCTGGTAGGGGGTCAACGTCAACAATTCAGGTCTGGCCAACGTTTTTGGATCAAAAGGCGCAGCTAAGGTTTGGCTCATGGTGGTGTTCTCTACTTTCTACTCTATAAGGTGCTAACTAGCGCTTAGCGATAGCGCTGACAATACGAATGACTCACTACTCAAAACTGGCTAAGCGAATGGCGATAGCATTTTTATGCGCATCTAATAATTCATTTTCTGCCAACACCATGACGGTGTTACCTAAGGTTTTAAGCCCTTGTTGGTTAAGCTCTTGAACCGTAAAACGGCGACTAAAGTCGGCTAATGACAAACTTGAAACCGAGCGGCTATAACCATAAGTCGGCAATACATGGTTAGTACCGCTAGCATAATCGCCTACAGACTCAGGGGTATAAGCCCCTAAGAACACTGAACCCGCACCGCGAATTTGCGTTAATACGTCTCGAGGTGCCGAAGTTTGAATAATCAAATGTTCTGGGCCATACAAGTTTGACACTTTTGCGGCTTGCGCCATATCGCTAACAATAATACTTCGGCTACATTCTAGCGCTTGTGCGGCGATGTCTTTACGGTTCAACTGCGCTAATTGTTCTATTAAGGTTTGGTTGACTTGCTCTGCCAGTGTTAATGAGTCGGTAACTAACATTACTTGCGAGTCAACGCCGTGTTCTGCTTGGGATAATAAATCGGCAGCAACAAAACCAGGATTTGCATCTTTGTCGGCAATCACGAGTACTTCAGACGGACCTGCTGGCATGTCTATTGACACACTAATACGGCTGTCCTGTGACACTAATCGTTTTGCTTCAGTCACATAACGATTACCCGGACCGAATATTTTGTCTACGTTTGGCACCGATTCTGTCCCAAATGCTAATGCTGCAATAGCTTGGGCACCACCGACCTGAAAGATGTCTGTAATACCGCATACATTAGCAGCATAAATAATCGCATCATTAATCGGCGGTGGACTGACTAATACACGCTTTTCGCAACCAGCTATTCTTGCTGGTAACGCCAACATCATCACAGTGGATATTAATGGCGCAGTACCACCGGGAATATATAAGCCGACTCGCTCGATGGGTTCGCTGCGCAATTCACAACGAATTCCTGCTTGAGTTTCTATATCAACACCCTGAAACACTTGCGCCTTATGAAAGGTTTCAATGTTATTTACCGCTTGCGCAACAGCTTGTTTGACGTCGTCACCTACACGTGCACATGCTGCAGCAATGGCGTCAGTTGATAATGCGAGCTCAGTCAGTTCAACACCGTCAAATTGCTTGTTATAAGCCAGTAATGCGCTATCACCTTGAGCGTTGACTTGCTCAATAATGTCACGAACACGTTGCTCTACACTTGCATCACCAATTAATGGCGAACGCGCTAACGTTTGTCGTTGTTGCTCAGTAGATAAAGAAGCCCAATCGAGAATTTGCATGTGTGTTACCCCATCATTTTTTCAATTGGCATCACTAGAATTGAGCTGGCACCTAATGCTGTTAACTCTTCCATGGTGTCCCAGAACAAATCTTCTGTACTTACAACGTGAATAGCCACGCGATTGGTGTCGTCATTGAGTGGTAATACTGTTGGGTTTTCAGCGCCTGGGAGCAGGGCAACAATTTGGTCTAAAGTTTCAACTGGGGCGTGCAATAAGATGTACTTACTTTCACGGGCACGGATAACACCATTAATACGCGATAAGATTTTGTTGATGAGTGCTTGTTTTTCAGTAGATTGAGTTTTATTTGATTGAATGATGCACGCCATTGAGCGGTAAATGACTTCGGTTTCATATAAGCCGTTTGCTTCAAGGGTTGCACCAGTAGAGACTAAATCACAAATGCCATCTGATAATCCAGCGCGTGGTGCTACTTCAACTGAGCCTTTCAACATACAGTCGCTGTAGTTAATGCCTTTTTCTTGCATAAAGCGGCGCAGCAAGTTTGGGTAAGAGGTCGCGATGCGAAGGCCTTCAAGTGAGTTGGCATCTTTGTATTCAAACTCATTGGGTACAGCAAGTGATAAACGACATGAACCAAAATCTAATTCACGTAATTTGGTGCATTCAGCTGGTTTTCCAGCTAGCTGGCGTTCAATTTGTTCTTCTTCTAGAACGTTCTCACCGATAATACCTAGGTCAACAACACCATCCATGACTAAGCCTGGAATATCATCATCACGAACGCGTAATAAATCGATTGGCATGTTGTCTGCGTGTGCAATCAAGCGTTGCTCATTGACGTTAAATTTCACACCACAGCTTTTAAGTAACTGTTGAGACTCTTTAGATAAACGGCCCGATTTCTGAATGGCGATGCGTAAACGCTTTGACTGGCTCATATGGTACTTCCTTAATATATAAAATATAACTTGTTGAAAATTAAAAATAAATTTAAAAAAACAAAAAACCCCTGAAATTCCTTCCAGGGGTTTATGTGAATAAGTGTTCACCACCAGAAGGATAACGTCCTTCGGCAGTTAGCATCCGAAGGCTACCGCATATGGTGATGATGGTGGATTGTAGTCACTTGGATGTTCATTTCAATACTCTTTATTTGATATTAACTTGATATTAGTTAATCAGTTTAAATGAGGTTTTATGCACTCATTGAAGTCGTATTTATCGACTTGTTGTTAACTTAACCTCATTTATGCTTGTTTGCAAGAGTGAACAAAGCATTAATGTTATTTAATTACCATATTTTTTGCATAAGATATGCTTTCTTGTCGATTGGTGATCATTAGAGCCGGTTAAGCAAAGCGTTAAAAGCACAACGGCTTAATATGTTAGCTATCAATGTCCCTGGGGATTAACCTCTGTTTGTTGTTTGTTGTTTGTTGTTTGTCGATAAATGACTTTGAGAACTCAATAAATACATAGGGTAGACCGTTAGCGTAATGACGCCTCCCATTTGGCACCCTACATCACTTAGGTTAATGATACCGTTTAATGGCTTGACTCTTATGCAACAAGAGCCGTGTGCTAGTCGATTATTCAAGGGATAACCGATGTTTTAGTGTGATGAAACTTGTTCCTTCAGTCTTTATGAATCGCAATGTTTAAATCATATCGTTATAAGCCATTGAGTTTATTGGACGCTACTTATAAGCTGGCGTGTATTACTTTTTATTAATTTAGCTAACGTCTCGAGGTATGCACTGTATGAAGACCATTGATTTAGTGGCGCTTAGAGATGTTATGGATTTGATGCTAGATGCTGTTTGCGTGGTTGATAAAGCGGGAACTTTTGTTTTTGTTAGTGCTGCATTTGAAGATATTTTTGGATATTCGCCAGACGAAGTGATAGGCAAACCCATGATTGACCATGTTTATCCAGATGATGGCATAAAAACACTTAAAGTTGTTGAGTCATTGATGGAGGGTAAAAAACAACCTCGTTTTGAGAATCGTTGGGTCCGTAAAGATGGCAAAATTATCGACATTCTTTGGTCGGCACGATGGTCTGAAGATCACCAATTTAGAATTGCGATCGCTCATGATATTACTGAACGAAAATTAATGGAGCAGCAACTGCATTACATTGCAGGACATGATCCATTAACTGAATTACCTAATAGAGCATTGTTGTTTGGGCGCTTACAAACGTCACTTGGATTAGCACGTCGTGAAGGAAGCCATCTTTCGTTGTTATTTATTGATATTGATGGGTTTAAACATGTTAATGACAGTTATGGTCATCTTGTAGGTGATAAGCTACTTAAGAATATAGCTCAACGTTTACGTGATTGTGTCCGTAAGTCCGATACGGTTGGACGTTTTGGCGGCGATGAGTTTGTGGTGGTGTTAAATGGCATAGATTCATTTGATAATGTGCTGGTTATTACTGAAAACATTCGTGCTCAGCTCGAAAAAACTTATCAATTTGATGATCTTAATTTGCAACTTTCACCGAGTATCGGTGTTGCTCGCTACCCAGATAATGGTGATGATGAGCAGCAATTACTTCAGTATGCAGATCAAGCAATGTATAGAGCAAAAAATGCCGGCGGTAACCGAGTTGATGTTGGTGTAGACAATGCTACCTAGTGTTATTGCCTAACCTTATTTTGTTCGGGCTTTAAACTTGAACAAGACGTTTATTAAAGTAGCTGGTCTTCATAAATTACAATCAGAGCGATGGTTTTCGATGTGCTATCCGCAACAACATTTTGCTTAATAGTGTTTAATAAGGCGCTGAATTCATTTAGTTGTACAGATAAGGAATGATATTTTAAGTATGCGTAAAACTGATAAAAAAATAGATAATCAATTAAGAGAGGGATTAACTGCCGTATGCGAACATGCATTGGATAATTATCCTGGTTTTGCATGGATTACACACGTAGTTGATTACATGCTATTCCCTAAAAGCTTACAGATTATTTGTATATTTGACAATGAGTCACTGCTAACGCAATTCAACCAAAGTGGCGATAAAGCGGTACTGTTAACGTTAATTCAACGCACTCTTGCTCAATACCAGATTAACCTCAGAGACATTAATCAACATGTTAGTTTTGATACTGAAACCGCTTGTGAGCAGCAACATAATGGTAATTGGGCATTACGAGTTAATCATATCGCTAAAAGTAGGCAATCTAAGTTGAATTAGCAGTTTGGTTTCAGTGGGCACAAGCCGTTAATTTTGATTAGGTGCTGGGAGAAATTAACTCATTTTGGTAAAGCTTTGTTGGTGATTATAAAAATGCAGTACATGGGCAAGTTCGTAATCAGCTTTGTTTAATTCACCATATGCAAAGTGCGGAGCTAACTCAGCTTGATATTGTTGAAAATCAGTTAAAGATTGTATCAGCCTAGCAAGCGCTAGATTAACATCAAGATTGCGATCTAACTTCGGCGCAGCAGGAATAGGTTCGGCTAAGTTATGTGACATCGCGCCTTTGGTGGCAAATGCCGTAAATGCCAGTGCACCAACGGTTTGTTTAAAGAGTGCTGATTTATGTTCAGGAAACCCGCTCATTGAAAATTCAACACTTTGCGCGCAATGTGCAAACACTTCAGCACTGTTCCATTCTCCGTGACTTAAATGCGCAAGTTGTTCGGTAGATAACATTGTTAACTGATTCAATTTGGCTAATAGTGCAGTAATGGTGAGTTGCTCAGGATCATTGCCTTGGCTTAACCATATTGCACTGGCACTAATTATTCCAACAGCGGCACCCATTACACTTACTTTTAAAAACTGTCTGCGTTGCATTATGTGGCCTCTTTGATCGGTATTCACTTAATATTTAATGCCGTCATCATAATCAACTTAACGACTCTATGCATCTGTGTTGAAAGCAGATTTCTATACAAGATGTTAGCTGTTATGGGAATCAATAGAACAAGTTAGGTAGCCAAATAATCAAATGGCTACTCAAGGATAAATTATATTTGATGATGTTAGCTGCAATTGTATTTGACTGCTTATTTCGGCTTTTTGACTGGCAGTTAATAGGGTGGAGTTATCAATCGCCGTCAGCGCTGCTCGTTTGTCAAAACCACTCCACACATTGACGGTACCAGCAATAGACTCTAATCGAATGGTAGTGTCATTAATACGTTCGGCTACATTAAACGCTTGTTGAGGATCCGTTTGGCTCAATTGTGCCGATCGTTGACGAAATGCAATGTCTTTGTTGTCATCAGACAGTGAATTAATAACCTGCAAAAAATCGACTTCCGAATGTTCTGCGAGGGCATAACTGGCGTTGATAATGATATCTCGCTGAACATTAGCTTCATAATTATCTATTCGCGCTAGCATCATATTGGGTTCAACACTGGCGATTTCAGCTACGGCACTGTTGAAATAATCTAGGTTTAAATCGTAGGCTTGTTTTTGATTGTTTAAAAATACTAAAGCAGCCTCAGGATCGGTTTCTGCCATTTTTCGTGAGACAATATATATCCCGCTGGCACGTTGCTCAACGGCAATCGTATCTAACCAGTCAACAGCATCTTGAGTATTTTTTTCAACCAACTGATATACCATCGACGTTATAAGATAATTAGTCGACTCATTTAATGGCAGTGATGAAATAAGATTTGCGGCTTCATTAGGTGACTGTTCAATGTAGTAATACATGGTATTTAAGTACATTTTTAACGTTGATTGAGTTTCTGTTTGCTGCTTTAACCATTCAAATGCGGCAATTGCATCGGTATTGGCCCATGAGTCTACAATCGACATGATGATCGATGACTTCATCGGTTCTACTGTCAATAACTCGACATCGCTTAATGCTTGTTGCGGATTTACAGACGCTAAACCACGCAAATAACCGTCGAGTAATGATTCATACTGTTCAGTCGACTTTTGCTGTTCTAGCCATGAAATGACATTTGAAAATTGCATTTTGCCAGCTATTTCTAAAATTAATCCATATAAGTCTTCATGTTGAGTTTCTTCGGCAACCAGCAATGCTTCTAAAGGGTCTTGTTCGGCCAGTTGCATGATACGAAAAATCGACATGTAAGGCGTTTCATCATTGCTTAACGATGCCTTAAATGCTTCCCGGTCGTGAGTATTGTGGGGTAAATTATTCTCTGAGGTAATATTAGATTGTCCTGTAGAGACAGATTTTGAAGTATTAGTTGGTTGTGTTTTAGAAAGTAAACCGCGATGTTCAGTAGTGTTTGGGGTGTCATTAGGCCATATCAGCGGAAAACTGATAAACCCGATACACCAACTAATTGCCACTACGATTAACCATTTCATTATTGCTTTTCCTTAAGCTTGTTGCCGATGAACAAATCTCTCTTTAGGCTACGTTATTATGATGCTGTTTACATTGCAATGAATCATACAGTAATTAATGTCATGAAAAGATTGTTAACTCATTAACTTTTATATGAATTTGTTATCGACATTTAAATTTTGAGTTTGAACGAGTCATGATTCGTAAAAAGGACAAAAAAGAGACGTTCTACTTAAACAAGAATTAACCACATTTTATTTCGGATACTCTGTGTTTATTCCTATCATCAACAAAATCGAGATCTGGATCTTATATTGCGACTTAAAATAAGGCTATCTTTACAGTAGCGTTTTTATTGAGTAATGACTTATGTTCAGATATTTTCTGATTTTGCATCTTGGCTTATTTATAGTGTATTGGGGTTGTCTGCTGAGACAAAACTCGGTGATGCGCTGCATTTTTTTGTTGAAGACGTGACTAAAATCTTTGCTTTACTACTGGTGATGATTTATTTCATTGCCCTAATCCGGGCTTCGTTAAATGTTGAACGGGTCAGAGATTATCTAGCTGGAAAGCACCGAGGATTAGGCTATTTAATGGGATCTGGTTTTGGTGTCATAACGCCGTTTTGTTCTTGTTCGAGCATTCCTGTATTTTTAGGCTTTACCTCTGCCGGGATCCCATTGGGGATCACTATGAGCTTTTTGATTACCTCGCCTTTAATCAACGAGGTCGCAATATTACTATTGATGAGCTTATTGGGACTCAAATTTACTTTATTGTATATTGCCGTTGGAATGAGTGTGGGGATGTTAGGCGGTTTGTTTCTCGACAGTATTAAGGCTGAACGTTGGCTACAATCGTTTGCGGCCGAAGCCTTAAAGCGTGGCCAGCAGAAGGGGGTTGGCAATACGGCTGATGAGAGTGCCAATGTGCAAACTATGTCGTTACAACAAAGACATCAATTTGCCAAAACTGAAATGCTAGATATATTCGGCCGTGTCTGGAAATGGGTCATTATTGGTGTGGGGTTAGGCGCCGCATTACATGGTTTTGTGCCAGATGGTTGGATTGAAGCGCATTTGGGCGACGGACAATGGTGGTCTGTACCCGCTGCGGTACTGCTGGGTATTCCACTTTATTCCAATGCGACAGGCGTTATTCCTATTATGGAAAGCCTGATTGTTAATGGGTTACCGATTGGTACTACGTTGGCATTTTGTATGAGTACCGTAGCAGCCAGTTTTCCTGAGTTTATTTTGTTAAAACAAGTGATGCAATGGCGCTTGCTGGCGATATTATTCAGCATGCTATTAGTTTCATTCACTTTAGTGGGGTGGATATTTAATGCATTTGCTCCGTTGCTATCATCTACGAGTTAGTCATAAGGAACAATAAATGAAAATCATTAAAGTATTAGGTTCTGGTTGTAAAAAGTGTCTTGAAACTGCAGAGCTTGCCCAAGCTGTTGCCGACGAAAAAGGTGTTGCTATAAAAATCGAAAAAGTAACCGATATGGCGCAAATTATGGCTTATGACGTAATGAGTACGCCAGCGGTAGTCGTTGATGAGAAAGTGGTCCATAAAGGCAGTAAACCCACCAAAGATCAAATGGCAATGTGGATATAGAAGATATGTTTTACGGGTGATTTTTATGTCCGATATATTGTCATTTGACTTGTTTGGCCTAGCCGAGGCTGAAAAAGTCATGAGCATGAGTGTGAAACACAAGGCGGCCAATCAAAAAGTGGCGTTTGAACTCACCCCTGAATACCACATTTAAAACCTGCTATCTGAATAACTAAAAGATAAACGATTGATTATATTTTATCCGAGTCAAAAATGCTGAGTCACGCTGGTGGCCAGCATTTTTTGTTTCCGGCCTAATAAGCCAAATCATCGATATTGTTAATACAACTGCCTTTACAATTTTTGGTGATAAACAGTTGGAACATGAAGCCGTTATAAGCATAATAGCCCAAACCACATTACATCAACGTTAGCACGATAATTTGAGGATGCTTTGAGCTCTACACTTACCCAATCTGTAATCCATGAATTTAGCGATCGCGGCGCGTTAGCCAAACATGTGCATCATTACCACCACCGACAAAGTCAGACCGATATGGCCGTCGCGGTAAGTGACGCTATTGCTAAAAAGCATAATCTGATTTTAGAAGCTGGTACTGGTGTGGGTAAAACCTATGCGTATTTAATTCCGGCCTTACTCAGCGGTAAACAAGTGGTTGTGAGTACTGGCAGTAAAAACCTGCAAGAGCAGCTATTTCTTAAAGATCTCCCTGCATTACTCGCCATGTTAGATGTACATGTACCTATTGCGTTATTAAAAGGGCGTAACAATTATTTATGTCAGTTACGCCTAGAAAAACAAATGCAAAATGCCAGTCAATTTAGCGAATATTATATTGATGACTTGCTAAAAATTAACCAATGGGCACATTTGAGCAAAGATGGCGATATCGGCAATTTAACCTCGGTGGCAGAGCATTCAGAAGTTATTCCCACCGTTGTGAGCACTAAAGAAACCTGTACGGGTAAAAAATGCGATCATTATGATGTGTGTTTTACCCGTAAAGCACGTATTAGAGCAATGGAGGCCAAAGTGGTGGTGGTTAATCACCATTTATTTTTTGCTGACCGATTGCTAAAAGACACCGGATTTGCCGAGTTATTGCCAGATCCCGATGTGGTTATTTTTGATGAAGCCCATTTGGTACCCGATATTTGTATCAATTATTTTGGTAGTCATATATCCAGTCGCGAAATCGATCTGTTACTCAATGGCATCATCAAAATACATAAACAGGTTATTCGTGACAGTATTCAAATAGAGCAACTATCGCAACGTGGGCTGGTGGCATTAAGTGATTGGCACAATGCGATGTATGACAATCAAGTGTCAGATTGGCGTAAAGTGCTTGCTAATAAGCAATTAGCAACCGTGTCATGGGCACTACAACAATCATTAACAGATCTTGCGAATGTGCTTCGCCATCATCTTGGTCGCGAAGACCTGCTCGATTTAGCGTTTGAACAATTACACGAGCTTGCTGAAAAGCTACAAGACTATTTTGAATGCAAAGACATGCAAGCGGCTTATAGTGTCGAGTTAGGCCCACGTTTTATCATGCTTCGGCTTAGCCCCATTAATGTGGCCAAACAATGCCAGCAGCTGTTTGATGCCAAAACCCGTTGGATTTTTACCTCGGCGACCTTGCAAGTAAACCGAAGTTTAGGCCATTTTGCGACCGAGCTTGGCTTATCATCCGCGAAGCAAATTATTTTAGACAGTCCGTTTGATTACCCTAATCAAGCGGTATTTTGTGTGCCGCGCCATTTAGGTAAAGTAGGGCAGTCGCAACATACAGTTAAACAATTAGTTGATGTGTGTGTTCAAGCTATCAACGCCGCTCAAGGCCGTACGTTCATATTGTTTACTAGTCATCAAATGCTCGAACAAGTTGCATCCGCTTTACAAGGTAAAGTCGCTTATCCATTATTGGTACAAGGCCAAGCTAGCAAACAAAGTTTATTAAATAAATTTAGGCAATTAGGTAATGCAGTGTTGCTCGGCACCAGCAGTTTTTGGGAAGGAGTCGATGTTCGCGGTAAGTTACTCAGCTGCGTGATTATCGATAAATTGCCGTTTGTATCGCCAGATGATGCTTTATACAAAGCACGGGCCGCTAATGCTGAACGCCAGGGACTTGATCCCTTTAGCCATATTTCTCTGCCACAAGCGGTGATAAGTTTAAAGCAAGGAGTCGGGCGGCTAATACGTGATGAAAAAGATCGCGGTGTGCTTATTTTGTGCGATAACCGTATCGTTAATCGTGCTTATGGGCAGGCGTTTATTAATTCGTTGCCGCCAATGCAGCGCACACGTGACTTAGACCTAGCATTACAATTTTTAAAACAAATCCCTTAAGCTTTTTAAAACCGTGCGCATCAGTTATCATATTGAGTCTATTTGATGTTTTTTTACTGGGTAACCCATCATAATGCCAAAGCCGTTAACCATTCTCGCTCTTGATACTTGCACCGAAACTTGCTCTGCTGCGTTAACCATTAATGGCAACGTGTTTTCGCTTATTGCTGATGCACCACGTGAGCATAGCCAACGAATACTACCCATGGTTGATGAAGTGCTCGCTCAAGCCAAAGTGACATTGGCCGATGTGGATATGATTGCTTATGGCCGTGGTCCTGGCAGTTTTACTGGTATCCGTATTTGTACCAGTATGACTCAAGGCTTAGCTTTAGGACTCGATTTACCGGTTATTGGCATTTCGACCTTAGCGGCAATGGCCCAATTAGCCATAACAGAACAAGGTGCCACGCAAATTTTGTGCTGTATTGACGCGCGTATGAAGGAAGTTTATTGGGGCCAATACATTGCCAAAGACGGCATTGCAACGTTAGTAGGCGAAGAGCACGTTAGTGCGCCTGAAGCGATTGAGTTGATCCTCGACACACAACAAAATATTAGTGTTTGTGGCACTGGCTTTGAAGCTTACCCACAGTTATTAACGATAGCGCCACACATGACACCATGCATTGAAGCGACTTATCCAGATGCGAAAGCTATGTTAGTTTTGGCACAACAAGGTCATCAACAAGGTTTGCATACTACTGTTGATGAACTTTCGCCGGTATACCTTCGTGATACCGTTACATGGAAAAAACTTCCGGGCCGAGAATAGCCATTGACGGTTATTTGACATAGAGTATAAGGTACGAATAAAGGTAAATGGTGTCGTTAATGACGATAAATGCAGCATTATCAATGGCAAATAATCAATCAGGCCCTATTAGTCTGAGCCAAGCTGTTGCCGGTAATCGGCCGATAACTCCGGCCCGTGAACCTATTATTGTCAATCCTTCTGCTGAAGAACGTGACGTTCAAGGCATTGAAACTCGCAACATTGCCATTGTTGATGATTCTACTTTGTCAGCCAAACAGCAAGCCCGTGTAGAATACGATCGTGATACTCACAGTCAACGTGGTGCTATTGCGCAGTATTTATCAACCCAGCATTCTGCTAAAAGAGACGAAATTCAACAAATGGTTGGTATTGATTTATATGCCTAATGTGCAGTTGTCTGCAACACCCAGTCGCAGCCGTTTTATGATTGAATTACTGTTGGCTTTTTTACTGACGCGATTCCCCTATATCTCTATTCCTTTTAAATGGTTTGAAAGCTATTTTCACGAATTATCTCATGGCATCGCGACATTATTAACCGGCGGGTCTGTTAGTCATATTCAGCTATTTCCAAATGGTGCAGGTTTTTGTTTTAGCCAAGGCGGCAGCAGCATACTAATTGCTTATGCTGGCTATTTTGGCGCCGCATTGTGGGGCTATTCAATATTTCTGATGGCAACTCAAAAACAGACCATTAGATTTACCCTGACTTTACTCGCGCTTACTGTGGCAGCATCATTACTTTTTTGGGCTCGAGATGTATTAACTATTGTTATTCTTAGCGTATTGATAATACTTTTTTTGTTACCACTTAAATTAAAAAATAGTAGTCTGTTAAACACCTTACTGCGTATATTAGGCCTAATGATTATTTTAAATGCCATGGCAAGTCCGATGGTGTTATTAGGGTTAAGCGGCCAAGGCGATGCGGTTATGTTAGCTGAAATGACTTGGCTACCTGCATGGATATGGGTAATAACATGGCTCGCCTTTAGCGGGTTTATGCTGTTGCTCTGTTGGCGTAAAGTTGATAGAAAAAAGGGAGTGTCAAAATGAAACGTAACATGATGTTAGGAGCCTTAATTGGCTTATCAAGTTTAGGTATGTCAACTGCAATATACGCAGCCGATAGTATGGCCGATAAAAAAGTGACGGCACCGCAGGTTAATTCCGCCCTTGCTAAAGCAGTGGCTAGCGAGTTTCGTACTGCAGATAATAAATTACGTGATCAATATCGTCATCCTGCTGAAACATTAGCATTTTTTGATGTGAAGCCTGAACAAACTGTAATTGAACTTTGGCCTGGTGGCGGTTGGTATGCTGAGATTTTAGCGCCTTACTTAGCTGAAAAAGGTCAATATGTTGCTGCTAATTTTGAAACAAAACCGGCAGAAGAAAACCGTCAAACAGCTTATTACAAATCGGCGGGTCTAAAGTTTGAAAAATGGGTCAGCGATAACAAAGCCAGTGTAGGCAATGTACAGTTTGTAACGTTAGATCCACCGGCTAAGTTTTCATTGGGTAAAGATAATTCTGCAGACCACGTATTAACATTCCGTAACTTGCACAATTGGGCAATGAAAGGAGAGTTGGAAGGTGTATTCAAAGCTGCTCATGACGTGTTAAAAGTTGGAGGCTCATTAGGTATTGTTGAACACAGAGCTAATATTGGTATGGCGGCAGAAAGTGGCTATATGGATCAAAATCAAATGGTTGAGTTGGCCAATAAATACGGTTTTGAATTAACCGGCAGCTCTGAAGTAAATGCTAATCCTAAAGACAGTAAAGATTATGAGAAAGGTGTATGGACATTACCACCGCGTTTAGCGTTGGGTGATCAAGATAAACAGAAGTACCTTGATATTGGTGAAAGTGATCGTATGACAATCAAATTTACCAAAACAGCCGCTAAATAATTATTACAAAGTGAGCCAACAATGTTGAACATTGATGTAGAAGAAATTCAATTGCCGTTGGCTCATATTACTCTTGCTGCTAAACGATATGGTCAAGCCGATAAGCCAGTAATATTGGCTTTGCATGGTTGGCTTGATAATGTTGACAGTTTTATCCCCTTGGCGCAGGCATTTGCCCAGCAAGGGTTATTCGATAAATTCCAACTGATATGTATCGATTGGCCAGGGCATGGATTATCAGATCATCGTCCCGGGCGTTATCCTTTGCATTGGGTTGATTATATTTACGACCTACAAGCCGTGATCCATACCCTGTCACAAGAAACAGGTCCCATTATCTTATTGGGCCATTCGCTCGGCGGCATTGTGGCGTCAGCTTATAATGCATGTCTTGCTGACAACATCCATAAACTCATTTTAATAGAAGCCCTTGCACCGTTATCTGAATCTGCTACACAAGCTAAAGATCGCTTACGTAAAGGCTTACAGCAACAACAACGCTTTAATCGTCAATTGGCTAGAGCAACTCCAACGTATTCTACAATGGATATTGCCATTCAGGCTCGCCATCAACTCACTGGATTAGCATTACCATGGTGCGAAATAATCACCAAACGTAATATGGCAGTCACAGATGGCCATTATTCATGGCGTAGTGATCCTCGGTTAAAATTAGATTCACTTAACCGATATACCTTTGAACAGGTTGATGCTTTGATGACAATAAGTGACACGCCTTCTTTACTTATTGTTGGCCATGATGGTTTTAAACAATTGACAGCATCAACCGAGCAAGCCAATAACTGGTTTTCCAATATTGATATCGTTCATTTAGCCGGAGACCATCATCTTCACATGGGAAATGCCGAGCAAGTTGCTAAATCGATTGGAGCATTTATTCTAAATAGCCGTTAACCATAGGTAAAAACGCTGTTATTTTTAGTTTATTTATGTGATTATGATCGAAAATTAAAACACTTGTATGACTTAGTTCACGACAAGCAACATAATAAAGCCTGCGAAAACAATTTTAATGATACGCAGACAATAAAATATTTTACCACTGACGGGGAATGCACGTCTTAGCACAGTGGGCATTATTAGGAGACACCTGTGGACCAGCCTTGGATTAATAATTTACCTGAACATGTTCCGGCCGAAATCGACCCATCTCAATTCAGTTCTTTAGTACACATGTTTGAAGATGCAGTAGCAAAATATGCTGACCAACCTGCATTTATTAACATGGGTGCGACGATGACGTACCGTAAACTCGAAGAGCGAAGCCGAGCATTTGCTGCATATTTACAAAACGAACTGCACTTAAATAAAGGCGACCGTGTTGCCATTATGATGCCTAATTTGCTGCAATATCCTATTGCTCTGTTTGGTATTTTACGTGCGGGAATGGTAGTGGTTAACGTTAACCCACTGTATACGCCACGGGAATTAAAACATCAATTAGTCGATTCGGGTGCAAGAGCCATCATTGTGGTGTCAAATTTTGCTAATACCCTAGAAGAAATTGTTGATCAAACTCCAATAGAATCAGTCATTATTACTAATCTTGGTGATCAACTCAGTGCACCTAAACGCACTTTAGTTAATTTTGTTGTTAAATACATTAAAAGATTAGTGCCAAAATATCATTTACCTCATGCATTATCATTTCGCGATGCACTCTCTAAAGGCCGACGCCTACAGTACATTAAAGCCGATATTAGTGGCGAGGATTTGGCTTTTTTACAGTATACCGGTGGAACGACAGGGGTATCTAAAGGTGCCATGTTAAGCCATAAAAACGTAGTAAGTAACGTTTTACAAGCTAGTGGTGCTTATTCGCCAGCGCTTGATGATGGTGCTGAGTTTGTGGTGACAGCATTGCCTCTGTACCATATTTTTGCCCTAACAGTGAATTGTTTATTGTTTATACATAAAGGTAGCAAAAATTTACTGATCACTAACCCTCGCGATATCCCAGCATTTGTTGGTGAACTTAGAAAGTACCCGTTTACGGTATTAACGGGTGTTAATACCTTATTCAATGCTTTAGTGAATAACGAAGAATTTACTCAACTTGATTTTTCTGGTTTAAAGTTGTCTATTGGCGGCGGGATGGCGGTGCAGCGCGCCGTAGCTGATAAATGGCAAAACCTAACTAAGACACGTCTACTCGAAGGTTATGGTTTAACTGAAGCCTCACCATTGGTCACATGCTGCCCATATAACCTCAGCGGTTACAATGGTTCAATTGGCTTTCCTGCGCCTTCAACGTTCATTCAAATACGTGATGATGATGGTAAAGTTCTAGCCCAGGGCGAAACGGGTGAATTATTTGCTAAAGGCCCACAAGTGATGCAAGGTTATTGGCAGCGTCCGGAAGAAACGGCGAGTGTCATTGACAAAAACGGTTGGTTAGCTACAGGTGATATTGGTTATATGGATGAAAAAGGTTTCTTTTTCATTGTTGATCGTAAGAAAGATATGATTTTAGTGTCAGGTTTTAATGTATTCCCGAATGAAGTGGAAGAGGTTGTTGCATTACATCCTAAAGTCATCGAAGTCGCTGCGGTTGGCGTTCCTAACGATGCCAGTGGCGAATTAGTGAAGATTTTTGTGGTAGCAAAAGACAAATCATTAACTGAAGAAGAGCTGATTAAGCACTGTCGTCATCATTTAACGGGATATAAAGTTCCTAAGCTGGTAGAATTTAGAGACGAATTACCGAAAACCAATGTGGGTAAAATTTTACGCCGACAACTTCGAGATGAAGTTAAGAAAGCGTAAAATCAAAGCCGGCAACTGAGCCGGCTTTTTTATGTTTGGTTGTTATCAGCTTATCGTATTGCTCACACCTTTTTTAGCGGAGCCTATTTTGTTAACGTTTGAATATATCAGTGATGATGCCAGCCTGTTGTCATTAGTTGAACAATACCAACAAAGCACCTTACTGGTGCTAGATACTGAGTTTGTCCGCACTCGAACCTATTATGCTAAATTAGGCCTTATTCAAGCCTATGATGGCAAAACTTTAGCCTTAATTGATCCGGTTGCGATTACCGATTTAAGCCCATTTTGGCAGTTATTAACTGACCAAAATATTGTCAAATTAGTGCATTCATGCAGTGAAGATCTCGAAGTATTTGCTCATTACGGTGAATGCCAGCCAAGCCCACTATTTGATAGCCAAATAGCTGCAAGCTTTGCTGGTTTAGGCCACGGTTTAGGTTATGCCAAGCTGGTTGACGCATGCTTGCAAGTCGAAATAGATAAAGGTGAGTCACGCACGGATTGGATGAATCGTCCGCTTTCTGATGCACAATTACAGTATGCGGCTAATGATGTGTTTTACTTGTATCAATTATACCCACAGCTGCAACAGAAGCTTGCTGCAGATAATCGTGTTGAATGGTTGTTTGAAGAAGGTCAGCGTATGACCGAAGGGCGCATGTCATTGCCAGAAGGCGACAGCGTCTACCTTAAAGTAAAAAATGCGTTTCAACTATCGAGTCAGCAGCTAGCCTATTTAAAAGTATTGGCTAAATGGCGTTTAGCCAAAGCGGTAAGCCGTAATCTTGCGCTAGGTTTTGTTGTAAAAGACCATGCATTAATTGCATTAGCCAAAAAACAACCAACCACATTAGCGGAATTGAATAGTTTAAATGACTTAACAGATCAAGAGAAACGTATTCACGGCAAAGATTTATTAACGGTTATGGCGACGGCAGATTTAATTAATCTCCCTGAAGAAGTTGATGTTGTGGCGCTTAAGTCTGGTTATAAATCAGCTTTTAAAGAAGTAAAAACAGTCTTAACTGAATTATGTGAGCGTGAAAACGTCGCATTAGAATTTGTTGGTTCTAAACGCCATATTCATGAATTTCTATTATGGTTATACCACAACAAGCAAACACCAACACCGATACTCTTGGTTGGTTGGCGTGGGCAGTTGGTAGGTGATTTACTAGAGCCAGTACGCTTTAGTTAATTTAGCTCTAGTTATTCAGTAATACCACCAAACTAAAAAAGGATACTCGCATTATGCGAGTATCCTTTTTTGTTTTAAGCAGAGTAGAGCAACCTTGGCTGATTACTTTGAATCAGGTAAGGTAACGTTTAGCTCTAACACTGATAAATTATCATCGTTTTGATCAAGTTGCACAGAGACCTGATCATCTGATATTTGCACATATTTACGGATCACTTCAATGATTTCTTGCTTCATCTTTGGGAAATAATCAGGTGCACCACGCTCTCCACGCTGGTGAGCCACAATAATTTGTAATCGTTCTTTTGCCAATGATGCGGTATTGGGCTTTTTACTGCTTCTAAAATAATCAAGTATCGACATAATTAGCTCCCAAATATCCTTTTAAGGAATCCCTTTTTTTCTTCTGTAATAAATCGAACAGGCACATCATCGCCTAATAAGCGCGCGACTGTATCGCCGTATGCTAAACCTGCGTCACTTTCTTGGTCGATAATGACCGGTACACCAGAGTTTGATGCTTTCAGTACCGATTGAGACTCAGGGATTACACCGAGTAATTCAATAGCCAAGATTTCTTTAACATCCTCAACACTGAGCATTTCACCCGTTTTGACTCGTGCTGGAGAGTAACGAGTTAACAATAAATATTCTTTAATGGGTTCCAAAGACAATTCAGCACGACGTGAACGGCTCTGTAACATGCCTAAAATACGATCAGAGTCACGTACTGAGCTCACTTCAGGGTTCGTAGTCACGATTGCAATGTCGGCAAAGTAAAGTGCCATCATGGCACCTTGTTCAATACCCGCAGGTGAGTCACAAACAATATAATCGAAATCTTTGGCTAAATTTTCAAGTACTCGACCAACACCTTCTTTAGTGAGCGCATCTTTATCGCGTGTTTGAGACGCGGGTAAGATAAACAGTTTGTCGCAGCGTTTATCTTTAATTAATGCTTGGTTCAAATTAGCTTCACCATTAATAACATTAACAAAATCATATACGACTCTGCGTTCACAACCCATAATCAAGTCAAGATTACGTAAGCCAATATCAAAATCGATAACGACAGTTTTCTTTCCTTTTAAGGCCAATCCTGTGGCAATTGCTGCACTGGATGTTGTTTTACCCACACCGCCTTTACCTGATGTGACAACAATAATTTGCGCCATTTATATGTATATCCTTGTATTTGCCGATTATTGGGGCAATGATTCAACAGTAAGAGATGCGCCTTCAAGGCGAACACAGCCTCTTTGACTTAGATCGTATTGTTGCAAATGTTCTGTCAACCAATACTGTCCAGCAATCGATACTAATTCTGCTTCTAACGAGTTAGCGATAATCACACTTTGATTATCTCCCGCAGCACCCGCCATGGCTTTCCCACGAAGAGCACCATATATATGGATGCTACCATCAGCAATGACTTCAGCGCCATTACCAACCGCACCAAAAATGATTAAATCAGCATTTTGTGCGTATATTTGTTGTCCAGAACGCACATTTTGTTTAACAATTTTAGTTGCTCGTTCAGGTAACTCTGCTTTGCGGGCTTGTTTCCCTGACTTTACCACTGCAATTGCCATGCTCTTTGCTTGTTCAATTTGCTCAGCGCTTGCATCGGTAATGCCTACAATAATAAGATTTCGGTCAATTAATAATTGTTTTAGCGCATTAAAATCAATGTGGGTATGCTGAATGGCAGATAAATTTAATACCAAGGGTGCGCCCAAAAAGAACTGAGGAGCTTGAGCCAATTTGTTGTCTAATTCAGCCGCAATGATATCGAGATCGTTATGATTGATATGCAGCACTGATAATGTAAAAGACGTGGCCTTTAATTCGAGATTTTGTTTAGCCATCCCGGCGTGATTCTCCAATACTCAGCGATAAACTGATTTACAATTATTTTCTTGTGCCACCATGTTATAGTGTGCTTAGTTGACTATCAAGTTTGAACCTTTGGAAATTTACACTAAAATGATATGTGCAGTATATAAAAGCGGTCGAAGAGCAGATACTTACCTTTTTGTCAAAAAACGTGATGTTTTTGATGACGTTCCTGAACCGTTAATGGAAATGTTTGGCTCAAAGACATTAGTGATGATTGTACCTTTATCTAAACGAGACCATTTAGGTATCGCTGATATTGACAAAGTGAAGGTAGCATTAGTTGAACAAGGCTATTACTTACAAATACCACCACCACAAATTAATTTACTCGAACAACACAAACAAGAATTAGCTTTTAAGAAATAAGCTCATTCTTAAAGGAGTAATCAAGACGAATATGATTCAAAAAATCATTTTATGCGCATTTTTTTACTTCATTTGTTCTAATATTGCCATGGCGGAAGACAGCCGTGGCGAATTTACTGACTACTTGTTGGAACTACAGCAAAAGGCAATTGCCACTGGCGTTAATCAACTCACAGCAGAACGCTATATTGCTAATATTAAAATCTTCAAAAAAGCCAGCCTTAATACCCATTCAGACGAATCACAAACATTAGAAGACTTTATTCCCCAAGCTGTACCTGAAATTACCGTGAGTACTGCCAGAGCAATGTTTCAGCAGCACGAATCACAAATACAAAATTTAAGCCGAGCTTATCAGGTTCAACCACGTTTCCTGATGGCGCTATGGGGGATGAACTCTCGTTTTGGTGAACGTACAGGACGTTTTTCTGGGTTATCTGTTTTAGCCTCACTGGCTTATAAAGGCGATAAAGAAGCTTTTTACATTAATGAATTTATTGCAGCGCTTAAATTAATTGAACAAAAAAATATTACCGAAGATTTATTGCGGAGTTCTTCATCTGGGGCTATGGGGCAGATGCAAATGATGCCTAGCCAGATACTCCAATACGGTATAGATGCCGATAAAGACGGCATCATTAATGTCTGGGACAGTATGGATGATGCCTTTGCATCTACGGCTAATATGTTACATCAACAAGGTTGGCAATATGATTCTACATGGGGAAGACAGGTAAAAACGACCTTGATGTTAGATCCCAACTTACTTGGTTTACAAACACATCACACATTTCCACATTGGCAAGCCTATGGTGTCAGGCGTTTTGATGGTACAGATTTACCCCAACGTAATGACATGGAAGTATCATTAATTGCGCCGGATGGACCCAAAGGTCGCTTTTATTTAACCTATAATAATTTTCGTTTATTACATCAATTTAATAATTCTTTGTACGATACGTTGGCAATAACCTACCTTTCTGAGAAAATTAAACAGTAAATTGTACTGTTTTAGGTGTAAAATGCGTGAAAATTTAGATAATAAGCCACTTTAGACATAAAATGATGACTCAGTTTTGGATAACCACACCTTTAGAAAAAATGACACCCGAACAATGGGAGTCTCTTTGTGACGGCTGCGGTAAGTGCTGTCTAAATAAAATCATCGATGATGAAACTGATGAACTTTATTATACAAATGCCGCCTGCCACCTATTGGACAACGATACTTGCGGTTGCCGTAGATACCCTAATCGTTTTACTTATGTGCCTGAATGTACTGCCATTACACCAGAGAATATTGCTGAATTAACTTGGTTACCAGATAGCTGTGCCTATCGTCGTTTGCATGTTGGCAAAGGCTTACCTAGCTGGCATCCGTTGCTGACGGGGAATAAAGAGGCCATGCATGCAGCGGGCATTTCGGTACAAGGTAAAACGGTAAACGAAATGAAAGTGAAGTATTTGGAAGACTGTATTGTATTGTGGCCGATGCTGGACGTTGAATAATCAATTCTTTAAATATAAAAAAGACCTCATTGAGGTCTTTTTTATATTTGATTTCGAACCTTTTGCTGATTTATTTTGCAGATTTAAGTGCCGGTAACAACATTAACAACCAAATAACACCATAAATAGCAAAACCAAGCATCATCCATTGTGCCATGCTGACAGACAGCCATGACCATGGTGAGTCACTGCACATACCCGTTGGCGAGAAGACTGAAGGTAACCAGGTGTCTAATGGCATAAAACTGGGGAATTCGGGGTAAAAAGAACAAGTCGCAAACGGTGAAGGATTAACTTGCATCTGGTTTAGCTCATAAGCTAATTTAAAGCCCCAAACCGCCGATACAGCCCATCCAGCCATACCCACTAATCGTAGCAACCACACTTTAGGTTGTAGTATGCCTATCAGCGCTGCCAGAATAATACCGAGTACAGCAACACGAATATAAATGCACATTACACACGGTGCTAGATCCATTCCATATTGAAAGAAGAGGGCTGCCAACTCTAATCCAATAGCGGATAATAATAATAAACCCCAAGAAAAACGATTATGGCAAAACTGCTGTAGTTGTGACAATTTCAGTTCCTAATAAATGTGCTGGAAAAAAAAACACCCTCAAATGAGGGTGTTCAGATGGATTGTCACGACTTTAAGATAAATTATCTACTAAGTCCAATATGCTGATTTAATTAATGACCCATTACCGCACCGCTGATGTCTTTGGCAGAGTGGTGGATTATTAATTGAGTTTCATAAAGAACATCAGTCATGTCGACTAAGAAACCAGACTCAATGGCCATTACACCCACAATCGATAATACAATCGTATAAGGCAACGCCATCCATACCATACGGCCGTATGACAAGCGAATAAGCGGTGCTATGGCTGAGGTTAACAAGAATAAGAACGCTGCTTGTCCATTCGGTGTAGCCACAGAAGGTAGGTTAGTACCGGTGTTAATTGCCACAGCAAGTAAGTCAAATTGATCTCGAGTGATTTGGCCACTCATCAATGCAGCTTTCACTTCATTAATGTAAACCGTGCCCACAAACACGTTGTCACTGACCATAGATAATAAGCCGTTAGCGATGTAAAAAATCACTAACTGCATATTGCCTTCATAACCTAATGCCCATTGGATCACTGGAGCAAACAGTTCCTGATCGATGATCACACCAACGATGGCAAAAAATACCGCTAAAAGCGCAGTGAAAGGCAAGGCTTCTTCAAACGCTTTACCCAAAGAATGTTCGTCGGTTATGCCATTAAATGCTGTTGCTAAAATAATGACCGATAAACCAATGAGGCCCACAGAAGCTAGGTGAAGTGCTAAACCTGCAATTAACCAAACTCCAATAAGAGCCTGGACAACCAGTTTCATTTTATCTTGGTTGGTTCTGTGTGAGTCTTCATGATTAGCGTAATCGGTTAAAATCTTATGTACTGCACCAGGTAATTGCGCGCCATAACCAAATACTTTGAATTTTTCGACAAGAAAACAAGTGAATATTCCTGCAACCAATACCGGCATAGTCACCGGTGACATCCGTAAGAAAAACTCACCAAACTGCCAGTGGGCTTGTGCCGCAATGATCAAGTTCTGTGGTTCGCCCACCATAGTACAGACACCACCAAGAGCGGTACCAATACCTGAATGCATTAATAAATTACGTAAGAATGCACGAAATGCTTCTAATTCTTCATTGTTTAACTGTTCAGTTGTTTCAGATGTATGGTCATGGCCATCGTTAAAGCTCTTACCTGAAGCGACCTTGTGGTAAATGGAGTAAAAACCAACGGCAACAGCAATGATAACCGCGATGACTGTTAACGCATCTAAGAACGCAGATAAGAATGCCGACGCAGTACAGAACATCAACGAAACAATGATTTTTGAACGCACTTTAGTAATCATCTTGGTAAATACAAACAGTAATAACTGTTTCATAAAGTAAATACCGGCGACCATGAAGACTAAAAGTAACAATACTTCCAGGTTGGCTTCAATTTCATGTAGAACTTGTGAGGGGGATGTCATGCCAATAAATACGGCTTGAATTGCGAGCAAACCGCCGGGCTGAAGTGGATAACATTTAAGTGCCATGGCAAGGGTGAAAATAAATTCAACTACCAGTACCCATCCAGCGACAAATGGACTGACATAAAAAAACAGCAGGGGATTAATGACTAAAAATGCCATAATTGCGTATTTGTACCATTTAGGTGAATTGCCTAAAAAGTTGACAAATAGCGCCTGACTTTTGGTTGCCTGCATAGCAGCCTCTCCGATATTGTTATTGTGACTGTATTGGTACCATTTTTGGATAGCTTACAATACATCATTATTTTCAAACAGATTTGGGAGAATAGAGGCAACTCATATTCGAAAACTTGATGAGTATCAACTTTTCGTTAATTGAGTTTTAAATTCAACTCGATTGAATGAGTGATTTTGGCCAATTTCTCTCTGTAGAATATAGATATCTTGTTATAGCAAACAATGTGTTAGTTAAATAATTTACTCACTAACTACGCATGGCTCTTATTTTTCATCGCTAGTGTAGCGTAAAAAAAATTGAATTGTAACGCTGTTATTTTTGTTAGTAAAAACACGTGGCGTTAACAATTTAATTACATCAGTATATACTAAACTGCTAGGGTTTTATCAGATAAAGTGATGATATGTCGATGATTATAGTAGTGTAATGTGATTAATATTCAATTATTGTTACTTGCTCTGCTTCAGTTGTTTGAAATTCAATCGTAATGAGTGTCGTGTTTAAACAATGGTTTTTATTTTCTACCGCTCTGGTATGATCAGTCCCAATAGTTTCGCCATTGTTTAGCAATAGGATATTAAGGCTGATGATCATCAATGCCAAAGGGCCAGCGAGTTTTGCCGAGAAATATATTGTTCGTTCCATTTGGGAAAACAAATTCCCACCGGGATCAATTTTACCTGCTGAACGTGAGCTGTCTGAACTTATCGGCGTTACACGTACAACGTTAAGAGAAGTATTACAACGTCTTGCTCGAGATGGTTGGTTGAAAATTCAACATGGTAAACCTACCCAAGTGAATAATTTTTGGGAAACGTCTGGGCTAAATATTTTAGAAACCATTGCAGACTTGAATCCTGATGGTTTTCCATTATTAGTCGACCAGTTAATGGCCGCTCGTGGTAATGTTAGTAATATTTATTTTCGGGCATCTATCCGTCACAACCCTGAAAAAGTAGTTGAAGTATTAGCGGGTATTCATAGTTTAGAAAATGATGCTGAAGCGTATGCGACATTTGATTACCAGTTGCACCATACATTAGCTTTTGCGTCAGGCAATCCATTGTATGTGTTGATTTTAAATGGTTTTAAAGGCCTTTATAATCGTGTTGGTCGATATTATTTTTCTAGCCAAGAAGCTCGTGAATTAACCATGCGTTTTTATCTTAAATTAGAGAAACTGGCTCAGGATAAAAATTACTCAGACGTACCAGCGTTAATGCGTACAAATGGTATTGAAAGTGGCAAAATGTGGCAAAAATTGCGTGATGATTTACCCGCTGAAATGGGTCATGATAAATCATAGTGAGATAGTGAGATAGTGAGATAGTGAGATAGTGAGATAGTGA
>TARA_R110002167_G_scaffold144413_8_pt1 | contig 50528 bp, 44 predicted proteins | sample TARA_R110002167 | Tara Oceans TARA_R110002167 (sample SAMEA4398238) | marine metagenome | biome: Polar Biome; feature: [MES] marine water layer (ENVO:01000295) within the mesopelagic zone...; material: water (ENVO:00002006), including particulate matter (ENVO:01000060) such...
CGGCAAACCCCGTTCGGAGCAAGACCAAATAGGAATCCAAGGGTGTGGCTCGCACTGGATTCGGGTAGGTTGCTTGAGGCTGACAGTGATGTCAGTCCCAGATGAATGACTGTCCACGACAGAACCCGGCTTACAGGCTGACTCAATTTTTTTCCCTCTTTTTATCGCACTCAAAATCCCCCAAAAAACGACACTCTTAACAAAGCACTTTAACTATAATTGCTATAGTTTTGATATTGCTCCCGTTCCCGCTTCCTGCGCGAGCGATCGCGCGTAACTTCCGGATTTATATACGCATTTTCCCCTAAGTTCCCTCTCAAAAACGCCAAATAGTGCTTGCGCAAAGGTATAGCCGTGCCTATAGTGTCGCAATGTGGCAAAAAGTGGATATTTCTGTAGAAAAGTGGGGAATTCGGAAGTGCGAATCCCAAATCCAAAGTAAGTGGAGCAAATAGGCCGTGTTTAGAGGCGTCAACGTTATCAATTTGGATCCGAAAGGACGCATGGCTATGCCATCGCGTTATCGCGATCAATTGACTAGCGAATTTAGCGGACGCCTAGTCGCTACGATCGACCCGATGGCCAAATGCCTGCTGATCTATCCCGTCGATGTATGGGAAGAGATCCAGAAGAAGATCGAAGCACTGTCTAGTTTCAACCCAGATACTCGCAAGTTCCAGCGCATGATGATCGGTTATGCGACGGACGTCGAGATGGACGGTAGCGGCCGCATCCTCCTGTCGCAAGTCCTGCGCAATCACGCCGAGTTAGACAAGCACGTGGCGTTAGTAGGGCAGGGCAAGAAATTGGAATTATGGAGCGAGAAGAACTGGGCAGAGCAAACCGAGCTGTGGCTTTCACAAGCAAGTGCTGGGGGCGAGTTGCCTGCAGAGTTGCAGTCGCTCTCTTTGTGAGGCTGCACGAATTTTTTACTCAGTGTTGTAAGGGCTTGTTTGGCGTTTGGACACTGGGGCGGAGCGCATGACCATGGATACGTTTCGACATGAAACCGTATTACTTGAACCCGCGGTCGAGGCGTTGATTGGCGACCCCGCAGGATTCTATGTCGACGGTACATTCGGGCGCGGTGGGCACTCAAGACAGATTCTCTCCGCCTTGCAGGCGGAGGGTCGATTGCTAGCGATCGACAAAGATCCGCAGGCAATTAACACGGCGAATACAGACTTTGGTGCGGATCCCCGCTTCGAAGTTGCGCAGGGAAGTTTTTCCACACTAGCGGCGCTAGTGGAGTCGGCAGGGAAGATGGGCAAGGTCAATGGTGTGTTGTTGGATCTCGGCGTTTCCTCTCCGCAATTGGAAGAGGCGCAGCGCGGTTTCAGTTTCATGCAAGACGGTCCTTTGGATATGAGAATGAATCCGAATGAAGGGCAAAGTGCAGCGCAGTGGTTGGCGAGTGCCCAGGAGCAAGAGATCGCCGACGTCATCTATCGCTACGGCGAAGAGAAGTTCTCGCGCCGCATGGCCAGAGCAATTGTCGAGCAGCGCAAGGTGGCGCCCATTACGAGCACGCTGCAACTCGCAGAGATCGTCAAGCAAGCCAACCCGGCTTGGGAAAAGCACAAGCATCCGGCAACTCGCGCCTTTCAGGGCATCCGTATTCACATTAATCGCGAACTTGAAGATCTGGAGAGTGTTCTGACTCAGGCGCTCGAAGTCCTCAATATCGGCGGGCGTCTCGTCGTGATCAGCTTCCACTCCCTAGAAGATCGCATGGTGAAACAGTTCATCAACAAGCAGGCAAAGGGCGACGACTTCCCAGCGGGCGTTCCAGTACGAACTTCGGATCTGAACCCGCGCATGAAGAAGATTGGCAAGGCTATAAAAGCCAGTGATGCGGAGGTGGCAAACAACCAGCGTTCGCGCAGTGCCGTCATGCGTATCGCAGAAAAAATCGCTTAATCAATTCATAGTTTTACACAAGAAGATGCACGTTATATGAGCGCACAAGCCAACAAAATCAATGTCAGATTGAACGCCAGACGCAGCAGCGAGCCGGTCTCGGTCTACGCGTGGTCCGCGCTGTTCTCTCCGCGCATGATCGTCATCGCGCTACTGTTGATATTCGTATTGGCCTCCGGTGTTTCCGTTGTCTATACCACTTTCAAAAGCCGTTACCTACTAAACCAATTGCAGCAGCTCAAAACTCAGCGCAATGAGTTGCAGGTGCAATGGGGACAGTTGTTGATCGAGCAGAGCACCTTCAGTTTAGAGAGTCGTGTTGAGCGCAAGGCTAGCGAAGAGCTGGCTATGACGACTCCCAAAATTTCCGAGATTGTCATGGTGAGATATGAGTGATTCTACGCAAACTCACAAGCCACTAACCTGGCGTTTGTACCTGATTTTCGTGGTCATGGTGCTTTGCGTTGCGGCTATCCTGTGGAAGCTCACCTCATTGCACGTGCTGCAGAAAGACTTTCTGCAAGGGCAGGGCGATGCTCGCACCATTCGCACGGAGCCTCTCTCGGCCAATCGCGGCATGATTACGGATCGCAATGGCGAGCCTTTAGCTGTAAGCACCCCTGTGAAATCGATTTGGGTAAACCCTAAAGAGATCTCCCAGGAGCTGCGCGATATCGAATTGCTATCTAAAGCGCTGCAGATCGAGCCCCAAGTACTAGCTACTAATATCGCCGCCAACGCTGATAAGGAATTTCTCTTCGTAAAGCGCCGCATGTCCCCCGTAGAGGCAGAGAATGTATTAGAGCTTGGTATCGAGGGAGTTTACTCGCGGCAGGAATATCAACGCTATTACCCTCAGGGTGAGATTGCGGCGCATGTTGTGGGTTTCACCGATGTTGATGATGAGGGGCAGGAGGGCCTGGAGCTTGCCTTCGACAATTGGCTGCAGGGGATTCCTGGTAGGCAGCAGGTGATGAAGGACCGTCGTGGCCGCATTATTCGCGAGCTCGATACGCTTGCGCCTGCGCAGCCTGGTGGAACACTAGAGCTGAGCATCGACTTCCGTCTGCAGAATCTTGCCTATAAAGAGCTGAAGTCCGAGTACATGTTAAGAGGCGCGCGTTCTGCCTCCGTGGTCGTGATGGATGTCGCTACAGGCGAAGTGCTAGCGATGGTCAATCAGCCTTCCTACAATCCCAATAATCGCGGCACCATAACGGACTTCAGCGCGCTGCGTAATCGCGCGATGACTGACTTGGTGGAGCCTGGCTCTACCGTTAAGGCCTTTACCGTTGCCGCCGCACTAGAGTCTGGACTATTCACTCCCGAGACACTGGTGGACACCAGCCCTGGTCGCATCCGCGTGGGCCGAGACTATGTGACCGATGCGACAACTCGCGCGATCAATCATGGGGTGCTCACGGTACAGGGCATCATCACCAAGTCGAGCAATGTGGGCGCCACTAAGCTCGCACTCGCGATGGGCCATGAGCAGCTAAGAAGTGTGTTGGAGCGTGTCGGATTCGGTACCGATACCGGCTCGGGCTTCCCTGGCGAGCGCAGCGGTGTACTTCCCAATCATCGCATCTGGCACGACATCGAAACGGCCACGCTTTCCTATGGCTATGGCCTGTCAGTCTCGGCTCTGCAGTTGGCGAGCGCCTATACCACCTTGGTGAGTGGCGGCATCAAGAAGCCCGTCTCAATGTTGAGGCTAAGTCCTGAGAAAGTAGCGGCATTGCCAACGGAGCACGTCATTCGCGAAGACATCGCGAGGAGCGTTATGACGGCATTGGAAACGGTAGTGGATAAGGAGAGGGGCGGCGGCGCGACTGCTGCGAATGTGCCGTTCTATAGCGTTGCGGGTAAGACGGGCACAGCACACGTCGTTGGCGCTAATGGTTATGAAAGTAACGTCTATAACTCCTTATTTGTGGGCTACGCTCCTGCCAGTGATCCCCGAGTTGTGGTGGTGATCATCATGAATGAGCCTGGCGGCACAGAGCACTATGGCAGTCAGGTAGCGGCGCCCTTGTTCTCGCGCATAGTCACTGGGGCCATGCGGATCTTGAATGTGACACCCGATCGACTCGACGACACGCAACTCCTGAAACTGAGCGCGCGCTAATGGGTGCGGTGCAATGAGACTAGCGGAAAATATCGTGTATACAACGACACTTGAACAGCTACTTGACGGTATTGCGGACTTGCCTAGCGACCTGCCAGAGCAGTTCGATGTGCGCGTAAGTGGTGTGCAGTTGGATAGTCGTCAGGTCCAACCGGGGGATCTATTCTTCGCCTGCTTCGGGAAGAATCACGACGCACGTGACTATATAGACGCAGCGATAGAGCGCGGGGCGATAGCAGTTCTAGCGCACGCGGGTGGCAAGTGGCAGGGCGTAACAGTACAAAAGGGTGTGATCGTTTTGGCCATCGATGATCTTGCCGCAAGGACAGGCGAGATCGCGAGCCGTTTCTTCGATGTGCCTAGCGCGGCGATGTCGATGGTCGGTGTTACGGGTACTAATGGTAAGACTAGTTGCACACAATTCATTGCCCAAGCCTTGAACTCGATGCAGCGCTGCTGTGGCGTGATCGGGACTTTGGGTATCGGCGTGCCGCCAAAGCTGAAAGACTCTTCTTTCACCACTCCGGACCCCGTGCAAGTGCAAGCAGCCTTAGCGGAACTGCGTCAGAAGGGAGCCGAAACGGTCGCTATGGAAGTGTCCTCGCAGGGACTGCATCAGTATCGCGTCAATGGTGTGCGTTTCGACGTGGCGGTGTTTACGAACCTCACGCGCGATCATCTGGACTATCACGGCAGCATGGATGACTACGCAGAGACTAAGCGCAAACTCTTCATGTTTGCGAGCCTACGTAGTGCAGTCGTCAATATGGACGACTCTTTCGCAACGCGAATATTGAACAGCTTAGCGCCGAGCGTGCGCAGCTATACCTACAGCGTAAGTAATAGCAATGCGGATGTGTATGCAATCAAGCTGGAGCGTAGTCGTGATGGTTTCAAGGCGCTCATCCATACCCCCTTCGGCGACGGCGAGCTAAGTGGCGTGTTGCTTGGCACTTTTAATTTCAGCAACTTGATGGCGGTGCTCACAACGCTGATTGCGACAGAGAGTGCTCGCACCGATTTTAAGTTAGACCTTCTGCTGGAGCACCTGTCGCGTCTAGAGCCAGTGTCCGGGCGTATGGAGATCGTAGGCGATAGTGGCGATATCACCGCAGTCGTGGACTACGCACACACACCGGATGCGTTGCGCGTTGCACTGCTTGCGCTGCGCGAGCACTTCACAGGGCGCATCTGGTGCGTCTTCGGTTGCGGCGGCAATAGAGACCAAGGCAAGCGGCCCCTGATGGCAGAGATGGCTGAACAGTATGCGGACATGCTGATCGTCACCGATGACAATCCGCGCACCGAAAATGCGGACGAGATCGTACGGCAAATCCTGCTGGGAATAGAAGATAACTCGCGCTTGATCGTAGAGCGCGACCGCGCCAAAGCGATCGAGAGTGCAATCATCGGCGCGAGTGCGGGTGACGTTGTCCTGATAGCGGGCAAAGGGCACGAGAATTATCAAGACGTGAACGGCCAGAGAATGGCGTTTAGCGATGTAAAACAGGCGCGAATAGCACTTAGCAAGCGTCAAGCAAACCCACAGAAAGGGAGCGAGTAATCCTGTGATTGGCAATATGACTCTTTCGCAAATTAGCACTGTAGTGGCCGGGCAACAGCTCGGCGCTGACGTGCGCTTTGCGGGCGTTTCAACCGATACGCGCACATTACAGGCCAATGATCTCTATGTTGCGCTCGTCGGCGAAAATTTCGACGGAAATGATTACGTGGCTCAGGCTTTCGAAAAAGGGGCATGCGGCGCGGTGGTTTCCCGAGATACAGGCATAGATCGACCACAGTTGCGGGTTAAGGATACGACAATAGCGCTGGGCGAGATCGCAAGGCTCAATCGTTTGGCCTCGTCTGCACGAGTAGTCGCGATCACTGGCAGTCAAGGTAAGACCACTGTTAAGGAGATGATCGCCGCGATCTTGCGTGTAGAGAACCGCGTGTTGGTGACCAAGGGTAATCTCAATAATCATATTGGCGTGCCACTGACGTTACTAGAACTCGATGCAACGCACGACTGCGCAGTGATCGAGCTCGGCGCTAGCGGCCTAGGTGAGATTGCCTATACGGTGCGCATGGCGCTACCCCATGTGGCGGTGCTGACGAATGCGGCGGCGACACATATCGAAGGTTTCGGCGACATCGATGGTGTTGTCCGTACTAAGGGCGAGATCATTGATGGTCTGCAGGAAAATGGTGTGGCAGTGCTTAACGCCGAAGACCCGCATTTTTCTGTATGGGCAGAACGTGCGGGCAAGAAACGCATGGTTAGCTTCGCAGTCGATGCGGCAGCAGATTACCGTGTTGTGGATTTGCAGATGGACGCACTTGGCACGAGCCACTTTATTCTGTGTAGCCCTATTGGAGAGGTCAAAGTGACCCTCGCTCTGGCGGGTAAACATAATGTCCGCAATGCAGTGGCAGCGGCGGCGGCGAGTATAGAAGCAGGCGCAAGCCTTGTGGCCGTAGTGCAAGGGCTTGCCCAGGTTCGCCCAGTGGCTGGCCGCCTAAGTCAAATGCCTGGCATCGCCGGCGCCATCGTCATCGACGACAGTTATAACGCTAGCCCTTCCTCGTTTCGCGCCGCCATCGATGTATTGGCAAGCAGCGCCGGGAATCGAGTGCTGATAGTGGGAGACATGGGTGAGCTCGGCATGCAAAGCGAGCAGACTCACACCGAATTGGGCCTCTATGCAAAGCAATGTGGCATAGACGCGCTCTGGGCGACTGGTACGTATAGCGCATTGAGTGCCGCAAGTTTCGGAGAGAGGGCGCATCACTTCGCAACGCAGGAAGCATTGATTCGACACGCGCAGGAAAACTTAGGCAACGGTGATGTAGCGCTCGTGAAAGGCTCGCGCAGTGCCGCCATGGATCGCGTAGTCGAACAAATCAAAAAGGGAGAGTCCGCATAATGTTGGTATGGCTATCGACTTATTTAACGCAGTTTGAGAGCGGTTTCGCAGTGTTCCAATACATCACTGTGCGCGGCATATTTAGCATCATCACCGCTCTGCTGATATCTCTAGCGATTGGTCCCTATATGATTCGTCGTCTGAATTCACTGCAGATCGGACAGGTCGTGCGCGACGATGGTCCGAAGAGTCATTTCAGCAAAGCGGGCACGCCGACCATGGGTGGCGCCTTGATTATAGTGAGTATGCTTTTCAGTACCTTACTGTGGTCAGATCTTAACAACCACTATGTGTGGACCACCTTGATAGTTACGGTGCTATTCGGCGCCATCGGCTGGGTAGATGACTACCGTAAGGTGTTCGAGAAGAACCCTAAGGGTTTGCCCGCGCGCTGGAAGTATCTCTGGCAGTCTGTGGTGGGTTTAGGAGCTTCGGTGTTTCTCTATACCTCTGCAATCGGGCCTGCGGAAACACATTACATAGTGCCTTTCTTTAAAGATGTCTCGATCAACATCGGCGTCTTTTACGTGGTGATCTCCTATTTCGTGATCGTCGGTAGCAGCAATGCGGTTAACTTGACCGACGGTCTCGACGGATTAGCGATTCTGCCGACCGTAATGGTGGGTGGAGCGCTTGGACTCATCGCCTATCTATCGGGGCACGTGGAGTTCTCTGACTATCTGCGCATTCCCTATGTGGCTGGCGCGGGCGAATTAGTTATCTTCTGCGGCACCTTAGTTGGAGCAGGGCTCGGCTTCCTCTGGTTCAACACCTACCCCGCGCAGGTCTTCATGGGTGACGTGGGTGCACTGGCACTCGGCGCAGCCTTGGGTGTAGTCGCCATTATCGCGCGTCACGAGATCGTGCTGTTCATCATGGGCGGCATTTTCGTAGTAGAGACAGTCTCTGTAATCCTACAGGTTGGCTCCTTCAAATTAACGGGCAAGCGAATATTCCGCATGGCTCCGCTGCATCACCATTTCGAACTCAAGGGCTGGCCAGAGCCGCGCGTCATCGTGCGCTTCTGGATCATTACCGTAATGCTAGTCCTAATCGGGCTGGCGACACTGAAACTACGCTAGTAAAAGGGAAAGGTAAGTGACTCAGGCGAATCGAATCATAGTGGGCTTAGGAACGACAGGATTGTCGTGCGCCCGCTATTTGCATTCGCTAGGTGAGTCATTCCAAGTTGTCGATAGCCGATTGAACCCACCGGGCCTTGCTCAGTTGCAGGCGCAATTTCCTGAGGTGCAAGTGACACTCGGCGAGTTCTCCGCAGAGCTGCTGTGCTCGGCCAACGAGCTAATTGTTAGTCCTGGCATCAGCATACAAAGCCCTGCTATTGAAGCGGCGCGAGCGGCGGGTGTTGCCATCAGTGGCGATATCGATATTTTCAGTAAGGCAGTAAGCAAGCCCGTGGTCGCGGTCACCGGTTCGAACGGCAAGAGCACGGTTGTGACGCTACTCGCGGCGATGGCGACAAAGGCGGGTTTGCGGGTCGGTCTTGGCGGCAACCTGGACGGCGCGCAAGCGGCACCGGCTCTGGACCTACTGCGTCAGGATGTGAAAGACCTCTACGTACTCGAATTATCTAGTTTTCAATTAGAGACTACTGCCTGTCTCGCGGCGCGCGCGGCAGTTATTCTCAATGTTAGCGACGATCATATGGATCGCTATGCTGATAAACATGAGTACGAGGCGGCCAAGCAGCGAATCTTCAACGGTGCGCAGAGCGCGATATTGAATCGCGACGAGTCTGCTAGCACACCTTGGGATAAGGAAGTTGTCATCGCGTCGAGCTTCGGTATGAGCAAGCCAGCGCAAGGGCAGTGGGGCGTGATTGAGCAAGACGGAGAGCCAACACTCGTATGGGGCGATGAGCCCGTGCTGTGTGCTCACTCACTCAAGATTGCCGGCAAACATAATCTTGCTAATGCATTAGCGGCGCTCGCCCTTGGTCAGGCCATCGATCTGCCGCGACCGGCTATGGTTGAGGCCCTACAGGAATTCCCGGGACTTCCGCATCGCTGTCAGTGGCTGCGCAATCTGCGTGGAGTCGATTATTTTAATGACTCGAAGGGCACCAATGTGGGCGCCTCTATCGTAGCGATCGAGAGCCTTGGCGAGATGCTCAAGGGCAAGCTGGTATTGATCGCAGGCGGCGTCGACAAGGGCGCAGACTTCTCAGTCATGGCGCCGGTCGTCGCGAAGTTCGTGAAGCTCGCCATCTTGATTGGCCGCGATGCGAAGAATCTTGCCAACGCATTCAAAGATAGTATTGAGATCGTCTTTGCTAGCACTTTGGTGGAGGCCGTTAATATTGCCGCCGAGCGTGCAAGTGAAGGAGATGCCGTACTCCTTTCGCCAGCCTGCGCGAGCTTCGACATGTTTACTGATTTCACCCATCGTGGTCGCGTATTCGAAAGCGCAGTGGAGGAGTTGCCATGAGCACGCCTTCTCTATCAGTTTACGGCACGATTGCCGGTCGGCAAGCACCTAGTTTCCAGCTGAACTTGTTGCTAGTCATTATGTTCCTGTTGATGACTATTGGCTTGTTGATGATGACCTCCGCCTCGGTGGAGATTGGCAATGGCCAGTATGGCGATCCTTTCTTCTTCCTAAAGCGTCAGTTGTTCTTCACAGCGCTTTCCGTCGTTATCGTGGTCGCCACATTGTCAGTGCCTCTGCGTTTCTGGTATTCGGTAAGTGGTCCACTGTTGCTAGTCTCATTCGTTCTACTCGGCATGGTGTTAGTGCCGGGCATCGGTAAAGTGGTCAACGGTAGCGCGCGCTGGATCGACTTAGGGTTCTATAACTTGCAGCCCTCTGAGATGGCCAAGCTATTCATCGTGTTCTATTTTGCGGCCTATCTAGAGAGACGCCGCAGCGAAGTCATCAATTCATGGATTGGGTTTTTCAAGCCGATGCTATTGCTTGCGGCAGCGATCGTCCTACTACACTTCGAGCCGGATCATGGCGCTATGGTCATCATGATTGGCACTTGCTTTAGCATGATCTTCCTCGCGGGTGCCAAGTTGCACCGCTTCATGCTAGTGCTGCTTTGCTGTCTTTCCGCGGTCGTCGTATTGGCCATCATGAAACCCTATGTATTGGACCGCTTCTCGTCTTTCTTGAATCCTTGGGCTGCAGAGTATGTCTACGGAGAGGGCTATCAATTGACGCAGGCGCTGATCGCCTTCGGTCGAGGTGGCTTCTTCGGAGAAGGCCTCGGGAACAGCATCCAGAAACTCTACTTCCTGCCCGAAGCCCACACAGACTTCGTTCTAGCGATTGTGGCCGAGGAGTTCGGCTTAGTCGGTGTTACGACGATCATCGGCCTGTTTACTGCGCTTGTTGCGCAGGCTTTCGCGATCGGTCGTCGAGTTGAAGCGACGGGCAATCTCTACTCCGCCTATGTGGCTTATGGCATCGCTATGCTCTTCGCCTGTCAAACGCTAATCAATGTGGGTGTCAACGTCGGCTTGCTGCCTACTAAAGGTCTAACGTTGCCTTTCTTAAGCTATGGCGGCAATAGTCTGTTGGTCAGTTGTTTCATGGTCGCCATCTTGGTGCGCATTCAGTTCGAGTATGCACAGTCTCAATCTCCTGAACTGCAAAGGGGGCGCCGCTGATGCTGGACAGTAAGCAAGCCCTAGGCACGGTGTTGATCATGGCCGGTGGTACCGGAGGGCACATTTTCCCTGCGCTAAGCATCGCTCGGCATTTGCAGAGCAAGGGCTACCGCACTGAATGGCTAGGCACGCCAAGAGGCCTAGAGGTTGATGTGCTGCGCGACACGGATATTCCGCTGCATCTGATCGACGCTCAGGGACTTAGGGGCAAGGGTTTGTTGAGGGTATTGACCGCGCCATTGATGATTGCATCAAGCATTCTGCAGTCATTGCGTGTTATCCGCGCCGTGCGTCCTTGTTGTGTATTGGGCATGGGGGGCTACGTCACGGGCCCAGGTGGGGTGGCGGCAAAATTATCAGGTCGCAAGCTTTTGATTCACGAACAGAATGCAATTGCTGGTTTTACTAACAAGCTCTTGGCGCGAATCGCGGACACTGTAATGGAGGCGTTTCCCGCTACCTTCTCCGCAAGTGCGGGCGCCTTGCTGACCGGAAATCCAGTACGTGTCGAGATCAGTGCTCTGCCACTCAAGCAAGAGAATGAGTCGAAGGCCCCCCTCAAGATACTCATTATCGGAGGTAGCTTAGGCGCTGTTGCGATCAATGACTTGATCCCGCAGGCCTTGCTGAATTTTACGGCTCAAGAGCGGCCACAAGTATGGCATCAGGTAGGTAAGAATAATGTCGATAGCGCAGCGCAGCGCTATCGCGATGCGGGCATCACGCTCGACGAGAATTGCAGGGTCGTGCCCTTCATTGCGGATATGGCCGCAGCGTATGGGTGGGCGGACTTGGTGCTGTGCCGGGCCGGCGCCACCACTGTCAGTGAAGTGGCCGCAGCGGGTTTGCCCTCGATTCTAGTGCCGTTCCCTTATGCCGTAGACGACCACCAGACTCGCAATGCCCAGTGGCTTAGCAATGCCGAAGCCGCGGTGTTGATTCAACAGCGTGATCTTAGTGCAGCGGATCTCGCTGGGCTCTGGCAACAGTTTCAGCAAGACCGGAGTGTCTTGAGCAAGATGGGGGAGAAGGCTCGCGCACTTGCGCACTTCAACGCCAATGATTTAGTGGCCACGCAATGCATGGAGGCCTGCAAAGGATAAACCCTTATGAGCACAACGATTAAACAGACTAAGTCTAGCAAAGTACCCGAGATGCGTCGTATCAAGACGATTCATTTCGTGGGCATAGGAGGTGCCGGTATGTGTGGCATCGCAGAAGTATTGCTGAATCAGGGCTATTCGATTACGGGTTCCGATATTAAGGCGTCTGCTGTCACACAAAGGCTGGTTGGCTTGGGCGCAAAGGTATTCGTTGGGCATCGCGCAGAGAATGTCGAGACGGCGGATGTCGTGGTCTACTCAAGCGCGGTGAATCCACAGAACCCAGAATTAGTGGCGGCACGCGAGGCGGGCCGTCCTATTATTCCACGTGCGGAGATGCTTGCTGAGTTGATGCGTTACCGTCATGGCATCGCGATCGCTGGCACCCATGGTAAGACCACGACTACCAGCCTAGTCGCCTCGATCTTTGCGGAAGCAGGGCTAGACCCAACCTTCGTAATCGGCGGTTTGCTCAACAGCGCGGGCGCGAATGCGCGCCTAGGTGAGAGCCGCTACTTAGTGGCGGAAGCCGATGAAAGCGATGCCTCTTTCCTACATCTACAGCCGATGGTCACGGTGGTCACGAATATTGATGCGGACCATATGAGTACCTATGGCGGCGACTTCAACAAGCTGAAGAAATACTTCGTCGAATTCCTGCATAACCTACCGTTCTATGGCTTGGCAGTAATGTGTGTCGATGACCCTGTTGTAGCAGAGATTCTGCCACAGGTAGCACGGCCGACACTGACCTATGGATTCTCAGAGGGCGCGGATTATCGAATTCATAATCTGGAGCAAGACAGACAGTTCACAAGTTTTGAGATCTCACGCCCTGAGCGCAGCGGCAATCTACGTGTGAGTCTGAACATCCCTGGGCGTCACAACGCACTCAATGCCGCTGCAGCAGTGGCGATAGCCAGCGATGAGGGCATTAGCGACGAGCACATTTACGCAGGCCTTAGTAAGTTCCAAGGCGTAGGACGCCGCTTTGAGATTCAAGGCAATTTTCCGGTGCGCGACGGCACTGCAATGCTGCTCGACGACTATGGACATCACCCACGCGAAGTCGCAGCGACTATCGCCGCTCTGCGTGGCGGGTGGCCAGACTCTCGCGTCGTGATGATCTATCAGCCGCATCGCTACTCACGCACTAAGGATCTCTACGAAGATTTTGTAATCGTGTTGTCGGACGTCGATGTCCTGCTGATGTTGGAAGTGTATTCAGCTGGAGAGGAAGCAATCCCAGGTGCGGATTCGAGAAGCCTTTGTCGTAGCATCCGCGCCCGCGGCAAAGTCGACCCGGTGTATGTGCAGGACGAGGAAGATATTCGCAAGGTTCTAACAGAGGTGCTACGTGATGGCGATATCGTGATCACACAGGGAGCCGGTAGTGTCGGGGCTTTAGCTAAACAATTGAGTGAGCAGGGGCTCATCCTTTAACGCAATGCTCCGCGAGAGCAGTGACAAACTATGACGGAACTAAAAGTGACAAGTAAAGAATCCATCGAAAGCCTAGGTCGCGTTGGTGTGATCATGGGCGGAAACTCCGCCGAACGCGAAGTTTCTCTCAAGAGCGGTCGTGCCGTTCTTGATGCCTTGCAAGCGGCTGGAGTCGATGCAGTTGGCATCGATGCAGCCCATGACTTGATCGCGCAGCTACAGGCCCAGTCTATTACGCAGGTTTTCAATGTCTTGCATGGCCGCGGTGGCGAGGACGGGAAATTGCAGGGTCTGTTGGACTTCATGGGTATCCCCTATACCGGAAGTCGCGTACTGGGTTCGGCGTTGGCAATGGACAAGATTCGCACTAAATACATATGGCTACAGATCGGCCTACCTACGCCCAATTTTACAGTACTAAGCGATAAGAGTGAGTGGGATGAGGTCGTTGCAAAATTGGGCAAGGCTGTGGTCAAGCCGGTACGTGAAGGCTCCAGCATTGGCATATCCATCGTTGAGAGCGGGGCGGATATGCGCAGTGCCTTTGAGCGCGCACGTGCATTCGATCCAGAGGTGATGGCAGAGCAATACATCAATGGCACGGAGTTTACCGTGGCCATACTCAATGGTGAGGCTATGCCTGTAATCGAGTTTCATACGCCACACAAATTCTATGACTACGATGCGAAGTATATCGCCAATGACACTCAGTACCTGTGCCCAGCTCCCTTGGATGCGGAAACCACTGCGTATCTACAAGACTTGTCCCTGCAAGCCTTTAACGCTGTCGGATGTGAAGGCTGGGGCCGCGTCGACATAATGCGCGACCAACAGGGCAAGTTCTGGTTGCTGGAGGTCAATACTGTACCGGGAATGACCGATCATTCTTTAGTGCCAATGGCTGCGACAGCAAAGGGGCTAAGCTTTACGGAGTTATTGCTACACATACTTGCGGCGAAGCCGCTTTAACCGAGCATTAGGAAACTGATGAGCAACGCGAACAACAGGCAAGGGTTTTCAGCACACGGCGGAATGCGCGACGTTCCACGTGGCGCTGTGTCTTTGAACAAGGCGGCTCCTGTCGCGGCCGAACCTTCGCGTAAGAACTATGCGGGGGCTTTGCTGCTAGTGCTCTTCCTGTGCAGCGCAGTGTTGTTTACGCAGAACAGTGAACAGATCAATGGCTACATCAATAAACCCATTCGGGTAGTGCAGATGGCTAACCCACTGCAACGTGCTAATGAGCATAGCGTGCGTGCCGCCTTAGCTGCGCATTTGGATGGCGGGTTTTTCGCCTTGGATGTACAGGCGATTAAAGAGCAGTTAGAGGCGAACCCTTGGGTGGAGAAGGCGGTGATCACCCGTATCTGGCCAGACACGCTTTCCGTTGCTATCACCGAAGAGATCGCGATCGCACGATGGGGCGACAAGCGACTCTTGAATCAATACGGAGAGTCCTTCGCGCCGGAGCTGCAAGAGGACGATCAGACGCTGCCGCTGCTAAACGGCCCTGAGGGAATGGAGCGCAAAGTGATGGAACAGTATCAGGTGTTCAGCCAGATGCTCTCGGACACAGGCCTGCGGGTGCGCGAGATTGAATTGAGCGAGCGCGGTAGCTGGACTCTACGCATGGACAACGATCTTTTAGTGAGTATAGGGCGCAGTAATGTGATGGAAAGAGTGCAGCGCTTCGTTAAGTTCTACCAGCACCATCTCAATGAGCAGGTAGCGAGCGTCGCCGCTATAGACTTGCGCTACAACAATGGAATTTCAATCAGAAACAAGACAGATATGCCAGTCGGAGTTGCTTCGAAATGAACACAGCAAGAGTTTTAAAAGTTGACGGCGAAGTGATGAATTCACGAGTAGCGGGAGTACGCGGACTATGAGCGAAACAGCACGCGGTAATCTAATCGTCGGCTTAGACATTGGCACGTCCAAAGTCGTGGCGATTGTTGGCGATATCAAAGCGGATGGGAGCCTCGATATCGTGGGGATCGGTAGCCATCGCTCGCGCGGTCTTAAGAAGGGCACGGTCGTCAATATCGAATCGACTGTCGAGTCTATTCAGCGCGCCATCGAAGAAGCTGAACTCATGGCGGGCTGTCAGATTCACTCCGTCTATGCAGGCATTGCGGGCAGTCATATCCGTAGCATGAACTCCCACGGTATCGTCGCGATACGCGATGGCGAAGTGACCCGTGCCGACATAGAGCGCGTGATAGACGCAGCTCAGGCGGTGGCGATTCCAGCAGACCAGAAAGTACTGCACATCCTGCCGCAGGAATACATCATCGATTCGCAGGAAGGCGTTAAGGAACCACTGGGAATGTCCGGGGTGCGTCTAGAGGCGAAGGTGCACCTAGTGACTTGTGCAATCAATGCCGCACAGAACATCGAGAAGTGCATCAAGCGCTGTGGCCTAGTTACCGAGGAAATAATTCTGGAACAATTGGCCTCCAGCTATGCAGTGCTCACTGAGGACGAGAAGGAGTTGGGTGTCTGTCTAGTGGATATCGGTGGCGGCACTTCAGATATCGCAATCTTTACAGAAGGTGCCATACGTCACACAGGCGTTATTCCGATTGCCGGTGACCAGGTGACGAACGATATCGCCATGGCTCTGCGAACGCCTACCGAGAATGCCGACGAGATCAAGATTAAGTATGCCTGTGCCCTTACGCAGCTGGCGAATGTGGGCGAGACAATCAAGGTGCCGAGTGTTGGCGACCGTCCCCCGCGTGAGTTGTCACGGCAAGCTTTAGCAGAGGTTGTAGAGCCGCGTTATGACGAGCTTTTCACACTGATTCGCGCAGAGCTACAGCGCAGTGGCTTCGAGAATCTTTTAGCCGCCGGCATCGTGCTTACCGGTGGTACTTCCAAGATGGAAGGGGTGGTTGAGTTGGCCGAGGAGATCTTCCACGCGCCAGTGCGAATCGGTATTCCACAGAATGTAAAAGGTCTGTCGGACATCGTGCGCAACCCTATCTACTCCACCGGCGTAGGACTGCTGCTCTACGGTGTGAAGCAGCAACAGGACCGAGATACGCAAGCACCCAGTAAAGAAGTCAGAGTTGGTTTAGGTGATCGAGTCAGCGCGTGGATAAAGAAGAATTTGTAATTCATTTTTTAAATTTTCAGTCAATAAAGTATTTCAAAATTTTGTAATTAAAATGAGTCAGGAGGCCGTATGTTTGAATTAGTCGATAGCTTGCCACAAAATGCAGTAATCAAGGTGATCGGTGTAGGCGGCGGTGGTGGTAACGCAGTTCGTCACATGATCGCGAATCATATCGAAGGCGTGGAGTTTGTATGCGCCAACACAGATGCTCAAGCATTAAGCAATCTGGGTGCTAAGACTCTTTTGCAGATGGGCAGCTGTGTTACGAAGGGTTTGGGCGCAGGCGCGAATCCGGAGATCGGTCGTCAGGCTGCTCTAGAGGATCGCGACGAGATTGCCGAGATTCTTGCGGGTGCCGACATGGTGTTTATTACTGCAGGCATGGGCGGCGGCACGGGAACTGGTGCGGCCCCGATATTCGCAGAAGTAGCCAAGGAGATGGGAATTCTAACCGTTGCGGTAGTAACGCGGCCATTCCCATTCGAGGGTAAGAAGCGCTCTTTGATCGCAGATCAAGGCATTCTTGAGCTCTCCGAGCATGTCGATTCGTTGATCACAATTCCGAACGAGAAACTGTTGGAGGTGCTAGGCAAGGCGGCGACTTTGCTTGATGCATTCAAGGCAGCGAACGATGTGTTGCTTGGTGCTGTCAAAGGTATAGCGGATCTCATTATGCGTCCTGGCATGATCAACGTGGATTTCGCCGATGTGCGCACAGTAATGTCAGAGATGGGCATGGCGATGATGGGCACGGGTTACGCCAGTGGCGAAGGCCGCGCGCGCGAAGCTGCTGAGTCTGCAATTCGTAGCCCCTTGTTGGAGGACGTTAATCTGCATGGCGCTCGCGGCATCTTGGTTAATATTACCGCTGGCGAGAATCTCTCGCTGGGTGAGTTCACCGAAGTGGGCGACACCATCGAAGAATTTGCGTCCGACGATGCCACCGTTGTGGTGGGCACGGTAATCGATCCAAGCATGGGCGATGAGATCCGCGTGACTGTTGTAGCGACAGGTTTGGGCGAGCGCGCCGTAGCAAAGGCAGCGAAACCAGTTGAGAAGCCAGCGCCTAAGGCAGTTGTAACTGATTATCGCCAGTTGGATCGTCCAGCCGCGCTGCGTTCACGTACAGCGTCTGCTCACACGATGCCACAGACTGGTCTTGCGCGCGCAGTTGGGGCGGATACAGATATGGACTATCTCGATATCCCCGCTTTCCTACGTCGTCAAGCAGACTAAGACTCCTGGGCTAGAGCCCTCAATGCGGAGGTTAATCTGCACTTGAGGGCCTAGGCGACGGACCGATATTGGGTCCAGTTTGGGTGTTTCTAAGACCATAGGCCTAGATGTTTTAGCTAGCTGTGCTCGTAGTGAAATGTTTGGGTTATGAATGGAATTTTGCTATGCTCCCGCCTGCATTCGACCTTTGGGTCACGCAGGCATCACCTACAATCGGGAAAAGACAACGCTATGCTTAATCAAAGAACATTGAAAAACGTTATTCGAGCCACAGGTGTGGGTTTGCATAATGGCGAGAAAGTCTACCTGACATTACGGCCTGCGCCGATCGACACGGGTATTGTGTTTACCCGTACTGACCTAGACCCAGTCGTGGAGATTCCTGCCACTGCCGAGTATGTAGGGGACACCACGCTTTCGACGACTCTGGTTAAGGGCGATGTGCGCATCTCAACCATCGAGCACCTGATGTCGGCGATGTCCGGTCTTGGGATCGATAATGCCTATATCGATGTAAGCGCACCGGAAGTCCCGATTATGGACGGCAGCGCTGGTCCATTTGTATTCCTAATACAGTCTGCAGGCATTGAAGAGCAGAAAGCCCTGAAGAAATTTATCCGTATCACCAAGCCACTGACCGTCTCCGATGGCGATAAGTCCGTGAGTCTAGAGCCTTTCGATGGATTTAAGGTCAGCTATACCTTGCTTTACGATCACCCTGTGTACCGCAAGTATACAAAGACCGCGAGTGTCGATTTCTCCAGCACCTCCTTCGTCAAAGAAGTGAGCCGCGCCAGAACCTTCGGATTTATGCATGAATTCGAGGAATTGCGTAACCGCAATCTAGCCTTGGGTGCCAGCATGGATAACGCCATCGCGGTAGGTGATTATAAGGTATTGAATGAAGACGGTTTACGCTACGAAGATGAATTCGTGAAGCACAAAATCCTCGACGCGATCGGCGATCTTTACATGATTGGCTTCAGCCTGATCGGAGAGTTCAAAGGATATAAATCTGGACACGCATTGAATAATGCATTATTAAGGTCCTTGGAAGATAACAAAGACGCCTGGGAAATTGTCAGCTTCGACACTGATGCGCACGTACCGATCTCTTATATGAAACCGGTATTGGCCGCCTGATAGTTTTCTGTCACCGTGCTATATTTGTAACCCATTGATTTTTGGGTATAAGTTTGACGTCCGGCTGCATAAGCAAGCCTCAGGTGTTCTGAATCAAGACTTAAGAGAACGCCTAGACTCATGAAATTGATATTAGTTGACCAGCGCCATGGTCAAACCCGAACGATCGTCCTCAAGGGGTGGCTCAAAGGCCTCCTCTCGATATGTATTCTTGGCGCGCCAGTCGCCTTCGGATATCTCGGCTATCAATTCGCCGTATCACAAGACCCCCACGAGTATTCCCACGAAACTACACTCGCTTGGAACGAAAATCTTTCGAACCAGGCTGACGCGCTTGACCGTCTCAAGCGCGAGTCCGAGGAGCAACTAGAAGCCCTCACATTAAGACTCGCCATGTTGCAGGCCCGCCTATTACGCATGGAGGCCCTCGGTGAGCGCATTACTACTGTGGCCAAGCTCGATACTGGGGAGTTTAACTTCGCTAGCGAGCCCGCGGTCGGTGGCCCACTTTTTTCAGACACCGTGCCCTATTCGCCACCGGCGTTTATTGAGGCGATCGCGGAGCTAGAGCAGCAGATCGCAGATCGCGCTCAGCAATTAGAAATTCTCGAAGGCCTAATGACCGAGCGTCAGTTTGAGGCCGATATCTTCATTACAGGCCGTCCCGTTAAGCAGGGCTGGCTGTCTTCCCCCTTTGGTCGCCGCACAGATCCCTTCAATGGTCAGTTAGCTTGGCACGCGGGCATCGATTTCGCGACGGGTGAGGCTGGCGAAGATGTAATCGCAGTTGCGGCCGGGGTAGTCACCGCTGCAGGCGAACGCCAAGGCTATGGCCTGACTGTCGATATCAATCACGGCAATGGCTATGTCACACGCTATGGCCACGCCGAGAAACTCCTCGTCGACGTTGGCGAAATAATTCAGAAAGGGCAGACTATCGCGCTTGTGGGCAGCACCGGTCGTTCGACTGGCCCGCACGTTCATTTCGAAGTCTATAAGCATGGCCGTGTCGTAGACCCTGCGTCCTATATACAGCGTACCGAACGCTAAAATCCCCTAATCCAGCAAGTTTGCGGAGCAATCACCAAGGTGTTGCTCTGTTTAACTGTGTCGTCAGGCTAAGTATTCGAGCCTCACAACTCCAAATTCCAGTTCAATAGATAAGTGAAATTCATCATGAGCGTAAAACTTCTAAGAGCCATATTCGGTAGTAGCAATTCCAGACAGCTTAAGCGAATTCGAAAAATCGTAACTAAGATCAATGCGTTAGAGGATGGCTATGCGGGCCTTTCCGATGATGAGATTCGCGCTAAGACGGTCGAATTTAAAGAGCGCTACGACAAGGGCGAGTCGCTGAACTCGATTCTTCCAGAGGCCTTTGCAATCGTGCGCGAGGGTAGCAAGCGGGTCATGGGCATGCGGCATTTCGACGTGCAGATGATTGGTGGCATCGTATTGCACGAGGGCAATATTGCGGAGATGAAGACAGGGGAAGGTAAGACCCTGGTCGCAACGCTACCAGCTTATCTGAACGGCCTGACGGGAGAGGGGGTCCATATCGTAACGGTGAACGACTACCTCGCCGAGCGCGACGCGAACTGGATGCGTCCCTTGTACGAATTCCTTGGCCTGAGTGTGGGCATTGTCATCTCTGGGCAGAGCCACGAGGTCAAGCAGGCGGCCTACAACTCCTCAATAAGTTACGGTACTAATAACGAGTTTGGTTTCGACTACCTGCGCGACAATATGGCTTTCCGCATGGAGGATAAGCTGCAGAAGAAGCTAAATTTCGCGATCGTCGACGAAGTGGATTCGATCTTGATTGATGAGGCGCGTACTCCGCTGATTATCTCCGGTGCTGCCGAGGATAGTTCGCAGCTCTATATGGCGATTAACAACCTTATACCGCGTCTCGAGAGAGGGGCGGGCAAGCCTGAGAAAACGGGTTTCTCGATCGATCGCGATACCGAGTTTGTGGAGACTGGTCATTTCGTAATCGATGAGAAAACGCGCCAGGTAGAACTCACAGAGTCCGGTCACGAATATGTAGAAGGCATGTTGAGTGAGCAGAAACTACTAGACGAAGGCGAGAGCCTCTATGCCGCGAAGAATCTTGGCCTATTGCATCATATTCACTCTGCCTTGAAGGCCCATTACCTGTTCAATAAGGATGTCGAGTACATCGTCCAGAACAACAAGATTGTGCTGATCGACGAGCATACGGGACGTACGATGGAGGGGCGTCGCCTATCCGAAGGCCTGCATCAGGCAATCGAGGCGAAAGAAGGGCTCGATATCCAAAGCGAGAGCCAGACGCTAGCCTCAACGACGTTCCAGAACTACTTCCGCCTGTACAAGAATTTAAGTGGTATGACTGGCACGGCGGATACCGAGGCCTTCGAATTCAAGCAGATTTACAATCTTGACGTTGTCGTAATTCCTTCGAATAAGCCGCTCGTTCGCCAGGACAAGAATGACCTGATCTATCTCTCTATCGAAGAGAAGTTCGAGGCCATCGTGAAAGATATTACGGAGATCAGTGCGAAAGGCGCGCCAGTGCTAGTAGGTACTGCATCAATCGATACCTCCGAGATACTGTCGAACTTCCTCAAGAAGGAGAAAATCGTTCACGAAGTTTTGAATGCGAAATTCCACGAGAGAGAGGCGCAGATTATCGCGCAGGCGGGTCGCCCAGGCGTCGTCACTATTGCTACCAACATGGCAGGCCGTGGTACGGATATCGTGTTAGGGGGTAATTGGGAGCACGAGGTTGCAGGGCTAGATAATCCAACGCCGGAGCAAATCGAGCAAGCGAAGCAAGGTTGGCATCAGCGTCACCAACAAGTACTGGATGCGGGCGGTTTGCACATCATTGGCACAGAACGCCATGAGTCACGCCGCATCGACAATCAGTTGCGCGGTCGTTCGGGCAGGCAAGGTGATCCAGGTTATTCGCGCTTCTACTTGTCCCTAGAGGACAATCTAATGCGTATCTTCGCCTCCGAGCGCGTGAAGAATTTTATGCAGGCCTTGGGCATGGAGCGGGGTGAGGCTATCGAGCATGGCATGGTCTCCAAGTCTATCGAGAAGGCGCAGCGCAAAGTAGAAGGGCGCAACTTCGATATTCGTAAACAACTCCTGGAATACGACAATGTGGCGAATGATCAGCGCACAATAGTCTATCGCCAGCGCAATGAGTTGATGGCGAGCGATGATATTTCGGAGCTGATCGGCAATATGCGCAACGAAGTTGGTAATGAGATTGTTAGCTCACATATTCCACCACAGAGCATTCCTGAGCAGTGGGATATCGAGGGGCTAGAGCAGGGTATAGAAGCACAGTTCGGCCGCAAGCTTCCTATCCAGCAATGGTTGGATGAGGACGAGAAACTGTTCGAGGAAACCCTGCGCGAGCGAATCGTTGCAGTGCTAAACGAGGACTATGAGAATAAGTCCGCCTTGGTGGGTGAGAAGATGCGCCTGCTAGAGAAGCAGATCGTATTGCAAATTCTCGACAATCTCTGGAAGGAGCATTTGGCGTCGATGGATCAATTGCGTCAGGGTATTTTCCTGCGCGGCTATGCGGGGAAAAACCCAAAGCAGGAGTATAAGCGCGAGGCGTTCGAGCTGTTCCAACAACTCCTGTCTAATCTTCAGCACGAGGTCATACGCTTCTTGAGTCATGTGAAGATTCGCACTACCGAGGAGATCGACGAGATTGAGAAACAACGCGAGGCAGAGCGCGCGCGTGAGAAAATGCTGTTCCAGCACGCTGAGACTGCATCGCTTGCGCAAGAGGCCTCGGCCTCTGCAGCGGAATCTGGAGGGCAGGGCGCAGGCCCCGCTGGCGTTGAGAAGACGCCATTCGTGCGTGATGGTCAGAAAGTCGGCCGTAACGATCCCTGCTATTGTGGCTCGGGCAAAAAATTCAAACAATGTCACGGCAAGCTGAGTTAAGGACTATGAGTAAACAAGAAATAAGTGCGCAGGATCTGCTGTCTGTACCGGGCGTGCGAGTAGCGGCGGTTGCTAGTCATATTCGTTATGCGAACCGACTCGACCTAGTGTTGATCGAGCTGGCACAGGGCAGCACAGTTGCGGGGGTTTTTACGCTCAACGCCTTCTGCGCCGCACCGGTGCATATTGCACGCAAACACTTGCTCACTAGTGGCGGCGCTATTCGCTACCTATTAGTGAACACGGGCAATGCGAACGCTGGAACTGGACAGCGCGGGCTCGATGATGCGCTCGCCTCCTGCGACTATGTGGCGAAACATGCAGGTGTGCCTGTCGATGCGGTACTCCCTTTCTCGACAGGCGTGATTGGTGAGAATCTCCCGATCGCGAAGATTGCCGCTGGTGTACCGAATGCCTTTGCGGCACTCGGTGAGGATTGGCTGAATACCGCCAAAGGCATCATGACCACTGACACAGTCCCAAAAGCGCGCTCGGTGAGAATCGAGATTGGGGGCAAGCCTGTAGTGATTACCGGTATTACTAAAGGTGCGGGTATGATCAAGCCGAATATGGCGACGATGCTCAGCTATGTGTTCACCGACGCCAAGATCGAGCAGAAAACCCTGCATGGCCTTCTTAGCCGTGTCGTCGATCAGTCCTTTAATCGCATAACAGTTGATGGCGATACTTCGACGAATGATTGCTGTGTGCTCAGCGCTACCGGGCACAGCGGCGTGGATATTCAAGCCTCTGATGCTGCGGGTTTTGCCGCATTCGAAGAAGCCCTGCAAAGCCTTGTAAAGGAGCTGGCCAAAGACATCATTCGTGATGCCGAAGGCGCGAAGAAATTCGTGACAGTGGATATTCAAGGCGGTGGCAACACCGATGAATGCCTCAAGGTGGCCTATGCCATTTCCGAGTCTCCACTTGTGAAGACCGCTCTTTCCGCCTCTGACCCGAACTGGGGACGTATCCTCGCTGCGATTGGCCGTGCGGGAGTTCCCGAGCTCGACGTTAGCAAGATCAGCATTCATCTTGGCAAAGTCTGCATAGTAAGCAATGGCACTCTTGCCCCTAGCTATACCGAGGCGCAGGGCCAAGCAGAGATGAGCAAGCCCGAGATCGAAGTCACGGTCGATCTCGCGCGCGGTCAAGCCCGCGAGACTGTGTGGACCTCCGATCTTTCCGAGGAATATGTCCGCATCAACGCCAGCTATCGAAGCTAGGCGAGGCGCTATGAAGACAGTGCATGTAGCCGTCGGTGTTGTGATCGATGAGGCGCGCCGCGTGCTTGTATCTCTACGCGCCGCGCAGGCGCATCAAGGTGGCCTGTGGGAGTTTCCCGGCGGTAAATGCGAGCCGGGAGAAACCATAGAAGAAGCGTTGCGAAGAGAGTTGGACGAAGAGCTGGGCATCCAAGTACTAAGCGATGCGCCACTATGCAAAATAGAACACGATTACGGCGACAAACGAGTCTTGCTCGAAGTGCGACGAGTGTTGGGTTTTGCGGGCGAAGCGCAGGGTAGAGAAGGACAGGCAGTACGCTGGGCCGCGCTTAACAGTCTCGACCCCGCACAATTTCCAGCGGCGAATCTCCCCATAATTCGTCGCATCCAGTTAGCAGAGCGCATCGCCATCACTGGCAGTGCTGCGAGTAACGCTGCCTTCACCGCGCAGTTGAAAAAACTAATTTCAAAACACCCTCCACTAATTCAATTCCGGCAACGCGATCTTAGCGATGAGGACTTTCAATCCCGTGTTCAAAGCGCGCTCGCACTTTGCCGTGCGCACGCGATCCCTTTGACTATCAACACTGACCCGACACGCTTCGAAGCGCTTGGCGGGGATGCCCTGCATGTGAATAGCGCCGTACTAAGACAACTCAAACATCGGCCTGTCCCTGCGCAGATGCGGTTCAGTGCGTCCTGTCACTGCGTCGAGGAGTTGCACATGGCTGCTGCATTGCAGGCAGATTATGTTCTGCTCTCTCCAGTTGCCTCGACCACGAGCCACCCCGAGCAAAGCCCAATGGGATGGGAGCGTTTGGCGCAGTTCACTAGTGCGGTCGACCTGCCGATATATGCTTTAGGGGGAATGACAGTGGACGATATCCCCATAGCATTCGCACACGGGGCAGTTGGCATAGCGGCCATCTCTGCATTTTGGGATAGCTCTAGCGGCGAGTAAATTCTAGTGAAAGTGCTACTATCAAGAGGAACTTAGCTTGAAGAGTGTGACTTGAATCACCGCTTTGCTAGGTAATGGCTTGATTTTATTGGAGTTAAGCGCATAATTTCAAGAAATCGCAGCACAGTATAAAAACAGCTTCCAGTAAGGACCATCGACATGTCATTAGGCGTTAAGAAAGCGAGCGCAGTTCTCGCGCTTCTCACATGGATGGGCGGTGGACTTGTCTTCGCGGACCAAGCCGTGTTGGTGCAGGAAGCCGTACTGGTAGAGTCTAATCCTAATCCCGACACGCCCGCGACTAGCGCTAGCTATATGACCGGCGATGGCTGGGCTGTGACAAGTCCAAATTATATCGACTCCGCGGTCATGATTTTCGATTTCGGCGCAGCTAAGAGCGTGAGTCAGGCTGTGCTTAGCCTGCCACTTGAGGCGCTCTATCCGCGTGGTGGCCAAGCGCCAATGCAGGTCTATGCCTTCGCCGATAACGGCAGTATAGAGTTGTCTGACTATAAAGCAGGCAGTTCGCTTCCTACGGCTGAATTCGATGCCGTTGCGGCCTCCGCAGGAAACCCCTCCGCAACACTCTCGCTCGATGTCACGGGTGCGGTAAACGCCATTTTGCCCAACAGTCGTTTCGTGGGCATTCGTGTGCATAGTGCTGCGGTACCGGCAGACGTGAGCACTGGCTTTCCCATATGGACAGGGGTGAAGTTTCGACCTTTGTATAGCATGGATTACTCCACCGGCACGCCACCAGCCTTGCCTGCCGACCGGCCGCGTTTCGACGGCTATACACTCTCTGTTCCAGGGCTTAGTGCTCCCGGAGTAGGGGCATACAACGTGGACTTGGCTTTAGTTGATCCTAATAGTTTGGAGTTCGAGCTTGCTGCAGCAACCGATATTTCGCCTCCCGGCAGTATCAGTGGCTCGGGTCTAAGTGGCATGCAGCTGCTCAATTGCAGCGCGTTCACCGCGCCGCCCGGCTCAAAGACATTGGCCCCTGGCGCACCCTCCTTCAATACCACTACCGGCATACTCGATATCCCGGCGATGCTCTATGGGGGCAAAGAATATCGCGTGCAGATGCAATTGCTTGCGGCGACCAACCCAATGCGATTTCGTTTGCTCTCTGCCACCGACGTAGTCCCCGGCAGCACTAATTCCGTGGAGAGTATCACGCAGTTTGGTGGCAGCCTCGTCACGCAGCCCACGCAGGACTTCATTCCGCTTTGTCACGGCTGGGTTTTGATTGGCGACACCAAGAACAATAGCCTAGTCGAGCGTAATGTAATCTCGGGTGAGACTGGCGCCGTCTATAAGTTCAACACGATCCCTGATCAGATGGAGCTGGATAGCGACTCTGGCACGGTATTCCTCTCAACCCATCCAGAATCCCAGCGCATGTATCAGCTGGATATTCCCAGTGGTGCCTTCACTTATCATCGTCTAAGTGAGGGGGGGCGAAATTTCATTCCTCGAGATTTCGCAATTGGGGAGGACGGCAATGTCTTCGCACTACTCTTCGATCCTATCTATGAGTTGGAAGAGGATGGGCCAGCCGAGGAAGGTCTATGGATGGGGATATTCAATAAGGATGGCGACCCTACAAGGGCGGCTATACCCTTACTTGGGCCCGTCCGCATCGAATATGACGCGACTAAGAAGCATGTGTTCCTGACCACCGAGTCGAACCTAGTAACCTTCGACTTCAACCCTAATGACCAGAGCATAACGTTCGTGCCAGGCACGGATATCGCAGTAGGCAGTGGTTGTACAGATTTCAGTATTTCCCCCGATGGCGAGCGCCTGGCCTACTCCTGCCCCAATGGCAATGAGTCGACGCCACATACCAGCATCGTGGACATCGATCCGCGCGACTACTACAACACCGACGGAGAGTGGTTTCTAGAGGGTGCTCCAGTTAGTGCCATTTTCGATCCTTCCGGCAAGACTCTGATTGCGACAGACAACGAGAAGCTGTATTTCTTCGATGTTGAGACCCATCTGCTTTTGGATAGTTATCCGCTCGGTGTGGAAGCGGGTGAGACAGTCAGTAAAATACGTCTGTCGATGGATGGCGAATTTGTCATGCTCTTGATGAATGCGGAGCTCAATGCCAGCGCGGGCAAAGTCTACTGGTTACCACTACCGAAATATTCACCGTTATAGTGAGGCCTCAGTAAGGGTTCTCATCGTCTTCTTCTGGGAGGATAACCGGCTCGCCGGCAATGGCATTGCGCTCACTGGCCCAATCGCCGAAGTCGATCAGCTTGCAGCGCTCAGAACAGAATGGACGATAGGGGCTCTGTTCGTTCCAAACGACTATTTCTTTGCAGGTAGGGCAGTTCACTTTCAAATTGCGTTGCGTCATGATTTATCGTTACTTTTCTGTGCTTTAGTAAAACCGGCAAGTGTTAAAAACTGCTGGTGCATTTTCTCCACTGCCTCCTCTAGTTCACCCAAAGTGCCGTCATTGTCGATAATAAAATCAGCCTTTGCCTGGCGCTTAGCGCGCGGCCACTGGCTGGCGATAATGGCGCCGACTGCAGTGGCATCGATGTTGTCGCGCTGTTGCGTGCGCTCAATCTGCAGCGCTTCACTAGCGTCGACCAATAATACCTTGTCGACCAGCATATTTTGTCCAGTCTCCAAGAGCAGAGGAGAGGATAACACGCTGTAGGGTGACTCACTGAGTTCTAGTTGACGGACGATTTCCGTGCGGATTAGTGGATGCAGAAGACTTTCTAACCACTTGCGCTCGCTCTCATCTTGAAAGACTTTGGCACGTAGCGCTGCGCGGTCGAGCGTGCCGTCGGGCCGTAAAATTGTGTGACCGAAATGTTCTGCAATAAGGCTCAGGGCCTGAGTGTCTGGCTCTACTACTAGGCGCGCGATCACATCGGCGTCTACCACTGCGACGCCTCGCGCCTCGAGCATCTTGGTTACGGCGCTCTTGCCGCTACCTATCCCCCCAGTGACGCCAATCCGCAGGGCCTTGCTCTTCGTAACGGACACCTCATGGCACCATCGTATTGATATAGAGGGTCATGAACTGCTCGCCCCAGAGTAATGCGATGAAGCCTGCGCCGGCTAGATAGGGGCCGAATGGTATGGGGATATTGCGATCGCGACCAAGGAATAGGAGTAAGGCGATGCCCACCACTGCGCCAACGAGACTCGAGAGAATGACTATCAAAAGTAGGGACTGATAGCCCATCCACGCGCCTAATGCGGCGAGTAATTTGAAGTCGCCATAGCCCATGCCTTCCTTTCCGGTAAGTAACTTGAAGATCCAGTAGATCGACCAGAGGGAGAGGTAGCCAAGTATGGCGCCAAGTACCGCATCGCGCGGGCCGACGGCGGAATCCGGCAGTAGTGTATTTACCGCGAGGCCCAGCCAGAGTAGGGGGAGCGTTATATTGTCGGGGAGCAATTGATGGTCGAAGTCTATCATCGTAAGCGCGACAAGCGACCAAGTCAGGACGAGCAAAGCTAATGTAAGCCACGTGGCTCCAAACTGCCAAGCGACTAGTCCAGACAAAACGCCTGTTACGGCCTCGATTATAGGGTATCGCAGTGAGATGCTAGCCTTGCACTTAGCGCACTTTCCGCGCAAGAGCACATAGCTGACGATAGGGATGTTCTGCCATGCGCGCACGGGGGCATTGCATTGCGGGCAATGGGAGTCTGGCTTAACGAGATTGAAGACCTTGTGCTGCGGCGCCGTGCCGGCATCGTTAGTGGTCTTCTCATCGATCTCTAAGAACTCACAGCACTGTTGTCGCCATTCGCGCTGCAGCATCACGGGGATTCGATAGATCACTACATTGAGGAAGCTGCCTACTAAAAGGCCAAGTGCTATGGAGAGAACAACGAGTACCGTTGCATTGCTTTGCAATAAATCTATCAGTGTCATCGTGGGCCTATACTACTTGTCCGAGCTGGAAAATTGGCAGATACATCGCAATCATCAAACCGCCAATCAAGGTGCCTAGCACCGACATGATGATAGGTTCCATAAGGGAGGTCAGGCCGTCCACTGCGTTGTCGACTTCGGCCTCGTAATAGGTGGCGCATTTATCTAGCATTGCATCGAGTGCACCGGACTCCTCGCCAATGCCCACCATCTGATTAATCATGACGGGGAATAGGTTTGTAGTTCGAATGGCGAAATTCAATTGCTGGCCTGCACTAACATCGTCTCTAATTCTGCGGGTAGCAGAGGAGTACACGATGTTGCCAGTGGCGCCGGCCACGGATTCGAGTGCGTCGACCAATGGTACCCCAGCAGCGAAGGTTGTCGAAAGGGTGCGCGTGAATCGGGCGTAACAGGATTTCTCAACAATAGGGCCGATGATAGGAAGTTTCAGTGCGAGCCTGTCGATGAAATCTGCAAATGCCTTAGAACGAATGCGCGCCTCCTTGAAACAATAGCCCGCGATGCCTAGGCCTATTAGAACTTTCCACCAATGCGCAATTGCAATGTCGGATAGGCCAAGTACGAATAAGGTGAATGCGGGAAGTTCAGCACCGAAACTCGAGAAAGTCTCCGCGAACTGCGGCACCACTTTTACCAATAGGATGCCCGTGACGATAAGAGCAACCACGACCACCGCGATGGGGTAGTTCATGGCTTTCTTGATCTTCGATTTCAGAGCCTCTGTTTTTTCCTTATAGGTGGCAACGCGGTCAAGCATCGTTTCCAAGGCACCGGATTGTTCGCCGGACTCCACGAGGTTGCAGAATAGCTCGTCGAAGTAGCGTGGATGTTTGCGAATAGAATCTGCGAAGTTGTTGCCCGCGGCCACGTCGTCGCGCACATTGCGCACTAGTGCTGCCATCGAGGGGTTTTCGAGGCTATCGCCAACGATTTCGAAGGACTGCACTAAGGGAATGCCGGCTTTCATCATAGTGGCGAGCTGGCGACTAAAGATCGCGATGTCGTTTGGGGTAATCTTCTGCTTCCTGGGGCCGAATAGGTCTTTGGGCTTGCGCTTGACCCTAGTGGCATTCACCCCCTGTTTGCGCAGCTGCGCTTTGACAAGTGCCTGGCTTGCACCGGGCATCTCACCCTTAGTCTTCTTGCCGTTCTTGTCGGTGCCTTGCCAGAGATAGATGGTCTGGTTGACAGTCGTAGGTGTTGCCATGATGAGCCTCTTAAGCGATACCGTGACGGCGCAATTAGATGACGCGGTTGGCCTCTTCTAAGCTTGTTAAACCCTGCGCGACCTTTAATAAAGCAGATTGGCGCAAGTTGTTGAAGCCTTCTTTTCTTGCCTGATCGGCTATCTCGATGGAGTTGCCATCTTGCATGATAATACGCGCGATGCCGTCTGTAACAGGAACTACTTCATAGATTCCCACACGGCCTTTATAACCTTGGGTGCACGCATCGCAGCCGCCGGGGCCGAATAATGTCAGGGACTCGAGTTGATCAGCTTGGAATCCGGCCTCTAGTAGGGCGTTCTCTGGCAGCTTCATGGGCTGCTTACAGTAAGAGCAAAGTCTTCTGCATAGGCGTTGGGCTATGATCAGCGAAACCGAAGTAGCGAGATTATAGGAAGGCACCCCCATGTTGCGCAGGCGCGTGAGTGTCTCGGGTGCGCTATTGGTATGCAGAGTCGATAACACGAGGTGACCGGTCTGGGAGGCCTTAATAGCGATCTCGGCTGTCTCTAAATCGCGAATCTCCCCAACCATTATGATGTCTGGATCTTGACGCAGGAAGGAGCGCAGTGCGGTGGCGAAGCTCAGGCCGATGCGGGCATTCACGGCGACCTGATTGATCCCTTCGAGATTGATCTCTACCGGGTCTTCTGCGGTCGAGATATTCGTCTCAGGTGTGTTCAACAGGTTTAGGCCGGTGTAGAGCGACACAGTCTTGCCACTGCCCGTTGGGCCTGTCACCAGGATCATGCCTTGACTCTTTGCCAGACCTTGCATGAACAAGGCCTTCTGATCCTCCTCATAGCCCAGGGCGTCGATGCCCATCTGCGCGCTGCTGGGGTCCAATATACGTAACACCAGTTTCTCGCCCCAAAGGGTAGGCAGTGTGTTCACGCGGAAGTCGATGTCACGGGTTCGTGAAAGCTTCATCTTGATGCGGCCATCCTGGGGGAGGCGGCGCTCGGAGATGTCCATCTGCGACATGATCTTGAGGCGTGAGGCGATGCGGGGCGCGAGATTGATAGGAGGACGTGCTACCTCCCGCAAGATGCCATCGGTGCGCAGTCGAATGCGATAGATCTTCTCGTAGGGCTCGAAGTGGATGTCGGAGGCGCCAGTGCGAATGGCATCTAGCAGTATTTTATTGACGAAGCGCACGATCGGGGTCTCGTCGCTATTATCGACCTCTGCGGTGTCTGCCTCTTTCTCCTGGATCTCGATGTTGAGACTATCTAGGTCGGCCACATCGAGCATATCGAGTAAGGCCGTGCCGCCTTCCATCTGGTCGATAAACTGGTCGATAGCGGGCGACAGCTTGGTCTCGTCGACAATTATGACGTCGGTGGACAGGCCCGTGTGGAACTTGACCTCGTCGATGGCCGTTATATTGGTCGGATCGGAAACCGCTAGATAGAGGCGGTTGCCGCGCTTATAGAGAGGCAACACACGGTGCTTACGCAGTAGTTTGGGGTCTACGAGCTCTTTCGGACAGAGTCCTAGATCGAAAGCGGATAAGTCGATCAGGGGTGCGCCAAACTCTGCAGACGCGGCGATTGCGATGCGATGCCCATCGGCAATATTGTTTTTCACCAAATGGGTGACAAAGGGAATCTTGTCGCGGCGTGCCGAACGGAGAGAATCTTCTGCCTGATCCTGTGACAAGATCCCGACGGAGACGAGTCGCTTGGCAAGTCCACTAATGTTCTTCTGCATATCTCGCTGCTATCTATCGTTCAAGGGTGGGGCCGCGGGGTCGTTCATGGACTTTAAGTATAGTGCATCGTCAATCTCTTCAACAGCGAGTTTAAACGCAGCACAAGGACTATTCGCTGCGATTAATTGCACATAGGCTGCCGAAAAGGGCTCCCAAATTCGGCAGTTATGTCAGTAATTGACTGTGACTGACAAAAATTGTCAGTCGTGAAGGCAACCGTTTTGTGAGCGATTTAACAGTTCATTTTCCCTTCTTTTTCGGAATAAAATAATTAACACATTAAAATCAATGAGATAGCTTGTATTTTTGACTGCGTTGCAAAAGCTGGCACGGCATGTGAAGTAAACCCTGTAACCGTGTGCGAATAAGGCGGCGATTTGAGAAAACCCAGATTCGACTCCATAAGCTCGACGAATGCGAAACCCAAAATTGAAAGACCTTCAAACCCCAGGAGATACAAAATGATCCAGTCTAAAAAAGTACAGCAAGGCTTCACCCTAATCGAATTGATGATCGTTGTGGCGATCATCGGCATTCTCGCCGCAGTGGCACTCCCTGCATACCAGACCTACACTCAGCGTGCGACGTTCTCCGAAGTTGTATTGGCTGCTACGCCATATAAGAGCGCATTCGAAGTCGCTGCGCAGACAGGACGTATTACTACCCTGGTAGGTACTGACTCCGGTGGTAATGGAATTCCTGCATCTTTCGCGTCCGCTGAAGCGGCCGACGGCGTAGTACTTACAGTTGCAATGGACGAAGGCATTATTACAGCATCTTCGAAGATTGGCGAATTTGGCGGCACTTCCTACACTTATAGCTTGACCCCTAGTGGTGTAATAGCGCCAATCACTTGGACCGAAGGCGGTACATGTCAAGCTGCAGGCCTATGCTAATTTGACTGACTGCCCGGCAAGTTCTCGTCGGGCAGTCAACCTTAGGAGCGTTATCATGGTGGCCAGAACTCAGAGTCAAAATGGTTTCACACTAATCGAGTTAATGATTGTTGTGGCCATTATCGGAGTTCTGGCTTCTGTCGCTCTGCCCGCCTATACCTCCTACACCGAACGATCTCGATTCAGCGAAGTAATTCTTGCTACCTCCCCGTATAAGACAGCCCTGACTCTCGCAATTCAAAGCGGACGCGTGACAGCCTTAGCGGGTGTCAATGCTGGAAGTTTGGGCATACCTGGTCCCGCAACCCCTAGCAACTGGTTAGCCTCCGCTACAGTTACGGACGGCGTAGTCGTCGCCACGGGCAAGGCTGGAGTGAGCGGGCATACCTATACGCTAACCCCTACAGTGACTGCACCCATAGAGTGGACAGTCGGTGGTAGCTGCCTGACTGCAGGTTACTGTTAGGTTTTTACTCTAAGTCCATCCACCCGAGTGTCTTCTAGTGATTCTGAACTCGCATAAATTCAGTCGCTTTTCTGCGGCAAGCGCACATCTGGCCTTAAGTGTCGTCCTGTTTACTGTTTTGCTCACCGCCTTATTGTTATTTTGGTACCCGTCTGCGTTTTTTTCCGCCTCCGGTGGCTGGCAAGGTCTGCGCCTAGTGGCTGCCGTCGACATTGTGCTTGGCCCACTATTAACGTTCATTATCTACAACAGGAAAAAGTCTAGCCGTGAGCTGATTATGGACTTGGGTGTGGTGGTGGTTCTGCAACTGTGCGCATTGGGCTGGGGTATCAAAACGGTATACGAGCAGCGTCCGATAGCAGTCGTTTTTCTCGACAATAGTTTCTATACAGTGCCTGCGGCGGCCCTCAATGTGCAGGGCATCGATTTGAAGGTGCTGGATGAGTTTGCTGACTCGAGACCGGTCTATGTCTATGTACGGCGCCCAGTCGCAGGAGAAGAGCTGGAGCGATTTACTCATGAAATTGAGCAGAACCGTATTCCTCCACACGAACAAGTCTGGCTTTATCAGCCGCTGTCCCAAAATTTTGCTAACGTTGTCCGGTCTTCTGTAAATGTGAAAGAAGTGATGGAGACGAATCCGGAGATGAAATCTGACATTGAGCATTTGCTCGATAGAACCGCTTCTCAACTGGAAGACTATTACTACCTACCGTTGACCTCACGTTACCGTAATATTCTCTTGATCTTCGATACAGAGGGAGATCTTGTGGATACGGTGAGTGCTCCCTATAAGAGCGGAGAAGTCTAGTCTGCGCGCTTTCTGCTAGCTTGATAATTACTAGCGGCTGGTTTAAGGTAGCCGGCTTTTACGCGAAGTCTCAATAGCTTTTATGCCCCTTAGCCGCGCGTTTGGGTGTCTGGGGGAGGCTTGTGTACTACAAGAATTCACGACAGTGTTCAGGTTTCATTCAGCCTGAGCTGTTAGTATAGGAACCGTAAGATTAGTAAAACAGTTGCACTTACGTGCCGGAGCGATCGGATATGAAAATAGCAAAGTTCTCTACAGCGACCATGATGACCCTAATATTGGCTACTGGCGCAATTGCCGATGCAGGCGCCGCGCCGACTGCCCTAGGCGAGGGCGTATACACTGCTGAGCAGGCGGCTTCTGGTCAGCCAACTTTCGAGACGAACTGCTCAACATGCCATAACGCCGATTTCTACAAGACTGTATTCCAGACTTGGAGAGGGCAGCCACTGCAGTATCTATTCGAGCAGATCATGAGCGCGATGCCTGCCGATAAGCCAGGTGCTTTGCTAGACAGCGAATACGAAGATGTAATGGCTTATGTATTACAGATTACAGGGTTCCCTGAGGGTGATACACGCTTACAATATGCCAACGGCATGATGCGTGAAATACCAGTAGAACCTGCAAGCTAAAGAAAAAGGCCCGGAAACGGGCCTTTTTTTTTGCCCCTCGATTAATCCTCCCCGCAATCTCTCAAAATCACGGTAATTCGATTCTTGTCGCCATTGGCGATGCGTAGATCGTATTTCTCCGCAATCGCTAGCCATTGCCTTACATAGTCACACTGATACTCATCTCGTGGCAGATAGCGCGTGGGGCCACGCTCGCCCTTGCGACGAATCTCGCTGCGTTCGGTGAGGATTAGGTTCATGGGGTCGTTGGCAAATGCCACTTTCTTATTCGGTGGCCAGCGATCCCCACCCTGGTTGTGGGCATAGCGCAGCGGAATAATATGATCTAGGTCGATCTGCGCGGCGACGTTGAATGTCTTGCCCGTGTACTCATCGAACCATTCCCCAGTGCGTGCCTCGCAGTTGCGAGGGTTGGTGAAGCGTACCGGGGCTCTGCTCGTGGCTACCAGTATTTCGTGCCGAGTATTCTGGCAGTCGCCGTCGAAGTCTTCGTCATAGGGCCAGTCGTCAACATTATAGAATTTGTCACGGCTGCTGGGGTCGAAGAAGAAACTGTCGCGACCGCCACGGCTAAAGGTGTCTGGTTGTTCGCAAAGGCTCATGTGGCAATGATAGGAGGCGCCATTGTAGTGGCCGCCATTCTCGTCGACAGAGCCGGGGTGGGCTAGTGCGTGGCTTGCGATTGTGCTGCTAGCACTGATTAACAATCCGCGCCAAATCCAGCGCAGGAGGGCATCACTTTGTATTGTGCAAAACCTGCGGCGAATGCTTTTCATGTGAGCACCTCTTCGCTTTGAAAGTTTATTTAAACAACATCGACAAGTCGATTGCCTTGCAGTCCTTGGTCAGTGCGCCAATCGAGATAAAGTCTACACCGGTCTGTGCGATTGGCACGAGAGTTTCGTGGTTGATGCCGCCAGAGGCCTCCAGTTTCGCCTTGCCTTTATTGATTCTGACAGCCTCCGCAAGGTCCTCAAGTGTGAAGTTATCGAGCATGATGATGTCTGCGTTGGCTCTCAATGCCTCGTCCAACTGCTGGAGATTCTCCACCTCTATCTCAACCGTTTTACTGGGATGTAAGGCGCGTGCGTTGTCGATGGCGGAGACGATAGAGCCGCAGGCGTTAATGTGATTCTCTTTGATAAGAAAGGCATCGTACAGACCCATGCGATGATTGTGGCAGCCCCCAATGCGAACGGCGTATTTTTGTGCGCTGCGCAGGCCGGGAATGGTCTTGCGAGTATCTAAGAGTTTGACCTGCGTGTGTGCCACTCGGTCGGCGTAGTGCCGCGCTAGGGTCGCGGTGCCGGATAGGGTCTGCAGATAGTTGAGTGCGCAGCGCTCTGCGGTTAAAAGAGCGCGGGCATTGCCGGAGATCTTCAAGATGGCTTGGTCTCTGTTTGCCTGTTGGCCTTCCTTCACAAGCTCTTCAATCTGTAACGAGGGGTCTACTTTCCTGAACACTTCCAATGCCCATGGCAGGCCACAGACTATCGCTTTCTCTCGGCAATAGATTGTCGCTTGAGCGACTGTGTCCGCGTCTATTAATTGCGCACTGATGTCGCCAGTGCCGATGTCCTCTCGCAGTGCGAGTTCGACGTGGCTGCAGAGATCGTTTGGAGTCGAAACGCTTGGAGTCATGCTTGTGGCTTACCTGTATTCTCTAGGGGATATAGCGCAGCGTTAGCGAGTCGCCACGTTGTGTGAATTCAATATGTTGCAGAGCGCTCATGCCAAGCAAAACCGTGTTGCCCTGCATTACGGGATTGATGCTGGCGCGTACCTCGCGCAAAACAATTGCGCCAATCTCCAATGCATCGACGAGAGCGGAGTAGACCACTACCTCTCCGTTCGCAGTCATCGCGCGAGTCGGATAGCCGCGCTCCAGCTTTGCTGCTCGGGCTAATTGTTCGGACATTACCACATCGGTTGCTCCCGTATCGAGTAGGAAGTTGGCGGGTGCTCCGTTGATGTGACCGGATACGAGATAGTGGCCCTGAGGGTTTCTCTGCAACTCCACGGAGACGCTGCCATCGCTGCCGGTCTGGCTGACAGGGTTGCGATTGGGGTTATCGCGATCGCTGAGGACTGAGTCGAAGAAAAGGGTCAGTACGCCCAGTCCGAAGGCAAGGCTGATGAACAGCATCAGTAAACCTGTGCGCCTGGTGGAATTAGTCTGTTCGGGTCCGCTCATCTGCCTTGTACCACTTTAGGTTGACGGAGAAATTATCGCCCATAGGGCCTGCGATTGATAGGCGAGGGCATGCCCATGGATTGATTACGCGTAGGCGGATAGAATGGCCCACTTGGCAGTTTGGCGCCCCATAATTTGACAGTGCCTTAGGGATATAGGCGAGGAGGAGAGAGTGATTGTCGACAAGCGCCTAAGCTATGCGCGTCAAGTGCCCTCGCCCAATTGCAGTGACCGCTCTCAAGGTGTCCCAGTAGATCTCTTGGTCATTCACAATATCTCCCTGCCACCGGGTCGTTACGGTCAGGGTCATATTGAGGCACTTTTTCAGAATCAACTAGAGATAGCGGCAGACCCCTATTTTGAAGAGATCGCGCACCTACAGGTGTCCGCGCATTTGCTAATTGACCGTAAGGGCGTGGTCACGCAGTTCGTTCCCTTCGATAAGAAGGCGTGGCACGCTGGCCAGTCTTTGTTCTGTGGTCGCGATAATTGCAACGATTTCTCAATAGGGATCGAATTAGAGGGAACCGATGCCGAGGCTTTCACCCCCGAGCAATACGAGCGCCTAATTCAGGTTAGCCATGAACTCATGGCACAATACCCCCTGATTACGCTCGAGCGAATTGTAGGGCATAGTGACATAGCGCCAGGGCGTAAGACCGACCCAGGTCCCTTTTTTGATTGGGCGCGATTCCGCGCGGCCTGCGCATAATTCAGGACGAATACTATGAAGTTCCTCGTAATTCTCGTTGCGCTGTTGATTAACCATTACTGGGCCAGAGACCGTGTGCTGCCTGGCGACGCATGGTTCGAGCGCCTGAAGAGCTTCCTGCACCGCATTTCCCAGCGTTTCGAGAGCGAGGACCTGCCGCAATGGCGTACGGTCTTACTGCTGTTGTTGCCCTCCTGCATCTTGTTGTTATTGTTATGGATTGTGGGCGGTGTGTGGTTTGGATTGGTCAGCTTCAGTGTCCATGTCGCGCTTCTGTTAATACTATTTGACCCCGTGCATCTGCGCACTTGGACTACGCGTTATCTTAGCCTATGGCGTGCTGAGGATTTCGAGGGCGCCTATCTGTGCTTACAGGCGCGCTTTCCAAGGCTCAGGCTTGAAAATTGTGACGATCAGGAGGCTGTGCACGGTCAGTGCACCCGTTTCCTACTCGCCACAAGTTTTGAGAGACTATTTGCCGTGCTTTTTTGGTATCTTGTGTTGGGTCCGGCGGGAGCGCTCGTGTACTTCGTTCTGCTGCAGATGCGCAGGGCGCGGGATAGGAACAATTCTTTAGACTTTGAGCAGCCGTGGCTTACCCGCCTCGAATTTGTCTTGGAATGGGTGCCTGCCCGTCTGCTAGGATTGACCTTTGCTCTTGCGGGGCAATTTGAGGCTACCTTCAAGCGCCTGCGGCATTACGCTGCGGATGCCAATAGTTCTGCGATAGAGGTGGTCTTGGTTTGCGCTAATGCCGCGATAGGCAGAACGCAGAGTGCTTTACTGATTCATGACTCAGAGGATGAGGATTCGGTTAATACGCTCGTAATCGATATAGAGAACGAGGGAGAGCCGCTTACAACGCAGCAATATGCCCAGCAGATCGAGGATGTGCTTAATTTGCTCGATCGCAGTCAGATTATCTGGGTCAGCGCGCTTGCGCTCCTTGCTGTCTATGGCATTGGGGGGTAACGCGGGTTTTGTAGTTTAACTACATAATGCTACAAGCTTATTGAAAAATCGTGGTGTATCGGGGTAAAATTCGGCCACGGTGTAAATAATTTACAAGGCAGTGCGCTCTATCGCGCGCTGTCACATTAATAGAATCCCCACAAGGGAAAGAATTAGCGAGAGTCTTAGCCTATGAGTCAGTTAAAAGAAGATCTTAACCCCACAGAAACCAGAGAATGGCTCGACGCACTCGGCTCGATAATCGATCAAGAAGGCCTAGAGCGCGCACATTTCATCTTGGGCAGACTCGCTGAGGAGGCTACCCGTAATACGCAGTCGCTTCCCTATTCCGTTGTCACAACCCCCTACCGCAACTCCATTTCGACCCTCGAAGAAGACAAAATGCCTGGCGACATGTTCATGGAACGCCAGATTCGCGGCATTGTCCGCTGGAACGCATTGGCCATGGTTATGCGTGCTGGCAAGAAGCCAGGCGCTGAGCTAGGCGGGCATATCTCCACTTTCTCGTCCGCGGCAACACTCTACGATGTGGGTTTCAACTATTTCTTCCGCGGCGCCAGCGAAGAGCACGGTGGGGATTTGATTTATTTCCAGGGCCATTCTTCTCCTGGCATCTATTCACGCTCATTCGTCGAAGGTCGTCTAAGCGCGGAGCAGCTCGATAACTTCCGACAGGAAGTCGACGGCAAAGGCTTATCCTCATACCCACACCCTTGGTTGATGCCCGACTATTGGCAGTTCCCAACGGTATCTATGGGTCTCGGTCCTATCGCCGCGATCTACCAAGCCCACGTCATGAAGTACCTAACTAGCCGTGGCTTGATGGACAACAGCGACCGCAAAGTATGGGCCTTCCTAGGGGACGGCGAGACGGACGAGCCAGAATCACTAGGCGCGATCGGCAAAGCTGGCCGAGAGAAGCTCGACAACCTGATTTTCGTAATCAACTGTAACCTGCAACGCCTAGACGGCCCTGTACGCGGTAACGGCAAGGTGATTCAAGAGCTGGAAGGAATCTTCCGCGGCGCTGGTTGGAACGTAATTAAGGTAGTGTGGGGGCGTCATTGGGATGCTCTGTTGGCTGCAGACAAAGATGGCCTATTGCAGCAGCGTATGGACGAAGTGGTCGATGGCGAATACATCAACTACTGGGACCGCGGTGGTGCCTACACGCGTGAGCACTTCTTCGGCAAGAGCCCTGAACTGCTCAAGATGGTAGAGCATCTCTCTGATGACGACATCATGAAGCTTAACCGTGGTGGTCACGACCCATTCAAGGTCTATGCGGCCTATGCGCAAGCAGCAAAGCCTAACGGCAAGCCTACGGTAATTCTGGCTAAGACTGTTAAGGGCTATGCCTTCGGGGCAAGTGCCGAGGCACAGAATGTCACTCACTCCGTTAAAAAACTCGATATCGAGGGTCTGAAGACCTTCCGCGATCGTTTCAATATTCCAATCCCTGACGAACAGTTGGAATCGGTACCTTATTACCGTCCAGCGGAAGACAGCTTGGAGATGAATTATCTGCGTAAGAAGCGTGCTGCGCTTGGCGGACCAGTGCCGTCGCGCCGTAAAGATGCGAAGCCACTCAAAGTGCCGGGCCTCGATGCATTTGCGGCTCAGCTGCAGAGCACCAAGGATCGTGAGATATCCACGACTATGGCCTTCGTGCGCATGCTGACTACACTCTGCAAAGATAAAGAGATTGGGCAGCGTATCGTGCCAATCGTGCCAGACGAGGCGCGTACTTTCGGCATGGAAGGCATGTTCCGTCAGATTGGTATTTACTCCTCTGCGGGGCAGCTCTACGAACCAGTCGACTCTAAACAAGTCATGTATTACCGCGAAGACAAGAAAGGCCAGATGTTGGAAGAGGGCATCACCGAGGCCGGCGCATTCTCAGCTTGGCTGGCCGCGGCGACCTCTTATAGTGTCAATGACTACCCATTGGTGCCGTTCTATATTTACTACTCTATGTTCGGTTTCCAGCGCATCGGAGACTTGGCTTGGGCGGCGGGAGACTCGCAGGCGCGTGGCTTCCTAATCGGCGCTACCGCTGGCCGGACTACGCTGAATGGCGAAGGCTTGCAGCATCAGGATGGCCACAGCCATCTGCTCGCATCCACCATCCCGAACTGTGTGAGCTATGACGCGACCTATTCCTATGAGCTCGCTGTCATCATCCAAGATGGTATGCGCCGCATGTATGAAGAGTGCGAGTCGGTTTATTACTACATCACTACGATGAACGAGAACTACACCCACCCGGAGATGCCGAAGGGCGCCGAAGAGGGCATCATCAAAGGCATGTACTTGCTGGAAGATGGCAGCAGTAAAGAGTATAAAGTGCAGGGCAAGGCTGCGAGCAAAGACACTGTGCGCCTGCTTGGTAGTGGCACGATTCTGCGCGAAGTCCGCGCGGCGGCCAAGATCCTACGTGATGAATACAAGGTCAACGTGGATGTGTGGAGTGTCACCAGCTTCAATGAACTGCGTAGAGATGGCCTGTCCGCCTCGCGCTGGAACATGATGCACCCAACCAAGAAGGCAAAAGAGAGCTATGTGCACAAGTGCCTGTCTTCAGCTTCTGGCCCCGTTATCGTGTCAACTGACTATATGAAAGTACATGCGGACCAGATTCGTGAGTTCGTTCCTGACACGTATCGAGTGTTAGGCACCGACGGTTTTGGGCGCAGCGATACACGTGAGAACCTCCGCTATTTCTTCGAGGTGGATTACCGCTTCGTAGTCCTTGCTGCACTCACGGAGTTAAAAGAACGTGGTGTTGTGACGGCGGAAACGATTGCGAAGGCGATGAAGTCCATGGGCTTGAGCCAAGACAAAATCGATCCACTCACGATGTAAGAGATTCGCTCAATAAAAACATCGCTCAATGAAAAGATTGAGAATATTCAGGAGCATTTATCAGTGCCAGTTGAAAGCATAAAAGTACCGAATCTTGGTGATTCGAAGGACGTCGAGGTCATTGAGATTCTCGTGTCAGTTGGCCAGAGTGTTAGCGAGAACGATTCGTTGATGGTACTGGAGAGTGACAAGGCCGCAATGGAGATTCCATCTCCAAAGAGCGGCGTGGTGAAGGGCATCTCCATCAAGCTTGGTGATCAAGTCTCGGAAGGCGATGTCATTCTCGAGCTCGAAGTAGAAGGCGAGGCTGCGGCTGAGTCTGCTCCCGAGCCTGCGCCTGAGGCAAAGAGTGAGACTGCAGCACCTGCACCGAAAGAAGATAAACCAGCGGCAAGCGCCTCTGGCGGTTCAAGCGTTGAGACTATCGACGTGCCAGATTTGGGCGGCGACAGCGATGTTGAAGTCATCGAGATCCATGTCAAAGTTGGCGATAGCATCAATGCCGAAGACGCGCTAATCACTCTAGAGTCCGACAAAGCGGCAATGGAGATCCCTTCCCCGAAAGGTGGCGAGGTTAAAGCGCTTAAGTTGAAAGTGGGCGATAAAGTTTCAAAGGGCTCGGCCATTCTCGATTTGCTCGTGGGCTCTGGGGAGCAGAGCGCACCCGCGCCAGCACCGGCCGCGGCTCAAGCAGATAGCGCTAAGAAAGAAGCCTCTCCTGCGCCACAGGCTGCACCCGCACCAAGTCCTGCACCGAGCCCTGCACCTAGTGCGGAGCCCGCAGCGACTAGTGGGGCAGATGTCTATGCCGGACCCGCAGTGCGCAAGCTCGCAAGAGAGCTAGGCGTAGACCTTGGGCAAGTGCCAGGCTCTGGCGCTAAAAACCGTATTCTGAAAGAAGATATTCATGCCTATGTGAAGGCGCGTATGCAAGCTCCTGCGGCGGCAAGCGGCGGGGCGATGATTGCATCCGTGCCCGATATCGACTTCAGCCAGTTCGGTGAGATCGAGCAGGTCACTATGAGCAAATTGCACAAAGTGACGGCGCTCAATATGCAGCGCAACTGGTCGGTGGTGCCTCATGTCACGCAATTTAACGAAGCGGATATTACCGAGCTCGAGAAGTTCCGTGCCGATATGCGCGGCGATGCGGATAAGAAGGGCGTCAAGCTGACCTTCCTTCCCTTCCTGTTGAAGGCATGCGCGAAGGTGTTGGAGGAGTACCCACAGTTTAATGTCTCCTTACATTCCTCTGGCGAGTACTTGATACAGAAACACTATATTAACATCGGTATCGCTGTTGCGACTGATGCTGGCTTGATGGTGCCGGTAATACGCGATGTCGATAAGAAGTCGATCTGGGAGTTGGCTGCGGAGGTCATCACGCTCAGCGACAAGGCGAAGAATCGTCGACTCACTAAAGAGGAGATGCAGGGCGCTTGCTTCACCATTTCTAGTCTTGGTGCACTAGGCGGAACGGGCTTTACGCCCATCGTCAATGCGCCAGAGGTGGCAATTCTTGGCGTTTCCAAGACTCAGGTTAAGCCTGTCTATATCGATGGGAAGTTTGAGCCGCGGCAGATGCTGCCTCTCGCACTCTCCTACGATCACCGCGCTGTAAATGGTCTAGACGGCGGCTTATTTGCCACCTATCTAGCTAAGTTGCTCGGCGATATTCGATTGCTCGTATTGTAAGCGGCCAGATTCCTGTCCCGGTTCTGCCGGGGCAGGAGGCGCGTCTTAGGCGGGGAAAAACACCGCTCTTCCTTCTAGTTCTATTCTTCTAATTTCACAAGCGTACGCTCTGCTTAGATGTTCCTGCGTCAGCACTTGCGCGCAACTTCCTAACACAAATTCTCCGTCGCCTAGTAGTAACAAGATTTGGTCGCAGAAGCGCGCGGCGAGATTGATGTCATGTGTCGCCATGCAAAGTCCTGCTTGTTGATCGAGTACATGGGAGCGCAGAAGATTGAGAGATTGCACCTGATAGGCAATATCCAGATGGTTGCCTGGTTCATCGAGCAAGAAGAGGCGTGGCTGCTGAGTCAGCAGCGTGGCGATCGCGAGCCTTTGTCGTTCACCGCCGGAGAGTGTATTGACCTCGCGCTGAGCGAAATCGGCGATGCCCATCGCGGAGAGTGCGTCGCGCGCGATCTGCTCGTCTTGAACATCTTCCCACTGCCAGTCTGCCAAGTGCGGATGGCGACCGATCAGAGCGGTCTCTAAGACTGTGCTGGGCATGATGTCCTGGGTGCTCTGGAATAAAATGCCGAGCTGCGTCGCGAGGGTTTTTTTGGACCATTCGTCTAAGAGTTTTCCCTCCAACAAGATGTCGCCGTGATCAGCCTTACGAAACTGCATGAGGGTGTGCAGAAGCGTGGTCTTACCCGTGCCGTTCTGGCCGAGAATGCCCACGCACTGGCCCGGGGCGATGTGCAGGTTTAGCTGCTTGCAGATCGCCCTGCCCGCGATGCTCAAGGTGAGGTCACGAGTCTCTAGTATGAGATTGCTGTTAGCTGTCGAAGACATCTTTACTCTCGAATCCGTTTGCCTGTGTGGCGCAGAATTAACAGGAATACGGGCACACCGATCACTGCAGTAACGACACCAACGGGTAGTTGCTGCGGCGCGATCACGGTGCGGGCGAAGCTATCGGCGATCATTAGGAAGTTGCCGCCTAATAGAAGGGATGCCGGTATCAACACGCGGTGATCACGCGCGCCCAATAATCTAAGCATGTGGGGAATGACGAGCCCAACGAAACCGATGGTGCCAGCGATCGACACGGCACAGGCTGTGAGAACTGAGGCAGTGAAGTACAGAATTAATTTCAGCCGCGGGACATTGACCCCGAGTGCTGACGCTTGGAGGTCGCCTCTGCTGAGCACATTGAGTGCGCGGGCGAAATACATCATGCCCAGCAGGCCAAGAACAAGAATCAAGATGCTAACAAAGCCTGCTCGACTCACACTGAGGTCTCCCATCAACCAGAACAGCATGCTGTAGACGCTGTTATTGGCGCTGGTAGTTAGCAGAATATTGATAACGGCGCCCCAGCCAGCGGAAACCACTATGCCTGTTAATAGCAATCTAGTGGCTGACCAATTGTGACTAGAGCGAGCTAAACCAAACACAATCAAAATAGAGAACAGGGCGCCGAAGAAGGCCGCGTAGGAGATCCAATAGCCACCGAGGCCTAGAGAGATTGCGCTGAGTGCGGCGACGGCTGCGCCGCCTGAGATGCCGAGAATATAGGGGTCTGCGAGGGGGTTGCGCAGCAGCACCTGCATGATGACCCCGGACATGGCCAGCAGCGCGCCAGTGACGAACGCGGCGATGCTACGCGGGATGCGTAGTTCATAGAGAATTTGCTGTTCTAGCCCAGGACTAGGGTTGAGGAATTGCGCGATAACTTCGCGAAAGCCAAGTTGAGAGCTGCCACTGCTGAAGGAGATCAAAAAGCCGAGCAGAGTCAGCGCCAACAATAGGACTAATAAAACGATTTGTTGGCGCTGAATCAATGTCGGTTTATCTCCTAGTTCACGGGGAACTGAGTCGCCTGTCCGGCCACAACGTAGCAGCTAACAAACAGCGCATTAATAAACGCGCCGGGCAGATAGCTTGCAGTGCGTCTATAGGTATAGGTGCTGATCACGCCCACTATCGTGAGCAAGGGCACGAATTGTAGCATGACGATGGTGTTCAAAGGCTGCGCAGGTGTTAAGAGGAAGCCACTGAGGAATAGGCTGCCATACTGCAATATCAAGAAGACGAGGAAGCCCCCCATCAAAGCCAGAATATTGCTCGCGTATTGCTTCCCGGGAGAGTCTCCAGCAACAGAGAGCCCGCCATGCAGCGCCCGCAGCGCGAGGAGGAAGAACACAGTGAATGGCAGTAGATACACAAGCATGATCTGGAACAGCATCAGGTTCAGCGGCTTAATACCTACGAACCAGAAGCGGAAGTCGATCTGGAAGAAGAAATCGGCCATCAACACGGCGCTATAAGCACTGGCGACCGTTGCAAGGCTGATGAGCAGCATCTTGCCGATACTATTCGCGAATTGCACAGTTTGCGCGCGGATGATAAAGCCAATCAGGGTAAACAGAACGCCATTCATGACACCCCAGAAGGCCACTTGGCTGCTGATAGACTGCGGTAGCAGCGCAGAGGCGCCGAATAGCTGTCCCCCCCAGCCCATGAAGGGATAGAAGGTGGCGACCGGAATGACGGCGCTCAAGGCCGCTACGAGCCACCAACGCTTGTCGCGCTGACTATAGGCAAAGCTTTCGGGAGTCTTTGCCAAATTGGCAAATGTCGACATCCCGAGTAGTGCGTTGAAACTGCCGCATAGCAGCAATACGAAACCGATCATCGCGATGAGCGTGCCGAGTTCTTTATACATCCAGATCTGGTCGTCGGCGGGCAGGGGCGTGCCGCCTTCGAGTGTCTGCGCAAACCAGTCCAGAGAATGACCAATCGCGGTTCGAGAAATATGGTCGCCCGGATGGGTAACAGGAGGCGAGTAAAGCACCCGTGCCGTGCCGGCATTGATATTGCCGTAGATTTGTCCGATGTTCACAGCAGTTGCGCTGCCGAACATAGTCTTTAAGTTGGCGCTGTCTTTGGCATCGCTACCCTTGGGAACCTGCCACATAGACGCTGAGAATTCGTCGAACTGGGAATACACCACCGCGACATTGCGCGGCCATTGTGTCGTGCCGGGCGCTGAACGGCCGCCCCCAACGCTAGAGCCTTCCAATACCATCGACTTGTAGTCATCGGGATAGGCCGTTGCCGCCGCTAGTATCGTCCATCCGCCCATCGAGTGCCCCTCGAGCCCGATATTGTCCTTGTCCACGATGTCGAGACTACGAAGGTAGGCGAGTCCTGCGGGACCACCAAAACCATTGGCGAATGCCGGAGCGTCCGAATAGCCATGCCCCGCTTGATCCATCGCTAAGACGACATAACCACGGCGGGCGAACTCGATAGCGAAACCGGATTGCACTTCGCGGGAGTTGATATAGCCATGCACCGCGAGAATGCCTGGTGCGGGGGTGGCTGCAGTGACGCCGGGAGGAATATAGAGATAAGCACTGAGGACATTGCCGTCCGCGCCATTGAAGCGCACATCCTTGATGCGGATATCCCCCGAGGTCTGAATAGTGTGAGCTAAAACAGAACCGATGAGGATGATGATCCAGCCGAGTAGGAAGCTACGCCATTGCTTTTGCATTTTATTATTGTCCTGTATTGGCATGTTGGTTTCTTTATGGGGCGCAGGAATGTTAAGGGATAGTGCGAGTCGCTGCAATCAATCGATATTGCGTTGGGCGATGGCATTGAAGCTTTTTAATACAGCGTCGTTGAGTGGGCAATCCAGATCTGCGAGTCGCGCCAATTCGCGCAAATAGCCATTGAAGTAGGCGATCTCAGTAGGGCGAGCATTGTGCACGTCCTGTAGTGTTGACGAATAGTTTTGCGCTGTCGCGACAAGGACTGTTTCGACTCTTTCTAGCAGTGTTAAGGGCTGTGGACAGGCGGCGATAGTGCCCATGATGCCCTCAATCTCTACGCACAGTGCGCGCAATTGGGCAGTAGCCTCGGGGCGTGACAGTAGTTCGCCGTTGCGACAGTCGTAGATAACGGTAAGTGCATTTATGGCGCAATTCACGGCAAACTTAGTCCATAGACGGCCTGTGATATCGGCGTCCCACGCGATGTTCATTGCCGACCTTGGCAGGGTGTTGAGTAAGGCCGAAGAGTCTTCCCCGCTTGAGAGGTGTTCGAGGTTTAGCGAGCCAAGATAGCATTGGCCGAGGCCTGCATGGACTACGCTGTAGTCACTGCGTAGATACGCGCCGTGACTAGTACTTAAGCAGTACAGCGCCATTGCTGGATAGCACTCTGCGATCGTTGTTTGGGCCTTAATGCCATTCTGCAGAAGCAGAACTCGAGAGTCGGCGTGCAGTAAATGTGCAACGCTGCGCAATGCCGGCAAAGCGTCTTGCGCTTTGGTGCAGATCAATAAGTTGTCGATTGGACTAGTGGCATGCGCGATGGTCGAGGCGGCAACAGGAACGAGCGTCTCGCTTCCATTGCTATAGATCAACACTCCCCCAAGGCGTTGCCAGCGAGCAAGGGCCGCCTCATCGCGCAAAAGCAGCGTGGCGGCTTGTGCCGCGCCATCGTGTTCTGGGAGCTTAGCGTTTTGCCAGATCCTAGCTGCCCAGAGACAGCCCATGGCACCAGCCCCAAGGATATGCCAATGGGTCGATTGAATATTAGGTTTATGTTCGATTGTGTGATGCTCCCACGCGATTTGCTCAGTCGCTATGATTCACCATCTTCCCCCGCAGTGGTAGTATGGCGCGCAGTGTTTTTTCGATTCGTCAGCCTGTGTGCAAGAAGAGGTTCTAATTATGCCAACATTCGATATCGTGTCTGAAGTGGATATGCCGGAAGTAAACAATGCGCTAGATCAGGCGCGTCGAGAAGTCGGTACCCGATTTGATTTTAAGGGTGTGGATGCAAGCTTTGAGATCAAGGACAAAGAGATAACCCTTACCGCGGAATCCGATTTCCAATTGGAACAGATGCTGGACATCCTCAAGGGCAAATTGGTCAAGCGCAATGTCGACACGAAATCGCTAGAGGTAGGCGAGGCCAAGCAATCTGGCAAACAGGCTCTACAGGTCGTGACTATTCAGCAGGGCATCGAAGCCGACGTCGCTCGCAAGATCGTGAAGTTGATAAAGGAATCTAAGTCCAAGGTTCAAACCGCAATCCAGGGCGACAAGCTACGCGTTACAGGCAAGAAGCGCGATGACTTGCAGGAAGTAATGGCCATGGTGCGAGAAGCTAAACTTGAAGTGCCTGTGCAATTCAATAACTTCCGAGATTGATGCGGGTGCTATCCAGCCTGATTAATACCAAAGCCTTGCTGGTCTATGCCGAGCGCCGCGTTCTCGTCATGCTCATGCTGGGTTTCGCGGCAGGGCTTCCGTTCCTGCTGATTTTCGACACCCTGTCGGTCTGGTTGCGTCAATCTGGATTGTCACTACAGACAATTTCCATATTCGCCCTCGCTACTCTCAGCTATGCCCTTAAATTCGTCTGGGCGCCCTTGCTCGATCGTGTCCGCATTCCAGTGCTTGATCAGTTGCTTGGGCGACGCCGGGCGTGGATGCTGACAATGCAGATAATCATTGTCGCCGGGCTTTGGTTGATTTCCGGTTCCGACCCGGAGGCGAATATTTGGCGCGTGGCAGGGCTCGCCGCTTTCGTTGGCTTTGCTGGTGCGACGCAAGACATCGCGATCGATGCCTGGCGCATTGAGTCGGTGGACGAGAGTCGCTATGGCGCGATGGCAGCGGCCTATCAATGGGGTTATCGCATCGCCATGATAGTGGCCGGGGCAGTACCCTTGTTCCTCGCCGAGGCGTTTAGCTGGAATTTGTCCTATGCCGTGATGTCAGGGCTTATGGGAATAGGTATAGCGGGCGTACTGCTGGCGCCTAAAGAGACTGTTGTGAAAGTGCCGGCTCTAAACCTAAGTGGCTTGCCAAGTCGCCCAGTGGTTGAGGCAGGCGAGTGGCTGCTGCGCCTAATTGTGATCCTTATTGCGGCGCTCGTCATCGGATCGGGCTTGTCCGGGAATGCGGTTATTCTGCGCGACGCACTGCTCATGTTTGGCCTGTCGCCGGATTCCGGCGCAGGGCTTATAGCCGCATGGACATCTAGTCCCGGTGGCGTCTATCTACAGGTCATTGCGGTGTTGGCGGGTTTGGGCTTGTTGGCATTGGCCTGCATTCCCATTCCGGGATTACTCACTCGTCCGGGAGCCCATTTGCGTCGCGCTTACGGCGAACCTCTAGGGGATTTCTTCGATCGTTTCGGGTCGAGGCTTGGCGGCACCATCCTGGCGCTTATCTGTCTCTATCGTTTGTCGGATTTTGTATTGAACCTGATGGGGCCGTTTTACCTCGACCTCGGCTTCAGCTTGAGCGAGATCGCAGAGGTAAGAAAGATATTTGGCGTAGTGGCCTTGATGCTTGGAGTCGCATTGGGCGGATACTGCGTGGCCCGCTTCGGGGTGCTGAGGACTATGTTGATGGGCGTGTTTGCTAGCCCGTTCTCGAATGTCGTATTTCTGTGGCTGGGTACGCAAGGCCCTGATATTACGTCTCTTTATATCTCGATCTCAATCGATAACCTGGCCACCGGATTCGCGGGGACCGCCTTGATTGCCTATATGTCGTCTCTTACCTCTGCGGGATTTACGGCCACTCAGTACGCTTTGTTTTCTTCCCTTTACGCCTTGCTAGGGAAACTAGTCGCGTCCCAGAGTGGTCGAATTGTAGAGACAGCGGCACGAGCTGCGGAAACGGGCGGAGCGCCGGCAGCAATGATGCCCTTATTCGCAAATCTGCCTCCCGAATCCCTTGCCCAAGGGGCTGCCACTGCAGGGGTGTCTCCAGCAGCATTGGGCGCTGGCTATGCCACTTTCTTTATCTACTCTATCGCTATTGGTATGGTGGCTATAGTGTTGGCCTTCATTGTGGCACGAAGACAGGCTGATCTTGAGGCCAAACTGACACCTACAGAGACTGACTAAATGTTCGCTCGATTATTCTAGGGACCCTATGCGCTTTCCATTGCTGTTGTTTATTGTCATTCCCATCGCAGAGATCATGCTGCTGTTGAAAGTGAGCCAGTACATAGGTGCATGGACAACCGTGGGCTTGGTGCTGCTGACAGCCGTCATCGGTGTCAATCTGTTGAAAAGACAAGGGCTTAGCACCCTTTCCAGATTCCAGCAGCGCCTGCAAAGTGGTCAGATCCCAGCTCAGGAGATGGTAGAAGGAATGATGATAGCCTTCGCTGGCGCATTGCTGCTAACCCCCGGATTCATTACCGATACGATAGGCTTTACATGTCTTTTTCCGCCCGTGCGGGCGCGGATTGCAAGGCGCATCCTAAGCTCAGGACAGGGTTTTGTCGGTATGGGTAGTTTCACATCACAGGCGGGTTTCCGGCAGCAAAATAACCCCTTTGACGACGGCGAGACCATCGATGGCGAGTTTCGCAATGAGACAGAACCTAAGCCTTCGATAGATGAGCGTGACAAGGACTGAAGTCCGTGCAGATTTCGCTGCAAAAAAAGGAAATATTTTTCGCTCAAGCATTGAAAAATACTAGTAGACCCCCATTTAGAAGGCACCACATCGTCTTGTGCTGATTTGGACATCAAGGCCAGTACTGACGACGTTAGCAAAAACCTAAAACAGCCTC
>TARA_R110002167_G_scaffold255042_1_pt1 | contig 50496 bp, 44 predicted proteins | sample TARA_R110002167 | Tara Oceans TARA_R110002167 (sample SAMEA4398238) | marine metagenome | biome: Polar Biome; feature: [MES] marine water layer (ENVO:01000295) within the mesopelagic zone...; material: water (ENVO:00002006), including particulate matter (ENVO:01000060) such...
ACTCAAATGTTGTCAATGAATGTAAACAACACCTAGGGTCAGGACCCGATAATTCGGTGATCATGGAATGACAGAACAAATACCGAATAAAGAATAAGAATGGTTATTCCAATTGCACTTCGTCAACCTTACATAAAAGACGAGGCTCACAGGTCAGTATCCTGCCCCATCCGCATGAAAGGAGAAATAGTTGCGTCCCGATCGCGTTGACATCATTCGTTTTGCAACGATCGTGCTCGCCTATTTCATTAGCGGCTATATCGGACTGCAATTTCCCTATTACGGCAGCAATGTCACCTTAATCTGGGCACCGTCGGGGATTGCTCTGGCAACGCTTGTCGCATGGGGATGGCGGTATTGGCCTGCGGTTCTTATCGCGGCATTACTGGTCAATCTGACCACATCAGCCCCGGTGTACACAGCCGCCCTGATCGCGTGTGGCAACACACTCGCAGCCGTCCTGCCCGTTATCCTGTTCCGTCGGTTCCTTGGCTCCCATGATCGCATCAGTTTTCGCGGTATAATTGGCATGATCGGGTTTGGTGTCGTGCTAAACCCGCTGATAAGTTCACTGCTGGGAACGCTTGTCCTGTGCCTTACGGTTATTGGTGACTTTTCGAATTATCGGGAAATCTGGCAAGGATGGTGGCTGGGCGATCTTGTCGGGGTTACCATCATCGGTTCCGTTGTCCTGCGCCTTCTAAGCCATGATTACCACAGTCGCGACCGGGCATTTTATATTGAACTGGCATGTGCCGGCACGGCCGCCGTTATCGCGTCAAGCGTCGTCCATCTGATCCCGACCATATCGCACCCGGAATACATGTTCCTGTTTGTGTCCCTGCCCTTTGCCCTGTGGGGGGCCATCCGGTTTGGCCTGTTTGGGACGACAATCATCAATGCCCTGATTTCATTTGACCTGGTTGTCTTCGCGGCATCCGGCCACAGCGCCTTTGTCAATACGGACCTCAGCACCGCGCTGACCAACATGTATGGCTATCTTGTTGCTGTCACGCTCAGCACCCTTGTGCTGGCGGCGGGTATGGAAAATATTGCGCATGTAAACCGAAACACCGCAGATGGCCGTATTACCAGCGAAATCCATCGTCTGCGGAAAAACCTTGCGATTGTCGTCGGGGCAACGGGGTTTTTGCTTTCGATTGCCGCAGCGGGCTATACCTATCTGCAAATTGACGCTGCCAGAAAAAACCAGACAGAGCTATTCCGCCGCGCCTTCGAGGCATCCCTGCGCGAAGAATTGGGCCGCGCAACAGATTCTTTGGTCGCCGTTCGGACACTGTTTGACGTCGACACAAGCGTTTCCCACGATACATTTGATGCCATGATCGGCCCATGGGTCAAACGGCGCCCCGGTGTTGCCGCACTGGAATGGGCACCGCGCATATCCCAGAAACACCGCCAATTGATCGAAGAATCGGCGATCCAACGCGGTGTAGAAGATTTTTTGATCAGTCATTTTGTTGACGGAAAAAAAATCGTCGCGCCGATCAAGGATGCTTATTACCCGATTTTTTATATTTTCCCGCGATCCGGCAACGAACGGGCTGTTGGCTTTGACCTGTCAAGCGAACCAACCCGCCGCGCGGCCCTTGAAAAGGCGCAGATATCAGGCGAAATCACGCTAACGCCACCTCTGAAACTTGTGCAATCGGGCGTGACCAATGTCCATGCTTTGGCATTCCTCAGCGTCCCCGATCGGCGCAATCCCGACGGTCCTCCGCTGGGCTTTGCTGCTGGTATTTTGCGCCTGACCCATATGATCCGGCGCGCCGAGCAAATCGCCCGCCTGCCCAGTGATTTTGAAATCATTCTTGCCGACCTCAAGGCCGAAGACGGCCTTCAGCTGATCTATAGCAACCGCTCGGCTTCCGTTGCCATGGATCAAATCCGCAAACAAACCGCCATTGACTTCAATCCGCATGTTTCCGACTTTTCATTTGGTGATCGTGACTGGACGATCATCCTGCATAACGACGCGGGTGAGTACGGCGGAATATTTTACTGGCAACCTTGGGCGATCTTTATTTTCGGCGCAACGATCAGCATCCTTCTTGTTATCTATCTGCGGTCGTTAACCCGAACGGAAAGGCGAATTGTTGATCTGGTCTATCAACGGACCCAGGAACTCGACAATGCCCGGCGTGATGCCGAAGTTTCGATGAACAAGGCGCTACAGGCCGACCGGGCCAAATCCGAATTCATCGCCCATATGAGCCACGAATTCAGATCGCCAATGACATCGATCCTTGGCTATGCGCAACTTGCCCGCGATGCCATAGACAACCTTGAACCTTCCGAAACCATTCGCGGCTATCTCGTTACGATCAACAGTGCCGGGCAACATGTGCTTTCGCTGATCGGTGATGTCCTTGATCTGTCCAAGATCGAGGCCGGAAAACTTGTTCTGGAAAACACCCCGACCGACATCCACGGCATCTGCGAAGAAGTCGTCTCGATGATGATGGTTCCGGCACGCAATCAGAACAACCGCATTCATCTGCAAATTCCGGCCGATATGCCGCGCTGGGTGATGGGCGATCCGGTTCGCATCAAACAGGTCCTGACCAACCTTGTCTCGAATGCGATCAAATTCACCAAATTTGGCAATATCCATGTTGTTGTGACGTCTCGCGGTATTACCGATGAACACCTGTCTTTCCGGATCGAGGTCCGCGACGAAGGCATTGGCATCCCGCCAGACAAGGTTCAGTCGCTCTTTGAGGCCTTCACACAGGTTGATACCTCGACCACGCGGCGCTTTGGCGGCACGGGCCTTGGTCTTGCCATTTGCCAGAAAATGATCCTGGCCATGGGCGGATCGATTGATGCAGAAAGCACCGAAGGCGAAGGCAGTGTTTTCTGGTTTGATCTAAACCTGCCTCTGGCAACCCCGACAAGGTCAAACCTGCCCCACGTCGAAGACTCCGGTTCTGACACCCCGGCCAGTCAGGGCGTTATCGGACGCAACTTGTTGTTGGTTGAAGATATCGAAATCAACCGTATTCTGGCGCAGAAACTTCTGGAACAGCAGGGCCATATCATCACCACCGCATCTGACGGTCAGGAAGCAATTGATATCCTGACCCAACAGGATTTCGATGCCATTCTGATGGATGTGCATATGCCGGTGATGGACGGGATCGAAGCCACCCGCCAAATCCGCGAATTCGAAGATGCCGTCAAGGCAACCATCCCGGTTCTGGCCTTAACAGCCGATACTTCAAGCGACAATCTTACAGCCTTCCGCGAGGCCGGTATGGATGCCCATTGCACCAAACCGCTTGATATCAAGGCGATCAATCGTGAAATAAAACGCCTTGAATACCGTATGTTGGCTGAACGCAAAGAACAACTGACCAATACCCGGGACTAAGGTCAGGACCTAATCCCCGCATTGGTCAGTGCACAATCATAACGATGTGAATATCAAGACCAAACGGGGATTACCCGGGATGGGTTACCCCGGTCATTTTCGCCAGATGACGGGCGACATTTGGCCCCGCGGCCAGGATCGGGCCACCGGCATCAAGCACATCGGGCAGATCCAGGAAATCATTGCACCAGCCACCGGCTTCGATAACCAAAACGATCCCCGCCATGCAATCCCATGGATTGATATGCGGCTCGTAATATCCGATCAGACGCCCGGCACTGACATAGGCCATCATCAGCGCACATGATCCATTGCGGATAAACATGCCTTCTTCGTCCAGCAACTGTCTGATGACCGGCACGATTTCCGAACTTGGCACCCGGTGCGACATGCCAATGCCCATCATACCATCACTGACAAGTTTGGCCGTGCTGGCGTGCATTGGTTCACCGTTGACCTTGGCACCCTCGCCCTTGATGGCGCTGAACAGTTCATCCCCGCAAGGGTGATAGATCAGGCCAATCACCGCTTCCTTGCCAATCATAAGGGCGACCGAAATGCACCATGTCGGCATCTGATTGACAAAACATGCCGTGCCGTCAATCGGATCAATCACCCACAGGCAATCATTATCGCCTTTCTCAATGCCCATTTCCTCGCCAAGGAAACCATCCTCGGGAAAGGCATCGCCGATCCGGTCGCGAATGATCGCCTCGACGTTTTTATCGGCAATGCTAACCATATCAAGCGCGTTGGTCTTGGTTTCGATTGCAAGGTCCGCGGCATCGCCTTCGTAATATTCCATCGCGCGCTTGCCTGCTTCGCGGATCACATCCTTGGCATGTTCAAACCGTGCCGCGATATCAATTCCCGAAAATGCTTTTTTCACTTTATCCCTGCCTGAAACAGTATTGTTGTTCATGATCTATTTGGTCGAAACAACGGCCATGCCGCGTTCGGAAAACCCAATGGCAACCTGTTCGCCCGCGGCAATCGGCGTGTCGATCCGATGATCGATCACAAACAATTCACCAACCGGCGTTGTCACGGAATATTGCATCTGACTACCAAGATAGGTTGCGTGCGTAATGTGACCTTTTAGCGACGTTTCAATGACATCATCGCCGCTGGCCACCCCCGACAGGATCGAAAGCCGCACCGCATCGGGCCGCACCGCAATTCTTGCCGGTCCCTTGGACTGGCCCCGATGGCGCAGATTGCAACTCACCCCGCCGATATCGATTGTGGCCAGATCGCCATCAACAGAAACAATCTCGCCATCCACCAGATTGGCATCGCCGATAAAGTCGGCAATGAATTCTGATTGGGGTTGTTCATAAAGCTCGCGCGGGGTGCCCTCTTGGGCGATCACCGCCCGGTTCATCACAATAATCCGGTCCGAAACCGCCAAAGCTTCTTCCTGATCATGGGTGACATAAACCGCTGTCAGGCCAAGTTTTTGCTGCAAATCACGAATTTCGGTTCGGACATGACGGCGCAATTTGGCATCAAGGTTTGATAACGGCTCATCGAGCAACAAAACCTCTGGCTCCAGCACCAGCGCACGCGCCACTGCCACCCTTTGCTGTTGTCCGCCCGATAATTCCGATGGCAGACGACTGCCATAGCCCGCCAGCCCGACAAGGTTTAGTCCCTCTTCGGCTTTTTCCTTGGCCTCTGCCTTGGCAACGCCGGTGACACTCAGGCCATAGCCAACGTTTTCCGCCACTGTCATATGCGGAAAAAGCGCATAGGACTGAAACACCATACTAACATCCCGATCCGTCGCCGGAAGCTGTGTGACGTCCTTGTCCCCGATCAGGATGCGCCCCGATGTGGCATGTTCCAGCCCGGCAATCATCCGCAATGTCGTGGTTTTGCCACAGCCACTTGGCCCCAAAAGGGTGACAAGTTCGCCCGGATGAATGGTGAAAGATACATTGTCGATCGCGGTGACCGCCCCATGACCATAGGTCTTGGTAACATTGTCAAAAACGACCGACCCCGCCCGCGTTTTCAGTTTCATGAATGCTTCTCTTTCATATTTCCCGGTACTGCCAGATCCAGGCTTGCCTCTACCCGGTCTTCACGGCGCAACCGCCGCTTGCCAATCGCGCCCTGCACAACAAGGATCGCGGTCAACATGACAAGGATCAACACACTGCAATAGGCAATCGCAACGCCGTAACGCCCGTTTTCGACCAGCCCGATGATATAGGATGTCGCCATATTGTGATCGGCACTGACCAAAAAGATCACCGCACTGACCGATGTAATGGCACGCACAAAGCTGTAAACCAGTGCGGCAACAATGGCCGGGCGCAGCAATGGCAAGATCACCCGACGGAACGTGGTAAAGCTGTTCGCGCCAAGGGTAAGCGACGCTTCATCAAGGCTTTTGTCCAATTGGCTCATGGCGGCAATCCCGCCGCGCACGCCAACCGGCATATTGCGGAAGATAAAGCAGATCACAAGGATCACACCCGTCCCGGTCAATTCAAACGGCGGCACATTAAAGGCCATAATATAACTGACACCAATCACCGTGCCCGGAATGGCAAAGCTTAACATCGTGCCAAATTCAAACAGGCTTTTGCCCCGGAAGTTTTGCCGCACCAACAAATAGGCCGTGGTCAAACCAACAGCAGCGGTCAAAGGTGCTGCAATGGCCGAGATATTTAACGTAGTCCAGAAACTGTCCCATGCGGCCCCGGCCCAGACAATGCCATGCTCGCTCCAACCAATGCCAAAGGCATCCTTGTAGTTATCAAGTGTCAGAGTGTTGTCAAAACCCCAGCGTTTGACAAAGCTGCCATAGAAAATCATCCCATAGATGGCAATGGTATAGATCGCCCATGGAATGGCAGTCCAATAGCAAACCATCCGCATGCCGTTGTTCAGCCCAACATGCGCCCCGTTATCGGCCTTGCCCGAAACAGTGGCATAGGATTTCTTACCCAGCCAAAACCGCTGGGCGGCAAAGGCCGACAGGGTAAAGAACAGCAACACCATCGCCAATACGGCGGCCCGCCCGGCATCGTTTTGCGCCCCGACAATGGCAAAAAATATCTCGGTCGACAGCACGTCAAAATTACCGCCCAGCACCATCGGATTGCCGAAATCGGCCATGCTTTCGATAAACGACAGCAAAAACGCATTGGCAAGGCCGGGCCGCATTAGCGGCAAGGACACCCGAACGAATGTTTGCCAGCGCCCGGCGCGCAAGGTTTGGGATGCTTCTTCCATCGATGGGCTAACGCCCTCGACCACACCAATCAGCACCAAAAAAGAAATCGGGGTGAAGGACAGGGTCTGTGCCAGCCAGATTCCAGGGAGGCCATAAAGCCAGCGCCCTGCCTCCACCCCGAGCAGATCAGCAAAGAACTGCGTCACAGCCCCCGACCTGCCAAAAAGAAGGATCAGTGCCAAACCGATGACAAAGGGTGGGGTGATGATCGGCAGAACCGTCAACACCCGCAGCGATTTTTTAAACCGAAAGCCGGTTCGGGTTACAACCAGCGCAAAGGAAAGCCCCAAAAGGGTGGTCGAAACAGCGGTCAGAACCGCCAAAAACGCGGTATTCCACGCCACCCCGCAGGCCCCGCCCAAAAGACAGCCGATGCCCCAGACGCTGTCATCAAGGAAATTACGGAAAAACGCCGCCCCCGACAGCGTGCCGTCAATATCAACAAATGATCCCAAAAGAATGCGCGCAACCGGGAAAAACACAAACAACCCCACCAGCGCAATCACCGTCCCGATGGCCGTGGTCACAAAGACATCGCCGCGCATCGCACCTGCGGCGGCAAGCCCGGTACACAAGATCACAAGCAGGCAGGCCGATGTCAGCATCGCACCGTAACCAAGCCCGTATTGCCGGATATCAAGCGGACCAAATATCGTGGCAAGCCCGCCAAATCCCCAGCCGGAAATACCGATGACAAAACCCTGCCCGACCAGCCAAACCAGCCCGCCCAAACCACTTGCGATCAAAATGCGCGCATAATGCGGATGGGTACGGCCCCGCCCCGCCAGCACCAAGGGGGCTAGCAAGAATGCCGCAATCGGCAACAGCCAGATTTTTTGATGAAGGATTACTTGCAAGACCGCAGGCGAATAATCGCCATACATCGGATAGCCGTCAAACAGCCATTCCAGGGTCCAAAACCCGTATTCTTGCTGATACCAGGGTAAAATTGCAAACCCGATCCAGCCGATCACCAGCCAGAACCAAAGCATTCGGTTCACCGAAACTCTCCTGCACGCCGTATTGGGAAGCATGGCCCTGCCCGCCCGGCACATATCCATACCGGACGGGCAGAACCGTTAAGGCAGATCGCGCTTATTGCGGCGCGGTTTTAACTTCATCATCCCAACGCGACAGAAGATGACGGCGGGTTTGTGCATCCCCATATTTCGCAAAGTCATAATCGATCAGTTTCAGCTCCGTCAGGCGCGGCGCGCCATCGGGGATTTTGGATTCTTTATTGGACGGCACCTGATAGCTGTGCGCGTCTTCGGCAATCGATTGGGTCCGCGGATCAAGCGCGAATTCGTACCAGATTTTCGCATTTTCAAGGTTACGTGCACCCTTGATAATACTCATCGAGCCAACCTCGTATCCCGTCCCTTCGCAGGGCGATACCACGGTCAGATTGGCACCCTGTTTGATCTGGGCGACCATGTCATGCATGAAGGTAATGCCAATCGTGGTTTCACCAACCGCTGCGGCCTTGATCGGGGCCGACCCCGACTTGGTGTACTGATTGACGTTCTTGTGGATTTCTTTCAGCAGATCAAACGCCTTTTCCTCGCCAAACAACTGCACCAGTGTTGCAAGAACGGTATAGGACGTCCCCGAAGAATTCGGATTGGCAACCTGAATTTCGCCCTTATAGGCCGGTTTTTTCAGGTCTTCCCAGCATTTCGGCGCCGGAAGGCCCTTTTTCGCAATAAGATCGTTGTTATAGCCAATACCAAGCGCACCGGCATAAATGCCCACGGTGCGATAATTGGCATTCTTGGCCTGACGCACGGCCCAATCGTTCAAATCACCAAGCTGCGGGGATTTATATTCTTCGGTCAGGTCTTCGGCAGCTGCCTGAAGATGCGGATCACCGGTGCCGCCCCACCAGATATCAAGTTTCGGATTGGCCGCTTCGGCGCGAACCTGGGCATAGGCCTCGCCCGAACTTTTGCGCACCATCGAGACATCGATATCATGTTCCAGCTCGAACGCGGTTTCCATCATCTCGCACCATTCATTATCGGCCGAGCAGATGACATTAAGCCGGCCCGCCGCATTGGCGGTGCCGACGGTCGCAACGGCCATCAGGCCAGAAAGTGCCACAGTCGCAAAAAGCGAATTCTTGATCGTCATTTGGGTTTCCTCCCGGTTTGCATTTCGTTGAATGCACACGTGTGCATTACCTTGGCGCAAATCACGTGCTGGAATGATTTAATCATAAATTCCAAAAAATGACAGAAAAATTCTATTTTTAGGGCGAAAAAGACAAAACAACGCCCGCAAGGTGCTGATTTATATATAAAAATTTAGCCCTACAAATTAATTCCTGCACCAACCCCATACTGTTCCGCGCATCTTTTAAACCGGCAATTCCGACGCACACGTGTGCGCACCTCCGCAGAAACACTGCGAGTCATCTGTCACACATCAACAATGGATTAAAAATCGGGGATAAATCACCTTGAATAGTCGCGCCATCCCCGGCAATCCCTCGCCGGTCCGGTCGCGATATCACAAAACATCAAGATCATGGAAACCGCCGCGAAACCGCCACAGCATCAAATCCCGAACGCCGAACGCCAAACCCCGCACATCCCTGCCGGGGCCGCAAACCGCTAATCCTAAACAGTCCGGCGGCGTGTCATCTCGACCGGAAGGATCAGGCGTTGATCGGCAAGGTTATCACCGCGAATACGCTGACGTAAAAGATCAACCGTCATGTCGGCCAGCTTGATTGCGCTTTGCCGTACCGTGGTCAATTGATAGGCCCCCTGCCTTGCGGCCGCAATATCATCAAATCCAACCACGGCGATATCTTCGGGGATACGAAGGCCAAGCTCAAATCGGGCTGCATCCAAAAGCCCCAGCGCAATATGATCCTTGGCACAGAAAATCGCATTTGGCGCGGTTTCCGGCTGTGCCAGGAATTTGACAGCGGCATTAAATCCACCGTCATAATCGGCACTGTCACAAACCAGCGGGGTAAAGCTGATATCCCCGTTGGCCAAGCCTGGTGCAAGACGCGAAACAAAGGTTTCACCGCGCACATTGCCACTAAATGTACCGCCTTTGACGTTCAGGAACCCGAACCGGGTCTTGCCGGTTCCCAACAACAAATCCGCCGCCAATTCCCCACCGCGTACATTGTCGCAATTAATCACATCGGCACCGTCAAGCCGCCCGGCACGATTAACCAGAACCACCGGCACATTGCGTTTCAGGAAATGCACACCAACCTCGGGCGGCGGGCTTCCCGATGTCACCACCACACCGGCGACCTGATATTGCAACAGATGCATCATCGATGTACCCATCTGGGCCGGATCGGATACATCAATCACCAATGGCCGATACCCCGACTGCTGAATGGCAAAGATCAGCTTGTCCAAAAACTCCACCCGGAACGGATCGGAAAGGCCCGATGTCACCAACCCGATCAAATCGCTTTTGCGCGTATTCATTGATCGCGCGATCTTGTTGATCTGATAACCCAGTTGGTTGGCGGTTTCCTGCACTCGCTTGCGCGTGGCATCCGATATGCGCCGATCACCCGATAAACAGCGCGATACGGTGGACCGTGAAACACCGGCTTCGCGTGCGACATCGGCCGAAGTCACAATATGCTGCACATCGCGGCCCGGTTCAGCCCCGTCACGGGTCGCAGGCTTGTGTTCTGCCTTGCTCATCGGTGCAAATTCCCCTGCCGCACTGTTTTTTGACCTTTTCGGCATCTGATTTTGCCTTTGTGGTCCGGGCAAACACATAGCACAGGCGCCCCAACCCGCCAACGCACACGTGTGCATAATACGTGATATTTCACCAAACTGTCATTTCCCGCAATTTTGCGCCTCACCGTCCGATTATGTCAGTTTTCTTTGACCCCGATTGCGCAAAAACCCTATTCTGAACGTCACGCATAGCCCCGCAATGCGCAGATATGGCACCCGACCAAGCAATCAGGAGCAAGAAGAATGGGCCACGCCGCCACCAATATAGATACCACCGCCGTTACGACATGGACCTGGTACAAGGGCGAATGGCACGAAGGCAATCCGCTTATTATCGGCCCGCAAACCCATGGCATGTGGATGGCCTCCACGGTTTTTGATGGTGCGCGCCGCATGAATGGCAAGCTGCCCGATCTTGTGCCCCATTGCGCCCGTGTCCTGCGCTCGGCCGAATTGATGGGCCTTGCCCCACAAATCACCGCCGATGAAATCGTTGCCCTGGCACGTGAAGGCGTTGAAAAATTCGATCCGGCCCTTGCCCTGTATATCAAACCGATTGTCTATGGCGGCGAAGGATTCTTGGCCCCAACCCCGGAAAGCGCGCAGTTCGTTCTGTGCATTTCAGTATCCGAGCTGCCTGAAAGCATCAAAACCGGCTTTACCGCCCGCAAATCAAGTTTCCGCCGCCCATCCCCCGAAAGCGCCCCGACCGAGGCCAAGGCATCCTGCCTTTACCCCAACGTCGGCCGCGCGGTTAGCGAGGCCAACAAGGACGGCTTTGATACCGGTGTGATGCTGGATCCGAACGGCAATGTCGCGGAATTTTCCTATGCCAATCTGTTCTATGCCAAGGATGGCAAGGTCTTTACCCCCGTCATCAACGGCACGTTCTTAAACGGCCTGACCCGCCAGCGCGTGATCAAGCTGCTCCGCGAAGACGGGGTTGAAGTCACCGAAAAAACCGTGACCTACGCCGAACTTGAAACTGCCGACGAAATCTTTGGCACCGGCAATTATTACAAGGTCGCCCCTTGCGTCAAACTTGACGATCGCAACCTGCAACCCGGCCCGGTAACCAAACGCGCACAGGACCTTTACTGGGATTTTGCCGAACAAAGCTGATCCGCACAGCCATCCTAACAGCCATCCGAACACCCAAACGGGCCGGTGTAATACCGGCCCGTTTGGGTGTCTGGTGAAATGCGCCGATCTTCAAAGACAACGCGCCTATTGCGCAACAGGCACCACCAAAACATTGCTGCCCGCGACATAGGGATATTTGCCAAAAATCGCGGCAATGGCATTGCGCACCGATTGATCCGGGGCATTACGCATGTCATTGGTCACACGCCCAACCGCCGTGCCTTCCCAGATCATCTGATCGGAACGGCGATCAACCAGATCAATTGTGATCGTGCCTTCGGTGTAGGTATCAACATAACCCGGCTCAACATAGCCCGGCCATCCGACATACATGCCATTGCGATATCCGTAATAGCCGCCGTGGAACGTGGTCGGCTGAACGCGCTGTTTTTCGATTTCTTCAATATGGTAATTAACCAGAATATCGGGATGACGGGTATCAACCTGATAACCGCGCGCTTCCAATGCGGAACTGATCGCATCTTCCAACCGTTGCCCCATCAGGGTGCCGTATTTCTCGGTCGATTTTCCGGCACTTTCAAAAAAGGCAAAGCTATGATACCGGCTAAAATCCGCCACCGGATCAACATCGGTATAAACCCGTGGCCCGGTCGAACAGGCTGCAAGCATCCCGACAAGAATGCCCACGATAGCAATTCTTACGATCCTCATGATGTTGGTCCCTTTGTTACACCCAGAAACGATATTTAACAGCGACAAGAAACACGAATTCGTTCCATTGACCATGATTCAGGTCCAGCCTAACACCGACAATACCATCAATAAAATCCGGTTTCTTGATGGCAACCTTGGCGGCCCCCGCCATATACCGGACTTGGCGCCGGGTATTATCTTTGCCTTTAAATTGAACCGATCCCGTTTGCATTGTATCAGACTGCCATCCGACACCTTGAAAAAACTGGCTGGAGCCAATGGTTAAAGACAATCGATATTCGCTTGCTGATATCAAAGAAGCTGTATCTGAAGGGGCACTTAGTCACGATGCTTTTGACAGGCTTGAGACGTTCCTGACCTGCCACAGCCAAGAAGCCCTTGAAACCGAAAAGTTCACCTTGTTTCGAGGGATGAACGATATATTCCTTGCGCTGGGCATCACTGTACTCAGCATCGGCTGGTTCATTCTATGGGGATTGTTGACCAACAGCACCATTTTCTGGATAGCGCCCCTTGTCGCGATCGCAGGTTTCACCGCACTGGCAGAATATGTTGCCGGAAAGCTCAAGGCGACCTTGCCTTCAAGCATCATCATGGTCTCGCTTTGCGCAACAATCATGATCTATCTTGTCGCGCTTTATATGTTTTTGGCTGGAAAATCAGAAAACATCTTCAACCTTGATGACGTTTGGGATTTCACGCAGCAATCCGTTAACGTCGTCGTCTTGATCGCAATAACCGGGTTTGCCTTTCAGGTTGGCTTTTTCATCCGCTACCGTTTGCCAATATCGTTTGCCCTGATTGCGTTCGGCATTGTCGGCGTCATATGGTCCTTGCTTCTGGCTTGGTTTGGTCAACCGCTTAACCAATATATCAACTATCTTGTCACGCTGACCGGGCTGTTGTTGTTGATCCTTGCCGTTATTGTCGACACAAAAGACCCCAAACGTGTGAATGGCTGGGCCGAATGTGCGTTCTGGCTTTATGTCATCGGTGCGCCGATGACCATTCACTCCGTTGCTGCAATGGTTGATACAGCCACCCTGATCATGATTCCTGTGCTTATCGCCGCAATGCTGTTTTCTTTGGCATTTGATCGGCGATCACCGATCATCAGCAGTCTGATTTATGTCGGATATCTGGTGAATTCAGGCTTCAATCACGCATCAATTGACCCATCGATGACCGTTGCACTGGTCTGTTTCATCGTTGGCGCCCTTGTGATCGCGTTCGGCTTTGGCTGGAACAAGGCCCGCCAGTTTATTCTGGCACCTTTTGAACACAAAACCTGGCGTTCCTATCTGCCCCCGACATCATAAAATCGAACACGCCCATTACAGTCTGCCCCAAAAAAAAGGCCCGCATATTGATATATGCAGGCTTTTTTCGCATTGGGTCAGGGTCTTTTTATTCAGACCAACTTATCAAACACCAAGGTCTTCATCCGCCAACACGCGATCAATCAGGGCAACACTTTCATCAATACCGTAAAGCGCAATGAACGATCCCATGCGCGGGCCCTGTTCCTGCCCCAGCAGAATTTCATAAAGCGCCTTGAACCAATCCCGCAGGTTTTCGTAATTGTGGTTTTTACCAACTTCGAATACCTGGGTCTGGATGTCGCCCCCATTGGTACCGGCATCAAGGGTTTTCAACATATCGCGTAATTCGGTCAAGGCGGCCTTTTCGGCATCCGTCGCGGCACGGTATTTTTTCGCCGGTTTGACAAAGTCATTGTAATAATTGATCGCATAGCCGACCAGCTTATCAAGATACGGTGCGTTTTCCGGGGTTGCGCCCTTGGCATAACGCGAAATGAACGCCCAAAGAAGTTCCGGGTCATTGGTGTTGCACACGGACACAAGGTTCAGCAAAATCCCGAAGGATAGCGGAATTTCGCGTTCCGGGGCCTTGCCTTCATGGATGTGCCATGCCGGGTTCTGCAACAGTTTGACCGGATCGGTTTCGGTTTTCAGCTTGTCGGCAAAGGTCAGATATTCATCAACCGTTTTCGGGATGATATCGAAATACAGACGCTTGGCAGTTTTTGGTTTCTGGAACATAAACAGCGACAGGCTGTCTTCTGGCGCATATTTAAGCCAGTCTTCCATCGAAATACCATTGCCCTTGGATTTCGAAATTTTCTGTGCGTTCTCGTCAAGGAACAGCTCGTAATTAAAGCCCTCCGGCGGGGTGCCGCCCAGTGCCTTGACGATCTTGTTACCAAGTTCAACCGACGGGATAAGGTCTTTGCCCGCCATTTCATAATCAACACCCAGCGCATACCAGCGCATCGCCCAATCGGGTTTCCACTGCAATTTGCAATGCCCGCCGGTCACCGGGGTTTCGATCAGCTTGCCGGTTTCAGGGTGCTCATAAACAATGGTACCGCTTTCAGGCTTAAGCTCGGTGACTTTTGCCATCAGAACTTTCATCGTGTCCTGTTCGACCGGCATAAATGGGCTATAGGTCGCGCGGCGTTCTTCGCCAAGGGTCGGCAACATGATTTTCTGGATCGCATCATAACGTTCCAGAACGCGCAAAAGTGCGGCGTCAAACATCCCCGAACGATAACATTCGGTCGATGATTTGAATTCATATTCAAAGCCGAAGCTGTCAAGAAAATCACAAAGCCGCGCATTGTTATGATGGGCAAAGCTTTCATGGGTGCCAAATGGATCGGGCACGCTGGTCAAGGCCTTGCCAAGATGCTGGGCGACCATTTCCTTGTTCGGGATGTTGTCGGGCACCTTGCGAAGCCCGTCCATGTCGTCCGAGAAACAGAACAATTTGGTCGGAATATCAGACATCTGTTCAAACGCGCGGCGCACATAGGTCGTGCGCGCCACTTCGCCAAAGGTGCCGATATGGGGCAAGCCCGACGGGCCATAACCGGTTTCAAAAAGCACATAGCCCTTTTCAGGCTTCTTCTGTTTATACCGCTCAACCAGCTTGCGGGCTTCCTGGAAAGCCCAAACGTTGCTGTTCAGGGCGGCATCACGAAGATCGGCTGTCATTTTTGAAACCTTGTTTGTCAGTTGGATCGATAAATTCTATGGAAATCCGGTTACGTGCGAAACGGCCCTTTATATACCTTATATATAACCGGCATGTCGCGCGTGCGCGAAGCTATCCTTGCACCGCGCCAAGATCAAGCCCGGATCAGGCATCTTTGGCGGGATGGTTGGTTAAATTGGCCGTACACCGGACCATTTTTAAAAATGACAGGCCTAAAACACGAAGTAACGCGCAAAATTCACACAGCAGACCATCACAAGGCCTCAACGTGCAACGGCCCTGGCTACGCCTTCTCAGCATTGTTATTTCAGGCTAAGCTATTGGCGCCCCTTAACCAATGCATAGGAAAATCACCATGCTTGCGATCCCCGTAACCGTTTGCCTGACCGGCGTTTTTGCCCTGATGCTGATCGTGCTGAGCCTGAATGTATCTTTCCGCCGCCGCGATCTTCAGGTTGCGCTGGGCGATGCCAATGATCCGGCGTTGCGTCGGCGCATGCGGGCACATGGCAATTTCATCGAAAATGCCCCGTTTTGCATTCTGGTGGTGCTGGGTCTGGAAGCCGTCCTTGCAAATTCAACCTGGATCTGGCCGGTTGCCGCTGCCTTTGTTATTGCCCGCGTTTTACACGCCATCGGCACCCTAAAAGGATCAGGCCCCGCCCTTATTGCCCCGGCAATGGTCATTCAACATGGCGTAATGGCCTGTGCCGCGATCTGGTTGCTGATCCAAAGCATTTAGTCAAAGCTCACTAAAATTTGATACAAAAGAGTAGGTTAACCGCAAAAAGGATAGGTAAAAACACTATACTCCCCATATAGGGATAGGATAGGTTCCAGACCAAATATACCATCCAAATGGATATATTGGTTTGCAACCCATCAGCGAATGCTGTTGGACCGTAATAGGGAGACACCGCTGATGAGTACCTTCTTTGGCAATATGCGCATTTCCCAGCGCCTATACAGCCTCGTCGGATTTTTGGTTTTATCAATCTGCGTGCTGGGCGGGTATAGTGTCTATACGATGACCATCATCGGGCACGAACTTGAAGAAGTCACGGCCCGCGACCTGCCGCTAAATGCGCTTCTGGAACAAATTACCCAGCATCAGCTTGAACAAGCAATCCTGATGGAAAAAGCATTGCGCATAAGCGGCATAACCGCGCATGACAAGGCTGAGAGCTTTGAGTCGGTACGCCATCACTTCGAAGAAATCGCCACCAAAACCGACACGGAAATAACCACCGCGCGCGCGATGGTTACCAAGTTCCTGTCTGGCGACCTGTCCGACAAAGCCCGCCAGGAATTCAAAGTTGTCTCCGCGGCTCTGGATCGCATCGAAAAAGAGCATCAAAGCTATGAAACGCATGTTGCCGACATTTTCCAAGGCATCGACGACGGCAAGATCGAAAGCCAGTCTTTGATCGACACCGTCATCCTGACAGAAGCCGAACAAAAGAGTCTCGACACCGAAATTGCCGAACTTCTGCACCAAATCTCCGCCTTTACCCGCACCTCAATGGCAAGCGCCCTTGCCGACGAAAAAGACGGAAAAATCACGATTGCGGTTCTATCGAGCCTTGCAACACTTCTAAGCATCCTGATGTCGATTTATCTGGGGCGCAGCATCACAGTACCGATGAAGAACCTGACCAGCGCATTGGGTGAACTGGCCAATGGCAAGCTTGATACCCCGGTCCCTGTCAGTCGCTTTAACGATGAAGTTGCCGATATTTCCGATGCGATGAAAGTCTTCCAGGAAAACATGATCCGCGCCCGCGAACTCGAAGACGCGCAAAAACGGATCGAGGAAAAACAAATACAGCGCCAATCCGAACGCAATCACCTTCTGGGCGTATTCGGGTCATCCATCGGCGCCGTATTCGATAAAATTCTGTCAAGCTCCGAAGAAATGGTCGCCCGCGCCAAATCGCTCGACACCAATTCTGCCGATACCAACAGTCTGGCGACCTCGGTCGCGACCGAAGCCGAAGAATCATCGGGCAATGCGCAGGCCCTTAGTGCCGCAACCGAGCAAATGGTCGCAGCGATTGGCGAAATCTCGTCACAGGTCACGCAATTTTCAAATATTGCCAAAGACGCTGTCGGTTATTCTGAAACCTCGCAATCGGAAATGCGCAGCCTGCAAGCCGTTGCCTCAGAAATCGGCCAGGTCGTTCAATTGATCACCAAGATCGCCGAACAAACCAACCTTTTGGCCCTGAATGCCACAATCGAAGCCGCCCGCGCCGGTGATGCCGGCAAAGGTTTTGCCGTTGTTGCGGGTGAAGTCAAATCGCTGGCCAATCAAACCGCCAAAGCAACCGAAGAAATTTCCGCCCGCGTTAGCCGCATTCAGCAGGTATCGCAAAGCTCGGCTGATGCAATTTCCAATGTGGCCGAAATCGTCGACAGCATCGACCAATATGTCACGACCATCATGGGCGCAATCGAAGAACAAAACGCAACGACACAGGAAATTTCCCGCAGCGTCGATTTTGTTTCTGAAAGTGCTCATCGCGTCGCCAATAACGTTACCGGCATTAGCGGCCGCGCCGAAGATGCCCAAAGCAATGCGGAACAAGTTCACGACGTTGCAAATACCACCGCGCATGAAGCTGCCCTGCTTGGGCGCGAGGTCGGCATTTTCCTTGCTGCCATGCAAAACAACGATGTCGATGACGACACCTTTGAAAAACATCCGGTATCCATCCCCGCCCGCATGTCAAACGACGGCGGCGACTGGCAGGGGCAGACGACCGAAATTTCCTGTGCTCACCTTATCGTTCGCCCGGCGCTTTCAACAACTCCGGGCGAGATCGTTAATCTTCATCTGCAAAGCATTCCCGACGTCCTGCAAGCACGTCTTGCCCGTCACGATGGCGATTGCAGTGTTCTTCAATTGCCACTTGATCACGAACATCTGGAAAAAATGCGCCAGACCGTTCGCAAACTGGTTGCCTGATACGCCTTGAATTTTCTTCCCATCCCAGCTGTCACAAACAGCAAACTCGGCGCGATGTTCCTTGTGGATGTCGCGCCTTTTTTCTTTCAATGCAAATTCGTGCTAGGATTTGGCGATGTCATTTTCCGCCAGGAACCCCGATGCAACAAACGCCGTCAATTATCGATCCGGCTCCCCCAAAGCCTGCCCCTTCACAGCCGCCTGAACTGGCGGCTAAATTCGCGGGTTATCCATCAAACGCATATGCGGCATTAATGCAAATCCGGGGCTGGATCTTCGATCTGGCGGCGGATCATCCGGCAATCCGGGAAATCACCGAAACCCTGAAATGGGGCGAACCATCCTGGTTGACCAAACCCAAGGTCGGAACAACCATCCGGGCCGATTGGAAACCAAAGGCCCCCGATCAGGTTGCGATCTATTTTAACTGCAAAACCGATCTGATTGACCGCGCGCGCAGCCATTTTGGCGATATATTGGAATGCGACGGCAACCGGGCAATCATCATCGCCCTTGATCGCCCCCTGCCAAAGGCCCCGATCCAGATCTGCCTTGGCTGGGCGCTTTCTTATCATCAAGACAAAAAAGCCCCCCGCTGATCACTTGACCGGCACACTGGCTTCCAACTGGTTTCGCATGGTTTCAAGATCGTTGATCATGCGTTTGGCGGTTGTTTCATCAAGGCCGCTGGCCTCAAACACACAGGGCGGCACTTCCTTTGCCTTTTCGCGCAATGCCCATCCGGCCTCGGTCAGGGTGATCCGCACCGAACGCTCATCGCGCGGATCACGTGTCCGCACGACCATCCCTGCGGCCTCCAGCCGTTTAAGCAACGGCGTCAGCGTGCTTGATTCCAAAAACAGCTTTTCACCGATACTGCGCACCGGCTGATCGTCTTTCTGCCACAGGCTCACCATCACCAGATATTGCGGATAGGTCAGACCAAGCGCGTCAAGCAACTGCTTATAAACACGGTTAAAGGCATGACTTGCCGAATAGATCGAAAAGCACAGGAAGTTTTCCAGCTTTAGGTAATCATTGTCCTGATCACTCATCGCGGCATTCTCCTTAATATCTTTTGCATCTGTCCCATGCGAACCGGGCTTTCGGCGCAGCCATCCACCCTTTCCCATCGGGTCACCGGTTCTCTGCACCGGATCAAACCAACGGTCAGGCATTGGTTGGGGCAATGAATTAGGCAACAAGCCAGATAGATGAATTCTTCGCAAACCAGCATTTTTATATCGCGCGCGATATAATTACAAGCGACTTAATTGCATGGCTCGCATTCTCAATTTTATATCGTGCGCGATACAATCGCGTGGTACTTAAAATCATCAACCAAACAACGCCGCATCGCGGCACCGAAGTTTAAAGGATCAAAATCATGAACACATTGAAAACGACGATTGCTTCTGCGGCGTTTGCATTGGCCGCAACCCTGACCGGTACCACCGCGCTGGCAAATCCGGTTCTTGAAAACACCACCCGGAACTTCATCGATGCATTGGCCGCATCCGGTGGCCCGGCTATTTATACCCTGACCCCGGCACAGGCCCGTGATGTTCTGGCCGGTGCGCAATCTGGCAACATTGCCAAACCGGCTGTTGATATCACCGATACCGTCTTCCCGGTGGGGCCGACCGGCGAAACCCGGGTGCGCATCATCCGCCCGGCCGGCAATCAAGACCGCCTGCCGGTGATCGTTTACTTCCATGGTGCAGGCTGGGTCATGGGCGATACGGGAACCCATGATCGACTGATCCGCGAACTGGCAACACGCGCCAATGCCGCCCTTGTTTTTGTCGATTATGAACGATCCCCCGAAGCAAAATATCCGATCGCCATCGAACAGGATTACGCGGTAACCAAATACGTTGCCGATCACAGTGAACAGCTTAATGTCGATCCAACCCGTCTGGCGATTGCCGGGGATAGTGTTGGCGGCAATATGACGGCGGTGGTTTCGCTTTTGGCACAGGAACGCGGCGGCCCGGCAATTGCGACACAGGTTCTGTTTTATCCGGTGACGGATGCCGATTTTGATAATGGCTCCTATACCGAATTCGCCACGGGCCCATGGTTGACCAAGGAAGCCATGAAATGGTTCTGGGACCAGTATCTTCCCCAAGGCATTGATCGGACCGATCCCAAAATCACCCCGATCCATGCCAGTCCCGAACAGCTTGCCGGTCAGGCTCCGGCACTCGTCATCACCGATGAAAACGACGTCCTGCGTGACGAGGGCGAAGCCTATGCCCGCAAACTTTCACAGGCTGGCGTAAATGTCACAACCACCCGCTATAACGGCACGATCCATGATTTTGTCATGCTTAATGCGCTGGCCGACACCCCGGCCGCCAAAGGTGCCATTGCCCAGGCGGGCCAATATCTGAAAACCGCCTTTTACGGCGAATAACGATCACAACTTTTCGGGGGCGCGGTTGCGCCCCCGCCCACCCGGCGACATATCAATCAGGGCAAGCCCCTCACCGTCGGGTTCTCAAAACTACCGAACCATCACGTTCAAACAAAGGATGAAAACCATGTCTGTAGATGTAAAATACCGCGCAACAGCAAGTGCAACCGGCGGCCGTGACGGACGCGCGACAACCGAAGACGGCAGCCTCGATGTCAAACTGACCACGCCCAAGGAACTTGGCGGGGCTGGCGGCGAGGGCAACAACCCCGAACAGCTTTTCGCCATGGGCTATTCCGCCTGCTTCATCGGTGCGATGAAATTCGTCTCCTCCCAGGGTGGCCCGAAAATCCCGGCGGATGTCTCGGTCAAGGCGGTTGTCGGCATCGGCCCGCGCTCCGAAGGCGGCTTTGGTATTGCGGTTGACCTGCATGTCTCGCTTCCGGGCCTTGATAAGGCAGAGGCCGAAAAACTTGTCGAAGAAGCCCATAAAATCTGCCCGTATTCCAACGCAACACGCGGCAATGTCGATGTGACATCACACATCGCCTAGACAATCCCCCACCTTCTGAACGGAAACGCCCCCGGTGCTCTTCCTCTGCACCGGGGTTTTTCTTCTGCAGACATTCAAATATCACTATTCAGATGCGAATGGCGTGCACCTAACCGTCGATCATCCGTTCGAGCAATGAGTCATCGCCAAAACCGCCTGATTTTGTCACGACCTCGACCCCGTCGAATTGCCCGCCGAGAATACGTGAAACCGGCAGACCCGGTGCAATCTCGCCCAGACATTCCATTGATTGCGCCTTGCTGGCAGAAAGAACCGCTGACAAGGTATCGCCACCAATCACCATAAGCCCGCTGCCTGGACGAATAGAAAGATGCGGAATGTCACGCATCAATGCAGCAGTCGTTTCCTGTGCGTTGCGCGCTTTGGGCACCGGATCGATCAGGACGGGATAGTTTTCCTTAACCCCAAGCCCCATCGCAACCGCACGTGCAACCTGCGTGCGGGTAACGGGATGGATGGTTCCCGCAATGATCGCCGAAAGATGGGGTTGCGGCATATTTTGAAAGTTGGACGCCAATGCCTGCGCCAATCCGCGACTTCCTGCCCACAAGATATTTGGCAAATTCCGGCAACGATCTACGATCCGGTCCAGATCGGCCTGTTGAACCGCGTCACCGATCACAATCCCTTCGATGGGGCTTTGTGACATAAAAACCCGTGCTTCGACGCCTTCAGCGGCAAATTCGGCGCGCAAATCATGTATCGCGGCGGGTTCCCAGCCGCCCTCACCCCGGACTTCATGCATTCCGTCACGCGTGCGCCGTCCCATCTCGGGAAAGGCGGGTGCAAAGATACAAGCTGCAAAATTTCCCCGACGCATCATTTCGAGCGTTTCAGCCACAGAATGGCCGCGCAAAACGCTGTCTACCTTTTTGAACCAGATACCCGGTTTGATCGCGTCGATTTCAGCATCCGCCCCAAGCCATGCATGGACACGATCCACTGCGGCAAGACTTTTGGCGACCGGCAGATCGCGGCTTTCACTGCTCACCGTCAGCTTGCCGGTCGCAACGTCGGGTCTGGACAGCAGCAACCGCACAGGCGCATCAAAAGTGGCGAAAGGTGCTGCAGCATCAAGTGCACCGGTGAAATCGTCGGCCAGAATGCGAACATGGTTCATTGCGCCATCTCCTCGGCCACCGTTTCGACCGGAATGTCGCGCTGCGCCAACTCCTTTAAAATCTCAGGATCAATACGATCATCGGTAATGATCAGCCCGATATCCGCAAGGCTGCCAAACAAACTGAAGCTCCGGCTAAAGAATTTACTGCTATCGACCAGCAACACCACAAAATCGGCGGCCGACATGATTGCGCGTTTGACTTCTCCCAACTCGATCGATGTATCGGAAAGACCTTCAAGGGAAACCGAATGCGCGCCGATTATGGCGATGTCGGCGCGAAGCTGCTCGATCATACGGATCGCCGGAACACCCAGCAAAGTCGAAGAGCCAGAACGCACGCTCCCTCCGGCGACAAAAGTCTGGATTATGCCGTTTTGGGAGAAAATGGAAGCAATTGAAAGATCATTGGTAAAAGCGGTGAACGGGATATCTCGATCAAGCATCGCATATGCGGCCGCAAGAGTAGTTGTTCCACTATCGATGATCACCGTCTGACCGGGCTGGATGATAGATGCAGCCCGACGCCCGATTCGACGTTTGGCCGCACTTTCCAATTCTGAAGAGATCGCCGCTTCCGGTTCGAATCCTTTACGATTGCTGATATTCAGCATCGCCCCGCCATGCGTGCGCATGAGATGCCCCGTATTGCAAAGGTATTCAACGTCTCGTCGAATGGTCGAGACCGAAATTTCCAAACGCTCCGCCAACTCTTTTAGAGAAGCCATTTTTTCCTCACGCAGGAACTCGATGATTCTGGCGCGCCGCTTGGCTGGCAACATGATCGTCTCCTCAGGTTTTCAGCAGTGATAGCACATCTACCCACGTCAACAAGCGCCAATATGCTCCAAAAAATTTCGTTATATTCAGAATTTTTGCGTATTTTCGATTATATTGTTCCATAAAGCTTCATTTAATGCCAAAACATTCCCTCCTGAAACAAAAAAGCCGAATAGGAAATATCAATTTTCCACCGGCAACAGACTGGGAGGAAACCATGAAAATCAAACAAACCCTCGAACGCATTCCAGGCGGGATGATGATCGTTCCGCTTTTGCTCGGTGCAACCATCAATACTTTCGCACCCGACGTGTTGCGCATCGGCAATTTTACCGAAGCTCTTTTCGTTAACAGTGCCGGGGCCTTAATAGCGCTGTTTCTGCTGTGCGCGGGCGCGCAAATCAACTTGTCCAATGTTGGCTCCGCCGCGGCCAAAGGCGCCACTTTGCTTGTCGTCAAATGGCTGGCCGGAGCAGGGATTGGTCTACTTGCCTATGCCCTGGCAGACACTGGCGGTCTGTTCTTCGGCATGGTTCCAATTGCGATCATCGCTGCAATGACCAATTCCAACGGAGGTCTTTACGTTGCGATTGTCGGTCAATACGGACGGGCAGATGATAAAGCGGCCTATTCGATTCTGGCATTGAATGATGGTCCCTTCCTGACCATGCTCGCCCTGACGGTTTTTGGCGCGATGGGATTTGTGCAAGGATTCTTTTCTATCATTTCCTTTGTTGCCGTACTGTTACCGATCATTGTCGGCATGGTACTGGGAAACCTTGATCACGACTTGCGCCGTTTTCTTGCCAAAGGCAGCGACATGTTGATCCCGTTCTTCGCTTTTGCTTTGGGCATGGGGATCAATTTCGAAGCCATCATCAAGGGAGGCCTTGCCGGCGTACTGATCGGCGTATTAACGGTCTTTGTTACGGGGACTGTCGGATATTTCGTATTCCGGTTTTTCAAATGGAACCCGATTGTTGGCGCTTCGGAAGGCTCGACGGCGGGTAACGCCGTTGCCACCCCGATGGCCATCGCCGCCGCAAACCCGGTCTTTGGACATCTGGCGGAACTGGCGACTGTTCAGGTCGCCGCTTCGACGGTCACAACCGCGATTTTACTGCCTATTTATATTTCATTCCTGGTCCGTCGAACGAATCTGATCGGGTTGACAGAGCCGACACAGGACGATGCAAGCGACACCGGTGAAACAACCGCCTGAAGACCCGGAGCGCAGATAACAGAAGGTAAATACATGAAACCGATCGTAGCAATCACCATGGGCGATGTCTGCGGGATAGGCCCCGAAATCGTCGCGCGGACCGTTGCCGATCCGCAAACTTACGAACTGGCCCGCCCTATTGTTATCGGTGATGCGCCAAGACTGGCCCGCGCACGAGACATTGTTGGTGCAAAATTCGACATCGTCACGTTCCTGCCGACAGATCCTATTCCCCAGGAACCGGTGCCGGGAACCGTACTTTGCGCGGATCCGGGCTTCGAACTGGTCGACCTTCCCTTTGGGAAGGTCGACCCCCGTGCCGGGCACGCCGCCTTTGAATATCTGCGTGAAGCAATAGAAATGGCTCAAGCCGGGCGTGTGGCAGCAATTGTCACCGCCCCGCTGAACAAGGAAGCGCTTCATGCCGGCGGACATATTTTCCCCGGTCATACGGAGATCCTTGCCGAACTGACCGGGACCGACAGCTATTCGATGATGCTGGCGACGCCCAAAATGAAGGTGATCCACCTGACCACCCATGTCGGCTTGCTCGAAGCGATCCGGCGGATCAATCCCGAGCGCACCTATCAGGTCATCCGGCTGGCGCATGATACTCTTTCGTCAGCCGGACAGACTTCTCCGCGCATTGCGGTCTGCGGCATCAATCCGCATGCCGGGGAAAATGGACTTTTTGGCGAAGGCGAAGAAGAAGAAAAGCTGATCCCCGGGATCGAACGCGCCCAAGCCGAAGGCATCGATGTGCAAGGCCCGCTTCCGGCAGATACATTGTTTTACCGCGCAACGCGCGGTGACTTCGATGTTGTTGTTGCCTGTTACCACGATCAGGGCCACGGCCCGGTCAAGGTCCAGTCGATCGACGAAGGCGTCAATATCACTGTCGGCCTGAAGGGTGGCATTATTCGAACATCGGTTGACCATGGCACCGCTTTCGATATCGCTGGCAAGGGTATTGCCCGTTATGAAAGCCTTATTGCAGCAATCCGTTACGCCGTTCAACTTGCCCCGAAAGACCGCGCCACCGGGGCCGCAGCCTAGTCCAAGACATACGGCCAACAACATGTGCACGCACACCGTTTGAACAAACGTCAAGATGGATGCCGGATCTTAAAGCCGGCATCCATCTTGACTTGAATTCACAGCTTCGAGACTCTGGCACGCTTCAAACCAACGCGAAGAGCGTCCGTGGCAGAACCTTTGCACCCGCTATGTTTCCAAAAATATAGCGGGAATTTAGCTATTGCCCAATCCACACACTGCCCCGATGATCCTGATCAACAAAACAGAACAAACCTAAAATCAAACAGGAAACATCCATGTCCAAACAGATTACCGTTCTTGCCATCGCCCGCGCCAAACCGGGCATGGAAGCCGAACTTGGCAAACGCCTGCTGGCAATGGTCGAACCATCGCGCACCGAAGAAGGCTGCATCAGTTACGACATGCACCAGTCAAACGAAGATCCTGCTGTCTGGATGGCCTACGAAACATGGCGTTCTGACGAAGACCTTACACTTCATTTCGAAAAGCCCTATCTGCGCGCTTTCGCCGAAACCGCCGAAGAAGTCGTCGCCGAACCGATCAACATCCAGAAATTTTCGATCAAATCGTGACCTAACTTTGCAAAAGCGACATCCATATTCGATCGGAATTTGCATTGCAGATAACTTGCGTCCGGATAGCTAAGCAGGCATAAATTCTGCAGTAGAAACATAAGAATTCCCTTGTCCTGCAAAGAACCGAGAAATAGCTGCCTTGCATATGCCATCCAGACTTATGGAAGTTTTCAAAGCCGGATTAAAAAACCCGGTCAATTTTGGCCTGCACGCATTGTCAAAGGTGGCACCGGAAACCGTCACACAACGGTTTCTGTCCCTTTGCACACAATCAGGCTTGAAACAGCCCGCATTCCTTCTGTCATTTGATTGCGACACGAAAAAAGACATTCGTGTTGTTCGCAGTGTTCACCAGCGTCTGACAGATATGGGCATTACACCGGTCTATGCTGTCCCCGGACAGCTTCTTGAAGCAGGTGCAGAGGTATACCGGGGACTGGCTGACCAAGGCGCGGAATTCATCAATCACGGCTACTTCGAACACAGCCATCTAAGTGCCGATGAAACCGTTTATGAAAGTTCCTATTTCTACGATCAATTGCCCTTGGAAAAAGTGCGCGAAGATATTCTTCTGGGTGACAAAGCTGTAAGAGATATCATTGGCAAAGCGCCACAAGGTTTTCGGACACCTCATTTCGGAACATTTCAAAGCAAATCGGATCTTATTTTCCTTCATCGGGTTTTGGCTGATCTCGGATACCGTTTTTCCACATCAACAGCACCGTCTGCCGGAATCAAGTGGGGGCCTGCATCAAGACGTTTCGGTTTATTCGAATTTCCGGTAACGGGATGCCCGGATGCCCCGTTCCGCATCCTCGATTCATGGTCTTTCCGCTTCGCACCTAACCGGAAACTTGGCGAAGCCGACTATGTGTCGCAAGCAAATGCCATGCGGACACTACTTGCTTCCGAAAAACCTTATTTGGTCAATATTTACGCAGATCCATCACAAATTCATGATTGGGATGACTTCTTTGTCGCGATGGAAGGCATGGCTCCCTACAATATAAAATCTTATTCAAAGCTATTAGAACTTTTCCCACCCGCACCCGTGCGCAACCACATCTGATCGTTACCGCGTGGCGATCAGGAATATGCGTCATCGACCTCTGCCAAAATAGTGAAGGCTTTATGCACCAGTTGGTAATTCTTGATGATCGGATCTCCGACTGGGAAGTCAAAGGGGAAATCCAACCTGGATATTTCAATCCATGTGGGATGTTTGACCATATCACTATTGTATCGCTTTGGCAGGACACTCCGTCCGAGGACGCCATCATCAGGCTGTGCCAACCCGCCGAACCCCACTTCATTTCTCTTGGACACAGCAGAACACGACTGACGTTGTTAACGCTTGGACTGCGTCCATTTCTGCTGCAACTCGTCTTACGGGAATTCATCAAGACAACCAAGGCAATGGCCCCCGACATTATCCGTTGTTATGGTGAATCGCTGGGCACGGTTACCGGCGGACTGCTGAAGACAATATTGGGCATCCCGCTTGCGGTTAGTCTTCACACCACCCCGGCACCCGAAATCCTGAAACAGTTTTCCACATGGCGCGACCGGGTCTGGCGCGCGATGATCAACAATTCCTGCAAAAAGGCGCTCGGTATTGCCGACGCCATTATCGCTGTTTATTCACCGATCCTAGATTACCTGCCCGCGCAAGCCCGCGCAAAAGCCACGGTCATTCCCAATTGTGTCGCCACCAACCCAGCCCCTATAAAGCGTAAATCAGGAACCGAATTTAACGTTCTGTGGGTTGGCAGGCTAATCCCCGGAAGAGACCCGACACCAATACTAGACGCAATTAGCATGCTCAACGACAGCAAGCTTACAATCGTCGGAAATGGTCCGCTTACGGAACAGGTCGAACAACATATCACCACGCATGAACTGACTGATCGGATCAAAATAATACCTTCGATTGATAATGCACATCTTGTCCAAATGCTTGGTGAATTTGACGCGATGGCACTTCAGACTGACTATTTCGAAATTGCCAAACCCGTCATTGAAGCATCCCTTGCCGGGCTGCCGGTGGTTATCAATCAATCCCCCAGCGCATCAATCGACGAATATCGACAATTACCCGTTATTTTTGTCGATGGTCGCACAAATGACTATTATGCGGCCTTGGCCAAACTGAAAAACGACATTCCCTATTGGCAACGGACCAGCCAAAACTTAAAAGAGGCCGCATGGCTGCATTGGTCACCCGATGCAATCAACTCTGCCATGGCTAAAATTTTAGATACCGCGACAAAATACAATCCAACAGGCAAGCATAAATGACCGGAATTATTCTGTTTGGCACCCGCCCCGAAGCCATCAAACTTGCACCAGTCATTCGGGAGTTTTGTCGCCGTACTGACCGTTCTGCTTTTCGGGTTATAAGTTCCGGCCAGCACAGAACTTTACTTTCCCAGAATCTGACCAGCCTTAACATTGAGGTCGACGCCAACCTTAATGTAATGATGGAGGCTCAAAATCCATCAGAAACCGTCAATCGGATTACCACAGCCTTACAGCATGAATTCACCGATAAACGTCCTGATTGGATCATGGTCCAAGGTGATACCGCCACTGTCTTTGCTGGTGCGATGGCAGGCTACCTTAATCAAATCCCTGTCATCCATCTTGAAGCGGGCCTGCGGACAAAGGACTTCCACTTCCCTTGGCCCGAAGAAGGGTTCCGACAGATGGTCAGTCGAATTACCACTTTGCACCTCGCCCAAACCAAACGTTCCAAACAGAACCTACTGGCGGAGGGAATTGAGGAAAGTGCAATCAGGGTTGTCGGGAATACCGGCTACGATATTCAGAAAGCAATACATGTGGGTAAAACAGATCCGCAATTGCCATTCGACATCGAAACGCTCTCAAACTTTGCCTTGATCACAATTCACCGTCGCGAAAACCTCGGCGCACCGCTTGAACACCTATGTGGTCAGATCAAGGAATTGATGCGACGGTACCCTGAAATGACGTTCATCTGGCCCAAACACCCAAACCCGGGCGTTGTCACAGTTATTGAACACCATTTTGCAGATGACGATCCCAGATTGATCATCTGCGAGCCACTTGATTACATGGCATTCCAAAAACTTCTTAGGTCCTCATCGCTTGTCATCAGTGATTCAGGGGGCGTTCAGGAAGAAGCGGCCTCGCTTGGTGTTCCCATTGCAATAGCACGGAACGAAACCGAAAGACCCGATATTGTAGAACTTGAACTCGGCCGCCTTGTTGGTCGTGATGGCCACGCCCTGATCGAAGTTGCTGCAGACCTGATGAACCGCCCGCACGGGACAATGATAACATCTCGCGATCGCTGGATTGAAATGCAGGGAAACGGTTGTGCGTCGGTGAATACCGTAAACGCAGTTCTCGAAACTTTTCGGAAACAAGACTAAAATTACTTGCCTAAAGCCACCGGGCGAAAAACCTGATCTCGCAGGTACTTCCTGAACGCGACCAAATAGCTGGCGGAAAAGACGGCGAGAAACACAGCAAGCTGCCCGGTATCCTGCCAAATCGTTGACAGTTCCGTGCCCCAACCTATTGCCGCAGCAACCAACTGGCTGACCAATAATCCGCCACACGCAACCCCCAAAAGAAGACCAAATTCCCAAGGAGCTGGCGCGATTTCGTGACCATGACCCAACCTCGTTGAGACAACAAAAATCTGCACCGCAAACCCCACTCGACCAACCAAAACCGCAATAGCAGCGCCGGACAAACCGAGATAAGGTAACAAAAGTACATTCAAGATGATTGCAACACACCCCCATGACAGGGTTGCATACATCAGAAGCTTCCCCCTTTTCTCAATATAAATGGCATATTCCCAAGGCGTTGCAGCTTGGTTGACAAAGGTTGCGATCAGTAAAATAACAAGAAAACTACGTGCGACCTGTTCTTTACCGGCAAAAAGCATGGTAACGATTTCTGGTCCTATAATTGCCAGAGAAATGGCAACAGCCGTTCCGGTTACCATAAAAATCCGAACCAGTTTCCGCGCTTGCCTGTAAGCTCTGTTACGCTCTTCAAGCTCGAATGCATGGCAAAGCCGCGGGAACAACACCCACCAGAACGGCGCCCCCCAGGAAGACAGCACCGACACCAGAACTTGCGTTGCGGCATATATACCAACTGCGGCGGCACCAGACATAACACCAATGACGAGCCTGTCACCAAGCCCCATCAACCATTCACCGACCCCCGCCACCATGAACGGCAAACCTATGGCAAGCAGGCTGCGGAGCTCAGATGAGGACAGACGCCAGTTACGAAGATCAACAAAGGCCTTGGGCGGCAACAAATGGGTCACTCCCAAAATGCTGGCCAACAACCTTAAGATGACAGCCATCGCGATAACATGCGCGACATCAAGCACATCAATCCACACCATAAACACCACCATCAGCGGCAGTATGGTTACTTCGGCAATATTCAGAAAAGAAACAAAGGTTGTCATTTGCCTGGCACGAAGTGCTTCTTGAATAACGCCTTGCCACACAGATACCAACAGCAGGAATGCTGCGATCCTGAGCAATCCCGCCAGTGATGCATCCTGATAAATCAGTTCAGACAGCAAATCGGCACTGAAACACACCAACAGGACAAGCGGAATTCCCGTAACACTCACCAGCCCAAGTGCGGTAAGAACAAAGCGTGAAATAGTTTCCGTTTTTTCGGCACTTGCAATCTGCCGGATCAGGCTGAAACCGACACCAAGTGACACGATCGGCACCACAGCAATTGTCGTCGCCTGAACAAGTGCATATTTCCCGAATTCGGCCGCCCCAAGAAAATATGTTAACAGGGGAAGTGTAATTACAGCTCCGGCGCGCACGGCACCTTCGGTAAAGAAACGCAATAGAAGCGCTCTGTCAAACCGTCTGAGCATCTATTCCTGCCGCCCCACAATCGCGCAATTGAAATCAGTCAGCCTTGCGTCGCACCACAATATACCAACGTTCGGCCAAACGGGGAAAGGCTCGGGAAACATAATCATCGATCCCGGGATGATCGCCATTTCCACTGACTTTATCACGCACCCAATCCGATTTGGATATACCCGGCGCAAGAAGAAATTGCGAAACAGCACCTTGCGGATGGATCGCAACCATTTCCAATCCACAACGCTTTAACAACGCCGGTAAATTACCATACGAGTGCCCGAAAATTCCCCGCATCCCCAAACGGCGATAGTACCGATCCCAATACCGAATGGCGAGGCAATATCGGTTGGCAAGATCAAAAATACCAATTCCATCTGGCTTCAAAGATCGTGCGATCTGCTTTATAGCTTCTTCCTGCTCATTTTGCGGCAACAAAAGCAAGGTTGCATAACTATAGGCGACATCAAAACAAGCTTCCCCCAATGGCAGATCGGGCAATTGCGCAACAACGGTAAAAGCCCTGCCTTTCAGTGACCTGCCATCACTGTTAGCCTTTAGCTTTCTGAGCATCTCCGGGCTGAGATCCAGCGCGAGCACGTCGCATCCCTTTTGAATAACAGGAATAGCATGCCGCCCCGACGCGGCACCAATATCAACAACCAGCTGATCAGGAGCCGTAAAGGAATCCAGCAATTTCCATTTCAAAAACTGGGTATGAGCTTTGCCAATATCGACCGGATAAACTGTGGCTTCCCGGTCGAAATGTTTTTCTGCGATCCGGGCTGTCACTCTTGTCCCCGTTTACGCAATATCGCTTTTGCCAACTGGATCGATGCGTACACGACTTCTCGTGTAATCAGCGTTCCACGAAAATACGGATGCAGATCGGCACCGAAACCCTTCTTAAAATCACTAATGCGCTTCAGTTTACCACTCTGATACCCCGGAAAAGCTTCGCCGTTCTCATAGAATGAAAGCCCCATATCTAAAAACCTTACCATGGCCTCCCATTGTACAAGATTATTTAAGCCTAACTGCATGGCTATTTCGTCACTTGCAACAGTCCAATAAAGTGCAGCACCTTTGGCAATCGCAAAGGTATGGAGCGCATGCACAGTCCCATCGGCATCACAACCCGCCAAAATCAGCGCATTACCTTGCTCTAAATGTGTCGTGAAAATACTCTGAAAATACGCCGCTGGCTTTTCAGGAATTCCCAGTCTTGCGCAACTTTCCCGATGAAGTTTGAGATACGCATCAAGATCCTGTGCCGACGCCGTACGCACCACCATCCCGTTTCGGCGCGCCTTGTTAACCGCTTTTCGGCTGCGGTGCTCAATCTTCTGCCACAGCGTCTCTTGGTTATGCTCCCGCAGGTCAACGATCCAGCTATGGGTTGAGGTATCCTCACAGCCTATCAGCGCTGCGGGGTTTACTCTATTTTCCCCACCGACATAGGCTGGAGCAAGAGGAGGGAACGACAAGTCTACTATAACAACACTTGTCTTATCTGCCTCTTCAAGCAAGACAACACGCACAAGATGCATCAGACTGTTAATTGCACGCTCGGAAAGATTCTGATCAATAGCTGGACCGCCAGTCGCTTCCAGCCTTGATCGGAAAATTGAAAACGGCTTGGAACCAGGAAACAAAAGCAGCGGACAAAGGCATATAATTCGTTCACCATCAGCCTTACTGCGCACAGCAAAGCTATGATCAATAGCTCCATTCCATGTCAACATAGACTCAATCGAATCCCATTTATGCCAATGCCACGCCGAAGAAAACTGTTCGGCTGCAGAATTCCATTCGTCCTTTCGACACTCCGGACGCCTCACAACCTTATACGCGCCCAAAACCAACTTCCTTTGTTGCCAAACCGGATCGATCAGCCCCTGCGCTCAACTTTGGATTCAGCAGAAGTCCGTAAAGAATAAAAAACAGAGAATTAAATGGATGATATCTAAGTACAGAACTATCAAAACACTGATGAACAAAAATTCCGACTAGCAAAGCACCAACTACAGCACGTTCACGTGTCACAGGCGATTCAAATGAAAATTTGATCAAAGGAGAGAACCAGAACCAATAAAAACAAATGACCCCTAAAACTCCCAACTCACTTAACATAGAGAATGGCACTGAGTACGCAGCAGAAAAAACACCCGCAGGTTCAAGAATACTTTCTTGCACTATGCCAAAGCCTTTGCCCCAAAGTGGATGGTCCATTGCATCAGAGAGAACGACCCTCCACGGCAGCGCTCTCTCATTTATTGAGAAAACTTCTTCTCCGGCAACACGGTTCACCGACAAGAAAGGAATATCGTACGAAAGAGTTGAGCTCCAAATCACGAATCCAGCAATAAAAACTGGGATTCCCGCTGAAAACATCAAAAGCAAAACCCTCACACGAGGGCAGTCTCTGAAAGATAGAAAATAGAAAAAAGAAGAAAACAAGATAAAAATCACCTGCCCTCGAGAGAGCACAATCACAGAAACGATTACAGATACAATAAAGAAACATATGAAATAATTTGACCGCTCCCCCTTAAAAATAAAAGATAAAAACAGAAGAAACACACTATAAACAGCAAGAGAATTTGGATTTGACGTTACCCCTGCCGGCCTTTCCCACAATAAATTTAAAAATCCAATATCTCGCAGTCCGAAGCTATACCCGTAACTTACATTGAAAATCTCAATCGACCTGATTGATCGCCCCTGTTCTGCATCTATCCAGTGGCCAAAGACAAAAACGACCAAAGACCATAGCAATGAAATAATGCAAATCCCAAACAATACATAGCCTAGTGTACGCAAAACCATTTTCGGATCAGGATATGAGGCCATCAAAATAGCGACCACGGCTCCCTCGCCTAATATTAAAATAAATCTTTTTAAAGAAAGAAAATAATTATCTGAAAAAAAAGACGCTCCTAATGCAAAAACAAAAAACAAAAAAAGTGGCACAAAACCTTTTAAATTAATATGCTTCGCGCCGACAAATACGAAAAAAATGAATAAAATAGAAGAAATCTTAAAACATAAAACAATATCTTTATCTAAAGAAAAAAAATGCGACCCTTGATATACACCAACCCCGGAAACAACAGACACAAACAAGAACAATAAAACAGAAATAAATTTAAAAATATCAATTATTTTATTTTCCCTGAATAACAATTTTCAGAACCTCCATTAACATATCAGACACACAACCAACCTCAAATCTCCGCCCTCTTTTATTGGAGCGTAAATCGCCAATTATTCCACTTTTATGATCACTCAACGACTTGCGAATATTTCGACAAATATCAATTTTATCGTCGACATTCGCGCAATATCCTTTAAATTCCCGGGTCAATTCGGCTGAAACCCCCTCTGAAGTAATTGAAAATATTTTTCGATGTGCCCCGATATAGTCAACCAACTTTGAAGGCAGGAAAATGGATGGTTCCTTCGACGGTGCTTCAACCAACAAAAGAATGTCTGCATCCTGCATTCTTGCAAGAGCATCTAGGTGTTCTACATTTTTTTTAACTTCCACAATGCCCTTCAACTCGGAACATCCATCAAGAAGAATTCCAAGCGCATCAAAACCTGAGCTGTATATCTGCAACACAAAGTTACGCTCTGAAATTTCTCCACTGCGAACAAGAAAACTCAGCGCTTCAAGTATCGGTTCAAGTCGACGGGCTCCATAAAAATTCCCAAAATAAGCAAATTTTAATCGACTATCATTTGATATACTTTTATTTGGGTAAAGTGCCTCATCGTAACTATGAGGAACCACTTTGCTTTTAGCAAACACATCTAAATTAGGATTATTCTCACAAAAAATATCTTGAATTCCCTTGGTAGGAAAAATTAAATAATCAGCAAACTCGACCACTTTCCTTGACGTTCTATCCGACCAATTACTAAGTATAGGAACTCTTTTTTCATAGGGATTACTCACCCAAGGATCAGAGAAGCTTGCAACCCAAGGGGTGCCTGGAAATTTTCTCTTAAGCTTCAAACCTACCAAATGAGAAGAATGATACTGTGAACGCGTAAAGAGCACATCAAACTTCTGTTTCTCCAATTTTTCTTTTGCTCGCAGATAGGCAAGCCTGTTCAACAAAACAAATCGATCTGGACGTAACGGCAGCCGATTAAAAGACAAAACCACAGAACGCAAAAAATCCGCTTGCAGCAACTCGACTGAAGAAAATCTTTCAGCAACATAGTCCACAAGTGAATAATCCGCATTTTCGCGAAAATTTGAAGGCTCTGCTGCTATAACGTCAATGTCAACGTCACGAAGCCCCCCCATTGTTTTCGCCGTCACGAAAGATTCAGGGCTCGCAACCGGTGGAAAACAATAAGACAGTAAAAGCATTTTTGTGTTCGCCAATCTCGCCCCCCCTCCCTGCTAGCGCTACCAACCCGAATATCAAGCTGATTTATTACACAATAAACCACATCAAACTAAAGCAATAATGGCTCTACCTTGTCCAGAACGCATACGCAAAAAATGCCCCCCCCCCCAATACAGCGACACCAATTAGCAAAATCTAACAAAAAAGACAGCTTTTGTTTATGACAACCACGCTTTTCCTCTCCGCCTTCACATCCGCCACCATCCTGCCCGGCACATCCGAGGCGGCACTGGCTGCCTTTGTCGCGTCGGGTGATTTTGCGGTTTGGTTGCTGGTGGCGGTGGCAACACTTGGTAATGTGCTGGGATCCTGTGTGAATTGGGGGCTTGGGCTTTATATCGATCATTTTCGTGATCGCCGTTGGTTTCCGGTGTCGCCCGCGGCCCTTGATCGTGCGTCACGCTGGTTTTCGCGTTACGGGATGTGGTCGTTGTTGTTGGCGTGGTTGCCGATTATCGGTGACCCACTGACCCTTTTTGCCGGGGTCATGCGGATACGCTTCCTGCCCTTTATCATTCTTGTGACCCTGGGCAAGGCCGCACGTTACGCCATGATTGCGGGTGGAACCGGCTGGATCGCAAGCCTGTGGGGATAGAGTCCCTAAAATTCCCATGAAACAAAAATACAATAAAAAATCAAAACTCGTGAATTATCGAAAAAACAATCCCCATCACATATAAATAAAAACATAAGTATGTTGATAGTATTTCCACCGCGTGTGCTTATAAAAAACTCACAAATCAAAATAATAATGCGTGGATATTTTTCCGAATTTCACGATACCAATGAGAGTTTATTATGAACATGGAAATTCCAGTCTGGACGAAACCCGCAATTTGGGGCGGCATTATCGGTGCTATCGCGATCACCGTCGTCGGTTTCAGCGCGGATATGATTGTCACCAGCAGCACAGCGACCGAAATGGCCGATAGCCAGAGTAAGGAAGCAATGATTACCGCCCTTACCCCGATCTGTGTTGCACAGTTCAAGACCCTGACACCGACAAACCAAACAATGCAGTTGGCTGCGCTTAAGCAGGAAAGCTCGTACAAACGTGATGATTTCGTCATCGCGCAGGGCTGGGCCACCATGCCGGGCAACGCAGAACCAAGCAATGAAATTGGCAATGCTTGTGCCGCTCAGTTGATGAAACTGACGGAAAGCTAAGCGGATCCCCTCCCCCGAGGTAAATGATCCGCCCAAAGCGGCATTCGGGATAATCCCCGGATGCCGTTTTTATATGCGTGGTCCTGATCACAACACATTACCGTCTGGCCCATCACCACAAGGGCAATTTTGTTCAATAAACATTTTGCACTTCCGGGCAAGTTGACCTCAAACAAGAAATGTTTGAGGACCCCCATCCATGATGACCACCCCCACCACAATCCCCCCGGATGCTATTGTCGCAACGGTTACCACCAGCCTTTATCTTTCCATGGCGGCCTTTGCGCTCGCTTCCTCGATCACGCCGGGGCCGGTGAATATTCTGGTACTAAGCTCCGGGGTGCATCATGGCTTTCGCCCGTCGCTTCGCCTTGTGTTTGGCGCAACGGCCGGTTTTTGCCTGCTTTTGCTGTTGATCGGGCTGGGCCTGCATCAATTGCTTGATGTCTTTCCGCAATTAACCACCGTTATTCAATGGGCCGGGGTGGCATTTTTGCTGTTTATGGCGGTCAAGCTGGCGACCACATCCGGCGAATTGGGCACGTCAGAGACGCACAAAGGCCCCTCGATGATCACCGGGGCCGTGATGCAATGGGTTAATCCCAAGGCTTGGCTGGCTTCCATCGCCGGGATGGGGGCCTATGCCGCCAATGGCGCGCCCATCCTGATCTGGGAATTTACCGCACTATATTTCGTGATCTGCTTTGCCTCAATCGCGTGCTGGGCCTATGCCGGGGCGTTTTTGCGCCGTTTTTTGCACGACACCAAACGCATCCAACTGTTTAACCGCATCATGGCCGGGCTGCTGGCCGCAAGTGCCGCCTATCTTATCCTTGGATAGGATTGCCGCAATATGATCAGGCCGCCTGCGCCAAGGCATATTGGCGCGGTGTAACCGCCATCAGGCGTTTGAAAACGCGCTGAAAATGCGCCTGATCGGCAAAGCCGCAATCAAACGCCACATCGACAATCCGCTCGCCACGTTTAAGCGCATGACGCGCGCGTTGTATCTTGCAATTGATCAAAAACGCATGTGGTGTCATGCCAAAGGCCTGCTTGAACGCACGAACAAGGTAGGACGGTGAAACACCCGCCGCAGAACAGATATCGGCAAGCGTGACCGCATCGGCACAATGGGCACGGATATAGGATGCCGCCCGGCGCATCTTGCGATTATCGCCCGCCCCGACATCGGAACGCCCGCCCCGACGATCCAACCGCCCCTGAAGCCCGGTGAAAAAAGACACCATCGCCGTTTCTTTGCCAAGCGCATCGCGATCACGATCAAACAACGCATGGCCAAGCCCGGTCAGATCGCGATAAATCGCCGGATCATTGGCAATAATATCGCCAAACATCGCAAAATCACCGGCAACATCGGCCCCGATTTCGACCTGAAGATCGCGCAGCCAATCCGTATCGACATAGATCATCTGATAAGACCACAAAACCCCGTCAACCGGGTTGCACGCATGGACATCTTCGGGATTGATCACCACCACCGATCCGGTTTGCACATCATGGCTGTGCCCCCGGTTCCAACAGGTACTGGCCCCGCCGGTGATCGCACCGATGGAAAACGTATCGTGGCTGTGCTTTTCATAGCAAATCCCGCGCCCGTCGCGCACGCGCTGCGCCTCGACAAACGGCAAAGCCGCGTCGCGCCAGAAACGCTGGTTTACCTTGTCACGCTTTTCCATCAAACCGACTTTGCTACGACTCCTGTTGCAAAACTAGGGGAGCCTCGTCCAATCCGCCAGCCTATCGCGATATTTTAGAACCGATTTCGATCAAAGACCCGCATAACGATCAGCAGCCCGAATAACATCCCTGACGTTTTCTGGAGGATTTTTGAAACAAAAAACCTTTTAGAACAAGGCACAAACAACACAAAAATAAAAACTCAAGACAGGAATCAGCATTCCAACTGCCTAAAAAAATCAACTTGTCTGATGACTGACATCAGATTATAGAACCATACATTGCAGGGTTAATCACGTGTCAAATTCAAACAGTAAAACGCACATGCAATTTCATTCCTTGGGAAAACCACGCCGTCGCTCGGACGAAGTCGCCGATCAGCTTGCCGAGATGATTTCATCGGGCAACCTGAGTGCCGGTGACCGGCTACCCACAGAAATGACGCTTTGTGCTGAACTGGACGTCGGCCGAAGTGCTGTACGCGAAGCAATTGCCAAACTGCGTGAAGCTGGTCTGGTAATCACCCGTCAGGGTGTGGGCGTATTCGTCTCGGAAAACCCTGCACGGCAAACTTTCCGCATTGATGCTGCCGACCTCGATTCAATCGAGAACCTTCGTCAAATTCTTGAAATCCGCCTTGAAATGGAAGTCGGTGCCGCCGCAATGGCTGCCCGTCGCCGTTCGCGCGCGCAGATGGAATTGATCGACACCGCACTGGAAACATTGCGCAGGGAACTCGACCGTGGCGGTCAGGCTGTCAGTGAACAAACAGAATTTCACCGGGTTCTAGCAGCGGCAACCGGAAACTCGCATTTCCGCGACTTCATTCAGTTCCTTGGCCACCGGATCAGTGAAAGTCTTACTGCGAGCAACCGGCATAAGCCGCTCGATAATGACGGCAAACAAAGGTTAATTACCGAGTATGAGAATATTGCGAATGCAATCCGGGTCGGTGACCCGGACAAGGCACGTCGCGCCGCATGGCGACATGTCTTGCGCTCTGCCGACCGGCTGGGTCTTCGTGGTCTCCAGGGATGGGAGGAAACCCGCATGACCCAAGTCGATGAAAATCTTATTCCTGACTGCGAAGCTGCTGATCTCAACCCTATCGCCCCAAGTTTCACCCCGCCGCCGGGGGCCTGTGACTGCCATGCCCATATATTTGGCCCGCAGGCAACCTATCCGCTAACCTTGCCGCGCACCTATACCCCGCCAGAAGCAAGCCTTGGTTCTTATCAGAAAATGATGGCAACCCTTGGCATTCAGCGTGCAGTTATCGTACAGCCCAGTGTCTATGGCATCGATAACCGGGCCACCCTTGATGCCGTGCGCGCGGCTGGTGACAACTTCCGGGCAGTCGTGGTCGTCAACGAAAATATCAGTGAAAAAGAACTCGAACAGATGCATGAAGCCGGTGCACGCGGTGTCCGCATCAACCTGCTATTTCGCAGCGGGATCGAAGTTTCCGACGTCCGTCGTCTGGCCGAGAAAATCGCGCCGTTTGATTGGCATATTCAACTTCTAATCGATGCATCAGAGTTTTCCGATATTCGTGAAACGCTTGGAACACTCCCCGTTGAAACCGTGTTCGATCATATGGGCCACATGCCCACATCGGCCGGGATCCATCATCCGGGCTTCCGCGAAATGCTGTCCCTTATTGCTGACGGCAAATCCTGGGCAAAGATTTCCGGCGCTTACAGGATTACCTCTGAAAACGATGTTCCTTATAGCGATGTTGCCCCGATCGCACGTGAAGTGATTAAGGCAAATCCAGAACGTATCGTTTGGGCCACGGATTGGCCCCACCCATATGTGAACACCAGAATGCCCAATGACGGAAGCCTGCTCGACCTGCTCGATGACTGGTGTCCGGATACGAAAACAAGAAACCGCATTCTGGTGGACAACCCTGCCAAACTATACGGCTTTCCAAAATAAATGACTGAAAATAGGGAGGAACAGAAATGTTCTTAAAAAAACTTAGCCAAACCGCCGCCGTCGCTGCCATGTCCATCAGCATGATGACCGGCGCAGCCCAGGCACTTGATCTCCGCATTGGCTGGACCACCTCGGACGGTGAAAAAGACCCGTATGCCATTGCCGCACACAGCTTCGTCAAGGAACTGTCCGCAGCACTTGGTGAAGACGTGACAGCACAGTACTTCCCGAACAACCAGCTTGGTGATGAGCGTGAAATGCTCGAAGCAATGAATTTTGGCGTCATGGATGTTGCCGTGATCACCAACGCAGCGATCGCCAACATTCAGCCGGGCTTCCAGCTGATTGACATGCCGTTCCTGTTTGGCAACGAAGAGCAGGCACACACCATCCTTGATGGTGATATCGGGCAGGAACTGATGGGGCGTCTGGAACAGAACGGCATCGTCGGCCTTGGCTTTGCCGAAGGCGGCTTCCGGAACATGATCAACAATGTCCGCCCGATCAATGAACCGAACGATGTAGAAGGCATCAAATTCCGCGTCATGCAGAACCGCGCCTTCATCGATATGTTCCAAGCACTGGGCGGCAATGCCATTCCGCTGGCATGGGGTGAAACCTACACCGCAACCCAGCAGGGCACCATTGATGGCCTGGAAATTCCGCTGGCTGTAATCTGGGCCAACAAATACGCTGACGTCACCGACTATCTGTCGCTAACCAAGCACACCTATTCAGCACTTGGCCTGCTGATTTCCGAGAAACGTTTCAACAGCTTCTCGGATGAACAGAAACAAGCCGTTCGTGATGCTGCAACAAAAGCCATTGCAAGCCAGCGCAAACAAGTTGCCAAAAACTCCACCGAACTGATCGGGCTTCTAAAAGAAGCTGGCATGAAGATCAACGAAGTCAAGGATCCGGCACAGTTCCGCAGCAAGGTTATGTCTGTCTACGAGACCTTCAAACCATCCATAGGTGAAGACCTTCTCGACAAGGCACTAAGTGAATTGCAGTAAGCACCAATCCACCTGTCGCCCGGCATTCGTGCCGGGCGTTTCCCTTTAGCCGGACGATTTGAAATGTCTACATTCTGTGACAAGTTTTCACTCCAGCTGGCCCGCGTCACCAATGTGATTGTCGTGGTTCTGTCCGGGGTCATGATGCTGGCACTCGTTCTGCAGGTCTTCTCTCGCTATGTCATCGGTGCAACCTTTATTTGGACTGAAGAACTGGCAATGTTCTGCTTCACCTGGAGCATCCTTCTGGCAGCCACGTCCATTCTGCGCGACGGGTCTCATGTCAGCCTTGATTTCATCGTAAAGGCATTGCCCGAAAGACTTGAAAATTTCTGGAAGCGCATCATCGACCTTGCAGTTCTGGCTTTTTTTATCGTGTTTGCCGTTGCCGGTGCCGAATATCTGCAAACCACATTTGGTCAGGTTTCGCCCGCACTGCGCCTGCCGATGGCATGGATTAATGTTGCTGCCCCGGTTTGCGGGACACTTGGCTGCATTCACACTTTCTGCCGCATAATCACGCCACGGCCTTGATAGGAGTTTCACCTTGAGTGCTGCTGCAATTACATTGCTGGCCGTCTTTGCTGGCGGGCTCCTGACGGGAGTTCCGATTGTTTTCTGTATCGGACTGGCATCTGTTGTGACCCTGTGGGTTGCTGATTTCCCGCAAATGATTCTTGCCCAGCGCATATTGTCGGGCACGAATGTCATCTCTCTTTTGGCTATTCCGGGTTTTATTCTGACCGGTGAGCTAATGATCCATGCCGGCCTGTCCAGACGACTGGTTCGCATCTGCCAAACGATGGTTCAGCATGTCACCGGTGGTCTTGGTATGGTCACGGTTCTGGCTGCAACTTTCTTTGCTGCCATTTCCGGTTCTGCCCCGGCGACGACTGCCGCTATTGGCGGGATCATGATCCCGGAAATGGAAAAACGCGGCTGGCAAAAGAACTTTGCTGCGGCGCTGGCCTCTGCCGCTGGCCCGATTGGCCAGATGATACCGCCCTCGATCCCGATGATCATTTGGGGCGTTGTCGCAGAAGAATCCATCAGCCAGTTATTTCTTGCCGGGATTATCCCCGGCATCATGATTGCTGGCGGCCTGATGATCCTGTGCTATTTCGCCGCCCGCCGCCAAGGTATTGCGCCCGAAACCTCTCGCTCCACCATGGCCGAACTTCGCGCCGCGATCAATGATGGCAAATGGGCACTCGCAGCCCCCGTCATTATTCTTGGCGGTATTTATGGCGGCGTTTTCACCCCCACTGAAGCGGCGGCTATTGGCGTTGCCTATGCCCTGATCATCGGGATCTTTGTTCATCGGGAACTCCGTGTCTCCGAGCTTTATGCCATCACGCTAAAATCGATGAAAACCGCAACGATTGTCTGCTTCATCATCGCAGTTGCTTCGGCATTCGGTTGGCTTGTTGCTATTGAACAGCTCCCGGCAACAATTGCGAACGGCATTCTTTCGGTGTCATCAAACCCTTATGTTCTGCTGTTTCTTCTTAATCTGTTCCTGCTGTTTGTCGGGGCGATCATGGACAATATTGCGGCCATGATCATTCTGGGCGGCATCTTGCAGGCATTGGGCGCACATATCGGTCTGGACCCGACGCATCTGGGAGCGATCGTAGTGATCAACCTCGCAATCGGAATGGCGACCCCACCCTTTGGCTACTCATTGTTTGTCGGGGCCGCCACCAGCAACCTTTCGATTGAACAAATTACAAAGGCTTTGTGGCCGATGCTTCTGGTTCAGTTTGCGGTCCTGATGCTGGTATCCTACGTGCCATTCATAACATTGGCTCTGCCGTCGCTTATCCGGTGACGCCCATTTTCCAGCCTGAACATCCCGAAAAGGGGCCCGCAGTTTTCTGTTGGCCCCTTTTCCTTTAACGTGCTGGACCTGTCTATATTTTCCCGACAATCCCCTGTGGCATCCCAATGCCACTCCGCTTATATTCCCTCAAATGTTCGATGATCGTTCCGATCCCACGCCGAAGTTTTTACCGCCCAACGCACCCATCATGGTCGTCGGATTGCGTCATGCTGTGTTTTTAACCCCCGATGGCGAGGTCGAAGAACTGCCACATGGGGCGGCGGTCAAGCGTGCGCGCGCGCAACGTCCGATATTGGTCCATACCCCGGCATCAGCACGGCGGATGAAATCCGATCCGTTTCCGGCCCATGATTTGCTCGAACTATTTGCCTTTGTCCGCCCGGCACAATTTTGCGTGCCCACCCCGCGCGGCCTTGCGCTGGCCACCGGACAATCCCCATCCGAAGACCTGATCGGTCAGGCCGAAGCCCTGGCCGAGGCGATGAAACGCCTGCTCCAGGAACTTGCCACCCTCCCGCGGGAAAAGCGATCCCGTGCGCTTTCCATCGCATGGCCGATGGCGCGCGGGCAATGGATGTGGGGCATACCGGTTTTGGCCGCCCTTGGCGGGGATGGCGACGGGCCGCATAAATTTGCCGTCTATGAAGGTTTGAAAATCTGGAAAAAACTGGGCGAATGGGCCGAACATGCGCCGCCGCCGCCGCCCGGCAACAATCCGGTTGATCCCAAGGACGCCCGCGAACGGCTTAAAAAGCTGTTGGGCGAAGGGGCCGAAGACCGCCCGCAACAGGCCGATTATGCATCGGCGGTTTGTTCCGCCTTTGCGCCGCGCACCGCCGAAGGCACGCCCAATATCGTTCTGGCCGAGGCCGGAACCGGCACCGGCAAGACGCTGGGCTATGTTGCCCCGGCATCGGTCTGGGCCGAAAAGAATGACGGCGCGGTTTGGATTTCGACCTATACCCGCAATTTACAGCGCCAGATCGATCAGGAACTGGATCGGCTTTATGATGACCCAAAGGACAAGCGCCTGAAGGTCGTCGTGCGCAAGGGCCGGGAAAACTATTTCTGTCTGCTCAATTTCGAAGAAGCGCAAAGGCCGCTGGTGCAAAATCCGCATCAGGCCATTCCGCTTGGCCTGATTGCGCGCTGGGCCGCAACCACACGCGATGGCGATATGGTCGGCGGCGATTTTCCGGCATGGCTGACCGAATTGATCGGGTCGCGCTTTACCAGTGCGCTGGCCGATCAACGCGGCGAATGCATTTATGCCGCCTGCCCGCATTATTCGCGCTGCTTTGTCGAAAAAACCGTCCGGCGTGCCCGCTCGGCCGAAATCGTCGTCGCCAATCATGCGCTGGTGATGGTGCAGGCCGCCCTTGGCGGGCTGGATGATGCATCGATGCCGACCCGCTATGTCTTTGACGAAGGCCATCACCTTTTTGATGCCGCCGACAAGGCCTTTTCCGCCCATCTGACCGGGCAAGAAGGGGCAGAACTGCGCCGTTGGTTGCTTGGCGCGGAAAACAAGGGCCAATCACGCGCACGCGGGCTTAAACAACGGCTTGAAAGCCTGATCACGGATCGGGACGAGCTTCGCGATGCCGTCAATGCCGTGATTGTTGCTGCGCAATGCCTGCCGGAACAGGGCTGGTTGATGCGCATCCATGATGGTGCTGAACATGCCAAAGGCCCGGCCGAAACCTTTTTGGCCCATATCCGCGCCCAGGTGATGGCGCGCGCATCGGATGGCGATCGCGGTTATTCGATTGAAACCGATTGCAAACCAGCAATTGATCCGGTTCTGGCCAGTGCGGCGGATCTTGATCGGGCGCTTACAGCGCTTGAAAAACCGGCCAAGGCCCTGATTAAAATCATTGCCCATATGCTTGATGAAAAGGCCGATGAACTTGAAAGTGCGGAACGTCAACGCCTTGACGCCGCCATCCGGTCGCTTGAACGCCGTGCGATCATGCAGGTTGCGGCATGGCGGGCGATGCTGGAAAGTTTGGTCGAAAACACCCCAGCGGAATTTGTCGATTGGTTTGCCATTGAACGGCAATTTGGCCGCGATTTTGATATCGGCATGCACCGCCATCATATCGACCCGACCCTGCCCCTGACCGCCGCCCTCGCCCCCTCCGCCCATGGCATGGTGATCACATCGGCGACCCTGCGCGATGGTACGGGCGATGAGATGTTTGATTGGGGCGTTGCCGAGGACCGCACCGGGGCATCGCATATGCCCATGCCCGCGATCCGGGCGGCGATGAAAAGCCCCTATGACTACGCCAAGCAAACCAAGGTTTTCATCATCAACGACCTTGGCCGCGATAACCCCGATCATGTGGCCGCCGCCTATCGCGAGCTATTTTTGGCATCTGGCGGCGGCGCACTTGGCCTGTTTACCGCCATCACCCGCTTGCGTGCGGTTTATGAACGCCTTTCCGGGCCCTTGGATGATGCCGGGTTACAGCTTTTGGCACAGCATATTGATGGTATGGATGTTTCGACCCTGATTGATATTTTCCGGGTTGAACGTGATGCCTGCTTGCTGGGTACCGATGCCATCCGCGACGGCGTCGATGTGCCGGGCGACAGCCTGCGTCTGATTGTGTTTGACCGCGTGCCATGGCCGCGCCCCGATATTTTGCACCGGGCGCGCAAGGCCGCGTTCCACGGCGCACGTTATGACGATATGCTAACCCGGCTTCGTATGAAGCAGGCGTTTGGTCGTCTTGTTCGCCGTGCGGATGATCGGGGTGTGTTTGTCCTGCTTGATAACCGGATGCCATCGCGCCTGCTCGGCGCATTTCCCGATGACGTCGAAGTTCAACGGGTCGGCATGCGCGAAGCGATCGAGCAAACGCGGGCGTTTTTGCACCCCAAATCGCCGGGCTAATCTTATACCCTGCGCGAACATCGTCGCCCCCGTATAAGTAAAATCAGCCCTGCTTGCGTTCGTCGACATTCCCAACGCCCAAATTGCTGATAAGCAACTCTTTAAGCGCATCCGCGGGTACCGGCTTACTAAAAAGATAGCCTTGCCAATTGTTGCAAAGATACTCGCGCAACAAAGCTAATTGCGCTTCGCTTTCCACACCTTCGGCTATCACATTTAAATTAAGCTTGCGCGCCAACGCAATGATGGCGGTAACAATCGCCGCATCATCAGGATCAGAGGTAAGACGCTGGATAAAAGAACGATCAATTTTGACCGTATCAATGGGAAGACGTCGAAGCTGACTTAATGACGAATACCCCGTCCCGAAATCGTCGATGGAAATAGAGACCCCTAGGCCTCTTAACTTGGCCAAAACGGCGGATGCACGGTGGACGTCGTGTAAAAACACACCTTCCGTCAATTCAAGCTCCAACCATTGCGTCGCCAAGCCGGTCTCTTTCAGAACCCGTATGACCTCTTCAACCAAATAGCTTTGCTCGAACTGTCGCATCGACAAGTTTACAGCAACCCGTATCGGCGGCAGGCCTTCGTCTTGCCAAGCCTTGTTTTGGGCGCATGCCGCACGCAGAACCCATTCTCCGATATCAAAGATCAGACCGGATTCTTCTGCCAAGGGGATAAAGGTATCTGGTGAAATAAAGCCCTTTTCCGGATGCCGCCAGCGCAACAAGGCTTCGGTTGACACGATCAGCCCGCTCGCGCAATCAAGTTGCGGCTGATAATAGAGCTCGAGCTCACCTTGCTTTATGGCCTTGCGAAGGCCGTTTTCCATGTCCAGACGCTCGGAGGCCTGGGTACTCATATTCAACGTATAAAACTGGTGACTGTTCCGCCCCGACCGCTTGACTTTGTACATTGCCGTGTCGGCGTTACGGACCAGAAACTCTGCCTCTTTACCATCTTCTGGATAGATGGAAATGCCAATGCTGGCACCAAGAAAGAACTCGCGTCCGCCAAGAATAAACGGAAGAGACAGCGCCTTAATGATATTGCGTGCAATCAAATCGGCGGTTTCTATTCTCGTTATATCAATCAGGATCAGCGTGAACTCATCACCACCAAGGCGTGCCACGGTATCGCTTTTCCGCACACAGCTTTGTATTCTTTCGGCAACCATCCGCAACAACTGATCCCCCATGGCGTGACCTAAAGTATCATTCACGTTCTTGAAGTGATCCAGGTCCAGAAACAGGACGGCAAGTAGCTGTTTATGGCGTTCCGCCTGGGCAATGGCCTGTTGCAAGCGATCCCGGAAAAACGCCCGGTTTGGCAATTCGGTTACGGTATCGTAATTGGCAAGATGATATTCCTGCTCACGGACCTTTTCCAATTCCCGATAGGCCTTGGTCAGTTCCCGTGATTTCTTGCGTTCCGCCTCTGCCGTGGCCGCCTCTGCCGCAAGTTTCTTTTCCTTTTCCGCACTCAGCCTAAGCTCATCAAGCAGCGATTGCAGTTCGCGGTTTTTCCGTTGAACCTCAATCAAAAGCTCTGCTCTTGAAAGCTGAATAAGCAGTTCCCTCTTATTCTTTACAAAACTTTCGGTCGGTTCAAATGCAGGGTCCTGAATGCGCTTAAAACCAACAAGGCATGGCCCGCCATTTCCAGCCACAGGCACATCTATTCGGTCAAAAAACACACTCGCCTTTTGAACAATCGACGGCGTAACGCTGCCTTGAAAAATCAGCACCAAGTCGACGCCAAACTCTCGCTTGTCAAAACCGACAAAAACACTCGTATTTCCGTCTGCCTGATACAGGCTTCGACACAGTTCCGAGGTGATGACAGCAAGTCGCGTGCAGGTAACGGAATCAAACTTCAAATCTTCGGCCAAAAGCCGCAATTTGTTTCTTGCGCCGACAATGGCGGCAGAATCCTGAATAAGGATTGTTCCAAGCTCGATCATTTTCTAGACCTTGACCACGATGCATCCAACATCGTCATCTTTCTTGCCGAGCTCGTTGATCATGCGGTTAACAATGGTTTGCGGGGCGCTTTCCATCAATCCCTCAATCATCGATAAATCAAGGTGGGAAGGCACACCGTCGCTGTGCAAAATAAGAACGGCACCACGCGGAATGGTCAACGTCTCTTCACGGGGTGTTGACATGATGTAGCCCACAACACCGTCTCTCGGCACCAGGGTAACAGCCGTTGGGGCATGTAGTTTGGTGGTGATGTTGCCCACACCGGCGTATTTCAGTTCGTCCTTGCCATAATCAAGCCTGCATAACGCAACAGCGGCGCCCCGCGTCCCTTTCAGGTGCGCATGCAGTGCCTGCATGATATCGACCAAACTGTCCGTCTGGCTTATTTCCTCCAGAAAGCTTTTGGCACGAATAGCGATATCGCTCGCTTCGGGGCCATGGCCCAAAACATCCAGCTGCGCAATGAACAACCCGTCATCCAATTCGACAACAAGCCCCATATCCCCACAGACGCCTTCGGCCTCGTGCATATGGGGGCGCAAGCCTACGGCATAATTGCGCTGTTCATGTGTTAAAGCCATTTACGCGCCACAATCATTGTTCCAATCTGCCGTTCTGGATCGATATAAAACTCGTCCATCAACCGTTTGACCCCCGGAAGCCCAAGGCCCAATGTCCCTCCGGTGCTGTATCCTTCCTTAAGAGCCAGGGCGATGTCTTTTATACCCGGACCAGCGTCCTCGGCGATCACTTCAAAGCCCCATTTACCGTCGACTTCAACCGCTTGCACCGCGACTTCCCCTGCCCCGGCATAGACAAAGATATTTCGGGCCAGTTCACTAACCGCTGTTGCGATCATAAACCGCGCGGTCTTCTCAAAGCCCATTTCCTGCGACAGGGATTGCGCTGCGTAAATGGCCTTGGCCACGTCCGCTTCGGCCAAAACTTCAACACGGTGTTCATTTTTTTTCATTTTAAAATACGGTCCCCCCAAAAAAACCTCTCAATCGTCATACGCGCCTATTGGCCTTCGTCGACATAAAGATCGGCTTCGTCCTCTGCGTCCTCTGCCCAATATTCAGCATCCTCATGCGTCATATCCTCTTCCGGGATATTCAAAACAGAGGTCGCTGGTGACACAACCGGTTCCAGTTGGCTGATAGCATGATCAAGCGTTAACGCAGTATGGATGTCCCGCACACCAATGCCGAGATCGGTTAGCGCCCCGGCCAAAGCAGGGCGGATGCCGATCAATATCGTCTGCGCACCAATCAAGGCCGTCATCCGGCAGATATCGACAAATATCTGGGCAATAAAAGAATCGATGATCTCGACAACGGATACATCGATAATGACGCCTTTGACGCCTTTGACGCCTGTATCATTAACCTTGTTAAGTATATCTCTTTGAAGTTGCTGCAAGACTTCGTCATAGAGTTCAATCTGAATCGGGACGATAAGACAGCCACGCATAACATGCATGCCAACGCGCGAAAAAGTATTTGCCCCCTCCACTGAGTGACCTCCTATAACAGGGCCCGATAAGCTTATTTCCTCTTACCGGGCACCTTGGGTTCGTTGCAGTTTAAGGGGGTTATTTCCGCAAAGGCTGAACAACCGGCGCACCCAAAGCGATCGGTTTAATTTCAAGGCCCAGCACCTGAAATGCATGAATAAGGGCGTCGCGTATCGTAACGCGCGTTACGACGTCAGACAGCGGAATACCCAGCTGAACCAAAGTCTGTGCAATCGCAGGCGAAATACCTGAAACGATGCACGTACAGCCCATAAGCCGGCAGGCCTGAGTGATTTTGATAAGATGGTTTGCCACAGCGGTGTCGACCACCTCAACACCAAGAATGTCCAGAATGATGATTCTGGCTTCAGTCTCTTCAATCTTGGTCAGCATCGCGGTCATGATCGCTTGCGAACGCATGGAATCTACGACCCCAACAATCGAGAGCATAAGAATGCGATCCCAAAGCAGCGTAACCGGCAATTCCTTTGCCAAATCAACCGGGCTTTCGTAAGTCATTTTCCGTGTTCCATATTCAATTGGTTACCTGGATTATCACCACTGCCAACACCCAAAGGTGGAAAATGACAGTAAAAAAATACAATCTCAGGTATACACTAAGTAATATCAACAAATATCAGCCGGAGACTAATGGCATCTTCAAATAAAAATAACAATTTTTTTATTTGAAGCAAACTCAGGCAGTAAATTAATTGCTACAATTTAAAATTGAACCATTATTGTTATTTGAAATGTTATTTAATTATTTAAATGAGTCTTAAATACAAAAACAACAATGAAATATTATACTTAGATATATCTCTGGCCTGTCTGGCCATTTGGAATCCATACGGTTTGAAACATATTTTTCAACCTGTAATACCCTTGGATCCCGGGCCTAATAAACATCCTCTTCAAAGTCTCAAAAATGCAATTCAAACTCTCAAACTTAAGAATTGATCATCTGCATTCTCACTTTTACCTTTCAAACAATCCGCTTTCTGACCTTTAGCTTTTTTGCACACCAAAAGCCGTAATGAGCCACACGCAGATGATGCTGGCGGACTAGCCGGATCATCTGCGCTCTGAAGAAAATGACTTGATTTAGGGAGATGCTTGTTTGAGCTAGGGTCAGGACCCATTAATTTGTTTGAAATGGTCAATCAGATTTG
>TARA_R110002167_G_scaffold306283_2_pt1 | contig 49761 bp, 38 predicted proteins | sample TARA_R110002167 | Tara Oceans TARA_R110002167 (sample SAMEA4398238) | marine metagenome | biome: Polar Biome; feature: [MES] marine water layer (ENVO:01000295) within the mesopelagic zone...; material: water (ENVO:00002006), including particulate matter (ENVO:01000060) such...
AGTCCATCGGCCGAGGGCTTTTAACGCGTCCCGCAGTTTGGGCCCGGCATAGCCGCCATCCGCAAATACATGCCGCAATGATGGATAACGTGAGACGATAGCTTTCAACACATCCGGCGCGCCATCCCGATCCTGAATTCCGGCACTGTGGACCACCAGGCCCACCAAAAATCCGACCGTGTCGGTGACTATGTGGCGCTTGCGTCCTTTGATCCGTTTACCTGCATCGTACCCTCTAACGCCACCACTTTCAGTGGTTTTTACGCTCTGACTATCTATGATCCCGGCTGTTGGTTGGGCCTTACGGCCTTCGGCCAGACGCGCGGCCGCAACAAGCTTGCGGTTCATTTCATCCAGCAAGCCATCATCGCGCCACGCGTAAAAATAACTCCGCACCGTCAAAACCGGCGGGAAGTCGTTGGGCAACATGCGCCATTGGCATCCGGTCGTTGCAATGTAGAGGATCGCGTCGAATACCTCGCGCAAACATGTCGTGCGAGGCCGGCCAGTTGTCTTGGGTGGCGGCATCAAAGGCGCTATCAACGCCCATTCTGCGTCGCTCATATCGCTTGCGTACTTATCGCTTTTTCGATCATGTCGACGACGGGTGAGTTCAGTCCAGGCCATTGAGATCTCCATTCAGCTTCATAACCGAATAGAATCACAACCTACTGAACTCACTCAACTAGTTTTAAATCGGGCTCTAAGCATACTGTCCGAATTTGCCGGACCACTTCAGAAGGGTGTGGGCTATGCAAATCCGTCATCTTCCTGACCGGGATCACCGTAAATGGTGTCACCACTCTCAAGTTCGCATGAACCCATGGGCTACGTTTTTTTACGGGGTTCCATCATATGACGGACCACCAATAAGCGAACGGCCACTACCCCTCATCTCGCAATGATAGCACAGACTGTTTTTACCGCGCACAGGCGGGCCCCAACCCGGAACGGTTTTTTAGCTTTGACTGGCCGCAATCGCGTCAAGCGTGGCATCAAACGCCAGCATAATTGAGGCGTGCCGGTTCTTGTACTCTTGCGCGGGTTCCAGAACATCCAATGCCGCGAACGGTGCCAGCGGGACAGGGCCACCATCTTTCAGCATCGCGGCCATCTGGTCACGCCCGACCTGGACCTGCGCCGGCGACAGACCCACCACCACCTTGCCGACAATCGCCGCCGCCGCCTGACCCAATGCACAGGCTTTGACATCTTGCGCGTAGTCAATAATCACATCGTCGACGACAACAACATCAACCGTCACGGTCGATCCACATAGCGGCGCGCGCTTTTTTGCGGTGCCTGTCGGGGCTGCAAGGCGTTGCGTGCGCGGCATGTCAGCCGCCAGCGCCAAAATACGCTGCGAATAGAGCTTCATCATATCGACTTTATCTGTCACTGCGTTGCCCTCTCATGGCTTTGCCCTTAGATAGTCCGCAACATCCCTGTTGCAAAGGTCCCGCCCCATGTCATTTGATCCCGCCACGCTAAAATTCAACGACGCAGGGCTCATGCCCGCGATTGCACAAGACGCGTCAACGGGCGAGGTATTGATGATGGCGTGGATGAATGCCGAAAGCATTGCGCAAACCCTCGCAAGTGGCAATGTCACCTATTGGTCGCGCTCGCGTCAGGCGTTCTGGGTCAAGGGCGCCACCAGCGGGAATACACAACAGCTTGTGGATTTCAAAATCGACTGCGACCGCGACTGTCTGTTGATTGAGGTCAATCAAACCGGGCCGGCCTGTCACACCGGACGCAGGTCATGTTTTTTCACCGCAGTTCGTGACGGCGAAGAGGTCGAAACAAGCGTGGTTATGCCGCCGCAAGACCTACCAAACGCCTGATATCATTGGGTGTTGCGCCCTCTGCACGGTATTTCGAGATTGCGCGCGCATCGTCGCGCTTGGCCAATCTCTTGCCGGTCTCGTCACGGATCAGTTTATGATGGTGGTAGACCGGCGTGGGCAGACGCAAAAGCCGTTGCAAGATGACGTGGATTTTCGTGGCCTCAAACAGATCCTCGCCGCGCACCACATGTGTCACCCCCTGCGCCGCGTCATCAAGCACCACGGACAGGTGATAAGACGTGCCCATGTCGCGTCGCGCCAGCACCACATCGCCGACGGTTTTGATCACATCTTGCGCGGTTACTTCGATCAGGCCAGTTTCGCCGTTCGGGCCTTGGCCTGTTTCAAAAAAGGAAACCACTTTTCCCTGCGTATGGAACTCGCCCGCCATATTTGCGGCGCGCTCTATCCAAAGCCGCAGCGCCATATGGCGCGGCAATGCCGGTCCCATGGCAAATGACCTGTTCTCGCGGCAGGTGCCCGGATAGATCACACCGTCAGGGCCGACCAGCGGCGCGCCACCCTCTTGGGGCGCGCGGGCGGCCTCGATCACATCGCGCCGGCGACATGCGCAACCAAACAGATATTGGCGGTCCCAAAGGTTTTGAAGCTGCGCGTGATAGATAGCCAACCGATCCGATTGCCGCATGACGGGCTTGGGCCACCACAGGCCAAGCCACTCTAAATCCTCATAAATTTTCGATTCCCAGTCAGGGCGGGCGCGGGACTGGTCGATGTCTTCGATCCGCAGCAAAAATGTGCCACCGGCATCCATTGCCATCTGTTCTGCCAGTAGCGCGGAATAGGCGTGGCCCAAATGCAGCGGCCCGGTGGGCGAGGGGGCAAAGCGGGTGATCATGGCGTTAGCTTAGGCGATCAAGCCAATCTTGCCAGTCAATTTTCGCGCGATCCGTATAGCCCTTGTAGCGGTCCTTGCGGCCGCGACGACCCGATTTCATGCCATCCAGCGGTGGGAAAAGGCCAAAATTAACGTTCATTGGTTGAAAGGTTTTCGCGGCAGCGCCCCCTGTGATATGGGACACAAGTGAACCCATTGCCGTTGTATCGGGCAGGTCCGGCACGGTTTTACCCGTCATTTCTGCCACTGCCATGCGCCCGGCGAGCAGACCCATCGCGGCACTTTCAACATAGCCTTCAACGCCGGTAATCTGCCCGGCAAAACGGATATTCGGTTTTGATTTCAGGCGCATTTGGGTGTCGAGCAGCGTTGGCGAATTGATAAAGCTGTTGCGGTGAATTCCGCCAAGGCGGGCAAATTCAGCATCTTCAAGCGCGGGAATCGTTTTGAAAACAGCCTTTTGCGCGCCATACTTCATCTTGGTTTGAAACCCCACGATATTGTAGAGCGTGCCAAGCGCATTGTCGCGGCGCAATTGCACAACCGCATAGGGTTTGTTTTCAGGATCATGCGCATTGGTCAGACCCACAGGCTTCATCGGTCCAAACCGCAGGGTTTCGCGCCCACGCTCGGCCATCACTTCAATCGGCAGGCAGCCGTCGAAATATCCGGCGGTTTCACCGTCCTTGAATTCGGTTTTATCAGCGGCAAGCAAAGCATCTATGAATGCCTCGTATTGCGCCTTGGTCATCGGGCAATTGAGGTAAGCGGTTTGCTCTTCCAGGGTCTCGCCTTTGTCATAGCGCGATTGCATCCAGGCCACGTCCATATTGATGCTGTCGTGGTAAACGATGGGCGCGATTGCGTCGAAAAACGCCAGTGCCTCAGCGCCGGTCTCGGTGGCGATGGCTTGCGCCAATGCGCCCGATGTCAGTGGTCCAGTGGCGATGATCCACTGGCCATCATCGGGCAGGGACGTGATTTCTTCGTATGAAATCCGTATGTTAGGGTGCGATGTTAACGCGGCTGTCACACTTTGCGCAAAGGGGTCGCGGTCCACGGCCAAGGCCCCTCCTGCGGGGATGCGGTGCTTTTGTGCCATTGCCATGATCAACCCGCCTGCTGCGCGCATTTCCCAGTGCAAAAGACCCACGGCGTTTTGTGCGTCATCGTCCGACCGGAACGAATTGGAACAGACCATTTCGCCAAGAAATTCAGTGCGATGCGCGAAGGTCTTCACCTTGGGGCGCATCTCGTGAATGACCACTTTGACGCCTGCGTTTGCGGCTTGCCAAGCGGCCTCTGATCCGGCCATGCCGCCGCCGATGATGTTGAGAATATCTGTCATGTGACCCGATTTATGTCAAAAGGCGGGGCCTGAAAACCCCGCCTGAAGTGTTGTATGACCTAACTATGATCCACGTATGATTAACGTATGCCGATCATGCAATGATTTCAGCATCTTCAATGCCGGTGTCTTCACCCTGATCGGCGATCCACGCAACCGAGACCACGATTTCTTTCTTGGCGGTGTCAAAGACTTTGACGCCACCGGCACTGCGTGACCGGAACGAGATGCCCTCGATTGGCACGCGGATCGATTGGCCGGTCGAGGTGACCAGCATGATCTGATCGGACATCTCGACCGGGAAGGAGGTGACAAGTGCGCCGCCGCGCATTGCCTTGTCCATCGCAGCAACGCCCATGCCGCCGCGCCCGCGCAACGGATAGTCGTGCGAGGATGAGAGTTTACCAGAGCCTTTTTGCGTGATCGTCAGGATCAGGTTTTCGGCGGCTGACATTTCGGCGTAGCGTTCGGGACTGATTGCGCCGGCCGGGGCGTCGTCATCCTCGTTTTCGGCCTCATCGGTCAGACCTGCCATCGCGCGGCGCATCTTGAGATAGGCGGCGCGTTCATCAGGGTCTGCGGTGAAGTGGCGGATGATCGACATCGAGACAACCTTGTCGTCGCCTTGCAGCCTGATCCCGCGCACACCGACCGAATTGCGGCTGTTGAACACACGCACATCGGTCGCGCGGAAGCGAATCGCGCGGCCCGAATCCGTGAACAGCATCACGTCGTCGTCGTGGGACGCAATACGCGCATTGATCAGCGTATAATCGGCCGTTTCGCCTTCAAACTTCATCGCAATTTTACCATTGCGCATCACATTGGTGAAATCAGACAGTTTATTGCGCCGGACGGTGCCCGCAGAGGTGGCAAAGACAACTTGCAGGTCGTCCCATTCGGCCTCGTCGCGGTCAACGGGCATGATGGCAGCAATCGAGACACCTGTCGGGATTGGCAGGATGTTGACGATTGCCTTGCCCTTTGCCGTGCGCGACCCAAGCGGCAGACGCCATGTTTTGAGTTTGTAAACCATGCCGTCGGTGGTGAAAAACAGCAGTTGGGTGTGGGTGTTGGCCACAAATAACGTGGTGACCACGTCTTCTTCTTTGGTGGACATTGAGCCGACACCTTTGCCGCCACGGCGTTGTGCGCGGAAATCGGCCAAAGCCGTGCGTTTGATATAGCCGCCAGAGGTGACGGTCACGACCATGTCTTCTTTTTCGATCAGATCCTCGTCATCCATATCACCCGACCAGTCGACGATTTCGGTGCGGCGTGGCACGGCGAATTCGTCGCGCACGGTTGTCAGCTCGTCACGGATGATTTGCATGATCCGGTCGCGAGAGCCGAGGATTTCAAGGTATTCACGGATTTTCGCGGCAAGGTCTTTGAGCTCGTCTGTGACGTCTTTGACGCCGATTTGGGTCAGCCGTTGCAGCCGAAGTTCAAGGATTGCGCGGGCCTGGGTTTCCGACAGGTTGTAGGTGCCGTCGTCATTGGCGGTATGGGTCGGATCGTCGATCAGCGCGATATACTCGAGGATAGGCTGCGCGGGCCAGGGCCGGGTCATCAGTTTATGGCGTGCCTCGCCCGCGTCGGCGGATTGGCGGATGGTGGCCACGATTTCGTCGATATTGGTGACGGCCACGGCCAGACCGCACAAGATATGCGAGCGTTCGCGCGCTTTGCGCAATTCAAACGCGGTGCGGCGGGCCACAACCTCTTCGCGGAAGTCGACAAAGTAGGACAGGAAGTCGCGCAGGGTCAATTGTTCGGGGCGGCCACCGTTCAGCGCCAGCATGTTACAGCCGAAATAGGTCTGCATCGGGGTGAAACGGAACAATTGGTTCAACACGACTTCGGCGGTGGCGTCGCGTTTCAGCTCGACCACAACCCGCACGCCGTTACGGTCAGATTCGTCTTGCACATGGGCGATGCCTTCGATCTTTTTGTCGCGGGCGGCCTCGGCGATTTTGTCGATCATCACCGATTTATTCACCTGATAGGGGATCTCTTCGATGATGATCGCCCAGCGGTCTTTGCGGATCTCCTCAAAGCGGGTTTTGGCCCGCACGATGACAGAGCCGCGCCCTTCGGTATAGGCCTTGAAGGCCCCGCTGCGCCCAAGGATGATGCCGCCGGTCGGGAAGTCGGGGGCCGGAATATAGGCGATCAAGTCCTCGGAGGTCATGTCGGGGTTGTCGATGATCGCCAGCGTGGCGGCAATCACTTCGCCCAGGTTATGCGGCGGAATGTTTGTGGCCATACCGACCGCGATGCCGCCAGCACCGTTGACCAGCATGTTAGGGTAGCGCGCCGGCAGAACGGTGGGTTCGCGGTCTTTGCCGTCATAGTTGTCCTGGAAATCAACGGTGTCTTTGTCGATGTCATCCAGCAGGGCATTGGCGGTCTTTTTCATCCGCACTTCGGTATAGCGGTAGGCGGCGGCGCGGTCGCCATCCATCGAGCCAAAGTTGCCTTGCCCGTCGAGCAGCACCAGCGACATCGAGAAGTCTTGCGCCATGCGCACAAGCGCGTCGTAGATCGCACTATCGCCGTGCGGGTGGTATTTACCCATGGTTTCGGCGACGGGCCGCGACGACTTACGGTAGGGTTTATCAAAGGTGTTATTGGTTTCGTGCATGGCATAAAGAATGCGCCGGTGCACCGGTTTCAGACCGTCGCGCAGGTCTGGAATGGCGCGTGATACGATCACTGACATCGCATAATCGAGGTAGCTGGTTTTCAACTCGTGTTCGATTGTAACCGACGGTCCCGTGTATGGTGATACATACTTTGGATTTTCATCAGTGTTTTCAGGTGTTTCCGGTGTGTCGCTCACGCTGTTGTCCGCCGTGGTTCATTGCCATATTTCGTAGCGCTGAACTTAGCAGACACAAGGGGTGGCTTCAACGTCAAAGGGGCAAATTAGTCCTTTGCGCGTTGCAGCATCCCGAACAGGTCGCGTGGATCATCAGGGTCGGCGACGAAATCGAGGTCGTCGTAGAAGGCGGTGCCTTTGATCCGGGTATGCACGTAGCGCAGCGCCGAGAAATCCTCGATGGCAAAACCGACGCCGTCAAACAGCGTGACTTCGGCGGCAGATTGGCGGCCTTTCGCGGCGCCTGTCATCACTTGCCACAACTCCACCACGGGGTGGTCGGGGTCCATTTGCTGGATTTCGCCCTCGATGCGGGTTTGCGGTGGGTATTCGACAAATACGGTCGAGCGTGCGACGATATCGCGGTGCAATTCGGTCTTGCCGGGGCAGTCGCCGCCGATTGCGTTGATGTGCACGCCAGCGCCCACCATGTTGTCGGTCAGGATGGTGGCCATGTCCTTGTCGGCGGTGGCGGTGGTGATGACCTGCGCGCCCTCGATCGCCGCTTGGGGGGTGGTGCATATGGTGACGTTCAGCCCGAGACCTGCGAGATTTGCCGCGCATTTCTTTGTGGCGGCCATGTCGATGTCGTAGAGCCGGATGTTGGTGATGCCGTTGACCGCCTTTTGCGCGAGGCATTGGAATTCGGACTGCGCGCCGTTGCCGATCATCGCCATTGTGTCGGCGCCTTTTGCTGCCAGATGCTTGGTGGCGACGGCCGACATCGCGGCGGTGCGTAGCGCGGTCAACACAGTCATTTCCGACAGCAACACCGGATAGCCAGAGAACACATCAGCCAAAAGTCCAAACGCTGTCACGGTTTGCAAGCCTTCCTTCATGTTCTTGGGGTGGCCGTTCACGTATTTGAAACCGTAAAGTTCACCGTCGGAGGTGGGCATCAGCTCGATGACGCCCACGGCGGAATGCGAGCCGACACGCGGGGTTTTGTCGAACAGCTCCCAGCGCTTGAAATCGACTTCGATCTCATGGGCCAAATCGCGCATAAACTGTTCAATCCCAATATGATGCACGAGTTTCATCATGTTCTCGACAGAGACAAATGGCACCATGGCCAGTTTGGACGGGGTGATGATCATGCATGGCTCCGTGTGGGGCGGTCAAAGACGCGGCGGCCCAAAAGTGAGGCGGTCAAATCAACCATGAGCGAGGCGGTTTTGCCGCGATCGTCAAGGAAGGGGTTCAGTTCAACAAGATCGAGCGAGCAGACCACGCCACTGTCGCAAAGAATCTCCATCGCCAGATGCGCCTCGCGTTCAGTCGCCCCCCCCGGGACGGTTGTGCCAACCGCCGGTGCCACAGAGGGGTCGAGAAAATCGACGTCGAGCGAGACATGCAAAATGCCACCTGCGGCTTCGACACGTTCCAGGAAAATCGCAAGCGGCGCGCGGATGCCGCTTTCGTCGATGCGGCGCATATCGGCCAGTTCGACGTTCATGTCCTTCAGGGTTGCATGTTCAGCGGCATCGACAGAGCGCAGCCCGATCATGCAGATGTTTTCGCTGTCGACCACCGCCTCGAGTGCGGGGAATTGCTCGAACCCGCGCCGTCCGGTGATATAGCCCACTGGCGTGCCATGCAGGTTGCCGCTGCCTGTCGTGTCGGGCGTGTGGATATCGCTATGGGCATCCAGCCAGAGCACAAAGAACGGCTTGCCGATGGCTTTGGCATGGGCTGCCATGCCTGAAACGGTGCCAAGCGCCAGCGCGTGATCGCCCCCTAGGAAAATCGGCATCCCGTCGGGGGCATGGGTTTTGGCGGCCTTGGACAGGGTTTTGGTCCAGCCGATGTTTTCTTCCAGTTTGTAGACGGCCGGGTTGAGCGGGGTCAGCGGCGCGACAGGTTCGGGCGCAAGGTTGCCCATATCGGCGACGCTATGCCCAAGGGCGGTGATGGCCTCGGCGATACCCGCAACGCGGTAGGCGTCCGGCCCCATGAGACAGCCTGCTCTGCGTTTACCGCAATCGACAGGGGCCCCGATCAAGATGCAATGTTTGTGTGTCATAGGGCTATCATCGCCCGAAATGATGGTGGTTGCATCAGGCAATCTGTGCGATATGGTGATGAATTAACCGTTATGGGTGAATGATATGACCGAATTGGACAGTCAATTGATTGCGCTGTTGCGCCGCGACGGGCGCGCATCATTGTCAGAACTGGCGGCGGACCTGAAGGTAACGCGGGCCACGGTGCGCGCCCATCTGGACCGTTTGCAGCAGTCAGGCGAGATTGCGGGGTTTACGGTCAAGACGCGGGCAGACGTGGCGACGCATCCGGTGCGCGGCTTGATGATGCTGGAGATTGCGGGGCGCGGCACCGAGCGGATCGTGCAGCGGTTGCGCGCGATGCTGGCGGTCACGGCGGTGCATACCACCAATGGCACATGGGATTTGATCGTGGAAATCGGGACGATGAGCCTTGAAAGCTTTGACGCGGCCCTGACCGCGATCCGCACCATTGACGGGGTGACACGGTCGGAGACCAGTCTACTTTTGACGAGCCGCCGCTAGCCAGACCAGCACAAGCACGGCCGAGAAAAGCGCGTTCCACGAGGCCATGGAGAGCGTAAAAAGCTCCCATGAGACTTGATCGCACAGGATCAACCGGGGACCGGCGGTCGAGAGCAGGTCGGCGGTCAGATCAAGCGCGCCGCCGGTGCAACTGGTGGGGCCTTGCCACCAGTCGCGTTCAACGCCGGTGTGATAGAGGCCGATGCCCGACGTGGTGGCTGCGGCCAGCGCGCCCAGATAGGGCCAGATGCGGGCAGGGATAAAAATGGCGGCGACACCGATACCGAGGGCTGCAAAATGCGGCCAGCGTTGCCAGTAGCACATCTGACAGGGCGCGTAGCCGAATGCCTGGAAGATATAGGCCCCTGCGAGCAGGACAAAAGAGCCGAAAGCCGCGAGACGGGTCATAGCAGGCCTATCAAGAAAAAGCCGCCAATCAGCAGGACACAGAAAATAACAAAAACCAGCCCAAGCCGGCGTTCGATAAAGTTGCGGATCGGCGCGCCGAACTTCCACAGCAACGCCGCCACGAGGAAAAACCGCAGCGCACGCGCGATGATGGCCGAGACGATAAAGACCGGCAGCGATAGGCCCGTGGCCCCCGACATGATGGTGATCACCTTGAACGGGAACGGGGTGACGCCGGCAATCAGCACTGCCCATGCGCCATAAGCGTTGAATTTTTCCGAGAACGCCGCTACCGCGTCGGATTTGCCGTAAAAGTCAAAGATCGGCTGGCCCACGGTGTCAAACAGAAACGCCCCGATATAGTAGCCAAAAAGCCCGCCCAGAACCGAGGCCACGGTGGCCACACCTGCGATCAGAAAGGCGCGGCGCGGGGTGGCGATGATCATCGGGATGATGATCACATCGGGCGGGATCGGGAAGAAAGAGGATTCAATGAATGACACGGCTGCCAGCGCAAACAGCGCATAGGGCGAGGCCGCAAGCGACATGGTCCAGTTGTATAGTCCGCGTATCATCGCGCATCCCGTCAGGTTATTTTGCAGGCTTAGGCCATGTGCTGGTCGCGCCGTCAACCTTGTGTCGCCTGCGCGGGGCCAATATCTGCGAAAACCATCCGGGTTTTGCGCCGGGGCGGTCAGGTTCGGGCTGTGTGTCGCGCCAGAGCCGGATCAGCACGGTGCGGGTGAAAAACGAAAAACGCGACCATGCCGCAGGGCAGGTCGCGTTTTTTGTTGGTAGCCGTGGCCGGACTTGAACCGGCACGCCCGTTAAAGCAACGGATTTTGAATCCGTCGTGTCTACCATTCCACCACACGGCCAACACGCGCTGGATAGCCAAGGCGGGAAAAAGACACAAGATACAAAGTGGCCGGAGGCCTGCGAAAAATTGCGCAGGGTTCCGGGCCGGTTTCGAGCGGCAGTGCGACTGGACGGGGGGGCAAGTGCCATGTCACCGGATATGTGCAAGACTCCGATCTTGGGGTGCGATCTTGAGGTGCGATCTTGGGGTGCGATCCTGCCTCGGGTTGATATCCGAACAGTCCTAACGAATCGTAAAGTGTTTTGCCCGAATGCCGCAGTTTCGGCATAATCAGGGGCTGGATTTTGACATAATAGATGAAAATATGAGCGCTTGTTGCGCTACGGGAAACGATCAGACTTGCGAATGTCATCAGATACGCAAAAATTTGACCTAGGGTTAATCCCGGTCGGGACCACCACGCACTGTGATCAATGAGCGCGCAATAAATGCCTAAATTTATGAAAATCTGACAAATATTGCGGTGAACCTGTCCTTTTGGCTAGGTCTGGGGCTGTCATTGTCGCGGGTTCGGAAACAATGCGTGCTTTGGCCAGGGGACCGAAGCCTCGAAATCTGTCGAAATTGTGTCGCGGGGCGCGGCGGCGGGGAAAATTCCGTGCATTTTTTCCTTTTTCAAACCTTCCACATTGGATACTTAGGAAGAGCCCAACTGGGGGGCACACCGGTCGATTGGGGCGACCGGGCTTGGATTTGCATTCAGGCGAAGTGTGATGTCTGCGAGACTATTCGGGTCGAGCCCGTGCTTTGCAGTCCATAGATGAGTTGCGGTTTCTTGTTTGAAACTGCCTTAGGTGCTTTGGCGCGCCCGGATAAGGGTATGCTTTTGCGTGAGAACAGTTTCGGCAAGGGCTTCGCCCCGAAAGATAGGATAAAGATATGACTGTCATCAATTTCAATGACCTTTCCAGCGGCACCGTTGTCGACAACGAGTATAGCGCGCAAGGTGTTACGGTTTCGGCCATCGGCGGCGCGGGCGATGCCATGATCTTTGATACCGCCCACCCGACCGGCGGCGACAATGATTTGCAGACCGGCAATCTGGGCAAGGTTTTGATCATATCCGAAGACGGTGACAGCTCTGACCCCGATGATAACGCCGGCGGCGGCATCTTGCGGTTTGTGTTTGACGCACCGGCATCGGTCGAAAGCCTGACCTTCCTTGATATCGAGGAAGGTGCCTATGTGCGGTTTTACGACGAGAGCGGCAGCTTGATCAAAACCGAGAGGATCGATCCGACGTCGGACAACGGCCAGTCGGTCGAGAGTTTTGACGTGGACGGTGTCTACAGGATGGAAGTCGAGCTGAAAGGCTCTGGCGCGATCGACAATCTTGTGTTCGAGAGTGCCGCTGCCGATCTTGACGGCACGGTTGAAGGCACCGCAGGCGATGATCTGATCGATGTCAATTATACGGGCGATCCTGATGGCGACATGATCGATGCCAACGACCAGATTTTGGCCGGCGAAGGCATCAATGATGATCTGGTTTACGGTTTTGCCGGCGATGACACTATTCTTGCGGGTGATGGTGACGACGAGGTTTACGGCGGCTCTGGTGACGATAGCGTTGATGGCGGCGCGGGCGATGACATCATTTATGGGGACCGCAACGGCCAGCCCGAAGAGGCCACGGTCGTGCGCGAATCCTTCAATTGGGAAGGTCGCTCTGACAGCGAGATCGACGGCGGTTTCTCGGTCAACACCGGCAATGTCACGGTTACCTATGACCGCACGCAAGACACCGGGTCGCATGAATCGAGCTTGGGCGACGACGATTTGAACACCGCAGGCATCGATGCCGGCGGCGAGACCGTGGATGACGACAGCTCTTTGCAGTCGATCACAAACGGCAAGGGCAACACGGGCGAGTTTTCCTGGGATTTTTCCGAGCCCGTCGAGAATGTTTCCTTTAATGTCAATGATATCGACGGTGACGGTGTTGTCACAATCCGCGCCTATGATCTGAACGGCAATCTGATCCCCGTGGTTTTGACCGGTGGTGACCGGTTGACATTGCTGGATACAGATTCTGTTGCCGGCGCTGATACCGCTGACAGCCGGGGCGGGTATGATGATGTGAATACCACCGACTACACCCTGAATGTCAGCATCGCCGGTCCAGTGTCGCGCATCGAGCTGGAGCACACGCAGGACGGGTCCAACAATTCCGGCATCAATGTCACCGACATCTATTTCGACACCACAGATGGCAACGTCGGCAGTGATGTTGACGGCAATGACGTGTTGGCCGGTGGTTTGGGCGAAGACCTGATCTACGGCGAAGGCGGCAACGACGACATCACCGGCGGCGTGGATAATGACACGCTATATGGTGGCACGGGCAACGATACTGTGCAGGGCGGCGCGGGCGATGACAGCATTGAAGGCGGTGCGGGCAATGATCTGCTGATTGGCGACGGCGATGATGGCGCCGTGGTGGGCCGTGTTGACGAGTTGACCTTGCAGTGGACAGATGTTGCCACAGCGGGCACCGGTTTGGGCGCGACCCAGACTTACGGTGTTGACGGCATGAACGTGACTGTTGAATTTGACCAGCAGGATCAAGGTGCGACTGGCGAAATTTCCAGCACCGACATGTATGTCGAAAGTGGCGAAAACTTCGATGCGAACTCTGGACTGTATCTTTACGGTCTGGGCGGCGAGGGCGGCATTGACAACACATCAACCACAACCCTGACATTTGCGTCCGATGACGCGGCTTATGGCGACGAGGTGCAGGACGTCTCGTTCCGCATCAACGACATCGACAACGGCAGTGACGCCGATGACCACATCGATATCGTTACAGTCCGCGCCTATGATGCGGACGGCAACGAGGTTCCCGTGACGATCACAGCGGAATCTGCCGCACAGATCATCAACGGCAATACTGTGACCGGCGGCGTCGAACATACTGCGGGCATCACCCCGGCGAGCCAGCTTGGGTCGGTTTTGTATAACATCGCAGGTCCGGTGGCGCGGATCGAGATTGACTACGACAACGGCGAAGATACCGATCAGCGCGTTGACGTCACAGACATCAACTTTTTCACCACCCCCGCAGAAACCGTTGACGCAGAAGCTGGCGATGACGTGATTTCGGGCGGCGATGGTGTCGACGAGATTTACGGCAATGCGGGCAATGATACGCTGTCCGGCGATGCCGGCGATGACGTGGTTTACGGTGGCGCGGATCGCGATGTGATCATTGGCGGCGCGGGTGACACGGTTGATGGTGGCGCGGCAGGCGACGACTATGACATTCTGGATGTGACAGGGCAGGGCGAATTTATCCTGACCGGTCCCGGCGGCATCGGCGACCCGATCCCCGACAGCAACGGCAACGGCTTTGATGGCCGTCTGGTGTTTCTCGACAGCAATGGCGATCCGTCCGATCAATACATCGATTTTGTCGAAATCGAGGAAATCCGTGGCGAGCAGGCCAATGCGGGCCCGATTGCAACCGACGACAGCTTTACAGGCACCGAGGATGATCCGGCCCAAGTGGTTGGCAATGTGATCACCGGCGACACCGGCAATGGTGTTGATAGTGATCCTGATGGCGATCCGCTGACCGTCGCGGCGGTGAACGGCAACCCTGCGGGTGTTGGCACGCCGGTTGCGGGCGACAATGGTGGCCTTGTGACGATCGGTGAGGACGGCACAGTGTCGTTTGATCCAAATGGCGATTTTGAAGCCCTCGGCGACGGTGAAAGCGACACCACTACAGTGACTTACACGGTCACCGACCCTGATGGTCTTGAATCCACCGCGACGGTCACCTTTACGGTCACCGGCAGCAATGACGGGCCAACGGCTGTGGCGGATCTGGGCACGACGGACGAGGACACGGCTGTGGGTCTCGACAATGTGCTGGGCAATGACATCGACCCTGACGACACCAATCTGACGGTGTCCGCAGTGAACGGCGCAGTTGCGAATGTCGGTGCGCCGACAGATGGTGATGGGGGTGGTTCGTTTACAATTGGTGAAGATGGCACCGCCAGTTTTGATCCCGCAGGTGACTTTGACTATCTGGCACCGGGTGAAACCGCCGAAAGCGCGATCACATATACGGTGGCCGATCCTGACGGCGAGACATCGACAACAACGGTGACCGTAACGGTGACCGGTGTGAATGATGGACCGGTTGCGGTTGATAACAGCTATCTTGCGACCTCGACCGAGGCCGCGGGCGATATTGATGGCAATGTGATCACCGACAACACCGGTGCCGGCGTCGACAGCGACCCCGAAGGCGATACGCTGACGGTCAGTGCGGTTGCAGGAGACGCGGGCAATGTCGGCGCTGCGGTTGCAGGCGATAACGGCGGGCTGTTCACGATCAACGCGGATGGCACTGTTGATTTTGATGCAAACGGTGACTTTGGCGATCTGGGGCTGGGGGCTACGGCTGACACCTCGGTGACCTATACGATCATCGATGAAAACGGCGCCGAAGATACCGCAACCGCGACATTCACGGTTTCGGGGATCAATGATGGCACCGTGCAGGGCACGGCTGGCGATGACATTATCAACCCCGATATCCCCTATGTGGATGCCGATGGCGATATTGTAGATGCCAATGATGCAATCCTGCCGGGTGATGTTGGCAACGACGACCTGATCTTGGGCTTTGGTGGTAACGACAGCATCGACGCGGGCGAGGGCGATGATGTTGTCTTTGGCGGCACTGGCAATGACACCATCGAAGGTGGCGCGGGCAATGACCAGTTGATGGGCAACGACGGCGACGACGTGATCACCGGTGGCGATGGCGACGACATGATCTTTGGCGCCGAGGGCGACGATAGCCTTGCAGGCAACGCGGGCAACGACAAGATCGAAGGCTCCGAAGGCGATGACACCATTCGGGGTGGCGACGGCGAGGATGATCTTTGGGGTGGTCTGGACGACGACACCGTCTTTGGTGGCGACGACAATGACACGGTTGCGGGCGGTGCGGGCAATGACACGCTTGACGGTGGAACCGGCGACGACCTTGTGCTTGGCGAGGACGGCGACGACAGCATTCAGGGTGGCACCGGCGACGACAGCATCGACGGCGGCGCGGGCAACGACAACATCAATGCCGGTCAAGGCAATGACGTGGTCGCAGGCGGCGACGGCAATGATGTGATCAACGCGGGCAACACCATCGATCCGGCGTTGGACTATGATTACCCGTCGATCCCGTTTGGCGACAATGATCCGTTCCCGAACAATGATCTGGACACGGTGTTTGGCGGCGCGGGTGACGATGTGATCACAACCGGCGACGACAACGACAGCATCGATGGCGGCGCGGGCAATGACTATATCGACGCAGGCATCGACGATGACAGCGTGACTGGCGGCACTGGCAATGACACGATCATTGGCGGCCAAGGCGAAGACATCATCGAAGGCAACGACGGTGATGATCTGATCTATGGCGGTCTGGTGACGGAAGTTCTGGACCTGCCGGATGCATTTGACGAAGCGCCCGATGATAACCGTGACACGATCTACGGCGGCGCGGGCAACGACACGATCTTTGGCCGCGACGATGCCGACACGCTTTATGGTGGGACCGGCAACGACGTTCTGGATGGCGGCATCGATGATGACGTGATCTTTGGCGACGATGGCGACGACACGATCTATGGTGGCCAGGGCAACGACGTGATCAACGGCGGCACAGGTGTTGACCTGATCTACGGCGGCTTGGGCGATGATACGATCCAGGGCAATCAAGATGACGACGCGATCTATGGCGACGAAGGCAATGATACCATTACAGGCTCGCTAGATGATGATCTGGTCTTCGGCGGTGCGGATGACGACGAAATCCGCGGTGGCACCGGCGATGACACATTGCACGGCGATGCGGGCAATGACTACATCCAGGGCGGTTACGGCGACGACAGCCTTTATGGTGGCGACGGCGACGACAGCCTGAACGGTGGCTTTGGCAATGATATTGTCGAAGGCGGCGATGGCAATGACACTATCGCGGGCTTTGACGGTGAAGATGTGCTGACCGGCGGCGCGGGTGAAGACACGCTTTACGGTGGTCAGAACTCGGATCTGTTCCTTGGCGGCAATGGCGGCGACAACGTGGTTGGCGGTGAAGACCCCGACGATAGCGATGTCGACGTGCTTGACCTGACCGGCTCCAACGTCGACTTTATCACCTATACCGACGGGGACCCCGAAAGCGGTGTCGTGACCTTCCTTGATGGCACGACGATGACCTTCTCGGAGATCGAGAATGTGATCCCTTGCTTCACGCCGGGCACCACGATCGCCACGGCAAAAGGCGAGCGTCTGGTCGAAGAGTTGAAAGTCGGCGACCGGATCATCACCCGTGACAACGGCATTCAGGAAATCGCTTGGGTCGGGCACAAAGAGATGACCGGCAAGCAGTTGGTGCAAAATCCGCATCTCAAGCCGATCCTGATCAAAGCGGGGGCCTTGGGTAACGGTCTGCCGGAGCGTGACATGATGGTCAGTCCGAACCACCGCGTATTGGTGGCCTCCGAGCTGACGCAGCTTTATTTTGAGGAAAACGAAGTTCTGGCAGCGGCCAAGCATATGGTTGGCACGCAGGGCATCCATGCAATCGACGTGATGAGCACAACTTACGTGCACTTCATGTTCGAGCGCCACGAGGTTGTTCTGTCCAACGGTGCCTGGACCGAAAGCTTCCAGCCTGGTGATTATTCGCTCAAGGGGATCGGCAACAGCCAACGCAACGAGATCATGGAATTGTTCCCTGATCTGGCCACCAAGTCCGGCTTGGAAGGCTATCAATCGGCGCGTAAGGCATTGAAAAAGCACGAAGCCAAGCTTTTGATCAAGTAGGCCACATAAATGCAGCTATACCCCCGATTGCCCGGGGGAATAGATAAACGGGGTGCCAGACATGGCGCCTCGTTTTTTTCGCCGATGGAAGGATCAGCCGCGCATTGCGCTGCCGTCCGGGTCAAACAGATGCGCGGTGATCAAGGTCGCCGCGCGGCGCTGCCCCATGATTTCAATCTCGACCTGTTTGCCTGCCGTGGCATGGACCCGCGGGATCAGGGCAAGTGCGATGGACTTGCCCGCATGGTGCGAATAGCCGCCCGAGGTGCAGAATCCTTGCACGGAACCGTCAATGAAAACAGGCTCGTAGGCCACGACATCGGCATCATCGGCGTCCACCTCGAAGGTCGCAAGACTGCGCGCGGGCGGGGTGTCGCGCTCGGCTTCGGCTGCTTTGCGACCGATAAAGTCATCGGGCTTTTTAAAACTGATGAAACGGTCCATTCCGGTTTCCGCCGCCGTGTAGTCGGGTGAAAATTCCGACAGCCACGACCCGAAATGCCGGTCCAGCCGCAGCGACATCATGGCCCGCATCCCAAACGGTGTGATATCAAGGGGTTGGCCCGCGTTCCACAGCGTCTGCCAAAGTTGGCGTTGGTCCATTGGGTCGCAGTAAATCTCGAACCCCAGATCACCGGTGTAGCTAACCCGTTGCACGGTGCAATCGACTTGGCCGACGGTCATGCGGACCACGTCGAGGAATTTGACCGATGCGACATCGTAGCGGGTGCACAGTGACAGCAGTTCACGGGATTTTGGCCCTGCGATCTGGAAACCTGTGCGCCGGTCGGAGACGTTTCTCACACGCACGTCGCCCTTTAAGTGCTTCATAAACCAACGATAATGTATTTCTTGCGCGCCGTAAGACGCGGTGAGTTGGAAGGTGTCTTCCGCCAGACACGAGACAGTGAAATCGCCCATCAACCGCCCCTTGGGGGACAACATCGGTGTCAGGGACATGCGCCCAATGCTGGGAATACGCCCTGCCATGATGATGTTGAGCCAGTGCCGCGCGTCTTTGCCTGTGACCGCGAATTTACCGAAATTCTGCACCTCGTTGATGCCGCAAGACCTGCGCACGGCGTGCACTTCACGCGCGGTGGCGTCAAAGGCGTTGGAGCGGCGGAAGGTCGGGGTCTCGCAGGTTGGCTCGGAGCCTTGCGCAAAGTAATTGACGACCTCTAGCCCGAATTGTTGGCCCCAGACTGCGCCCATGTCGGTGAAAATATCATACATCGGCGTGGTGCGATGGGGCCGTGCGGCGGGGAGTTCTTCGTTCGGATAGGAGACCGAGAAGCGGCGCTGGTAGTTCTCGATCACTTTTGGTCGTGTGTAACCGGGGGTGATCCATGTGCCAAAGCGGCCGACGTCAAGCGCGGTCACATCGCGTTCGCATTCGCCCTCTATCATCCATTGCGCGAGCATGAGGCCGACGCCGCCGCCTTGGGAGAATCCCGCCATGACGCCGCAAGCGGACCAGTAGTTGCGCAATCCGGGCACGGGGCCGACCAGCGGGTTGCCGTCGGGGGCAAAGGTGAAGGGGCCGTGGATCACCGATTTGATGCCGACTTTTTCAAGCACGGGAAAGCGCTTGAAGGCAAATTCTATCGAGGCTTCGACCTTGTCGAGGTTATCGGGCAAGAGCTCGTGGCCAAAGTCCCACGGCGTGCCGTCAACCGCCCACGGCTTGCAGGGCTGCTCATAGAACCCGATACACAGGCCGCGGCCTTCCTGGCGCAGATAGCTTTCGCCTGCCGGGTCCATGACGTGAGGGTGCTCAGAAGAGCGCTGGTAGATTTCGGGGATTTCCTCGGTCACCAGATACTGGTGTTCCATCGGGTGCAGCGGCAGATAGACGCCCGCCATGGCACCGACTTCACGCGCCCACAGGCCACCAGCGTTGACCACATGTTCGGCGTGAATTGTGCCCTTGTTGGTGACCACATCCCATGTGCCGTCGGCGCGCTGGTTGGTCTCTTGCACCATACAGTGGGTTTCGATGGTGGCACCACCCATGCGGGCCGCTTTGGCGTAAGCGTGGGTCGTGCCCGATGGGTCGAGGTGGCCGTCGAGCGGGTCGTAAAGCGCGCCGATGATGCCGTCGAGATTGGTAATGGGCGCGATTTTGGCGATTTGGGCAGGCCCGACAATCTCGGTCTCCAGGCCCATATACCGGTGCTTGGCGCGCTCTGCGACCAGCATGTCAAAGCGGTCCTGGTTATCGGCCAAGGTAATGCCGCCGACATGATGCAGGCCGCAGGACATGCCGGTGATCTCTTCCAGCTCTTTATAAAGCTTGATGGTATAGCCTTGCAGCGCCGCCATGTTGGTATCGCCGTTGAGCGTATGAAACCCGCCCGCGGCGTGCCATGTGGACCCCGATGTCAACTCCGAGCGTTCCAAAAGCATAACATCGGACCAGCCAAGTTTGGTCAGATGATACAGGACGGACGCGCCGACGACGCCACCTCCGATAACGGCTACACGTGTGGTGGTTTTCATGGGGTGCCTCTTGCGATTATTCTATGTCAGACTGTCCCATATCGCCCGGGCATGGATTGATTGTATGCGACAGGATATGTCGTAAACCTTGCAAGTTTGGACGCAACTGCAAAGACCGCAAAAGGAAACCGGCGCGTGATCCGTATTTTAAACCTGCCGATACATATGGTGCATCAGATTGTCGCGCAAAGCCGCCAACTTTGGGGGCGCGTGGTTCTGGTCGGCTCATTGGCCTTGTTGGGACTGGTCGCCGCGCGATTGGGGGCCGGCTTTTTGCCCGACAGGCTGACAGGATCGGTGCAGGTCGCATCGGTCGACCGCCTGTTTGATATCATCTCGAATTCGATGCTGGCGGTCACGACGTTTTCTCTTACAGTGATGGTTTCGGTCTACAGATCGACGTCTGCCCAATGGACGCCGCGCATTCACCGCCTGATGTTGGAAGACCGCACCACGCAGAACACGCTGGCGGCTTTTATCGGGGCATATGTTTATGCCACAGCCGGGATCGTATTTCGCGAAACGGGATTATTTGGTGCCGACCATGCGTTTTTGATTTTCTACCTGACAGTCGCTGTGATCGGCATGGTCGTGGTTTACATCATTCGCTGGACCTTGCATTTGCAGACCTTCGGCAGCCTGATCGATACCGCCCGTCAGGTCGAGCAGATCACAGCCTGCCGCTTGCAAGAACGGCTCGATCTGCCTTGTCTGGGGGCGCGTCCTTTGGATCAGGTGCCCGACGGCACCCACGCGGTGACAGCGCGGACGACAGGCTATGTCCAATTTATCTATGCCGAGCAATTGCAGCAGATGGCACTGGAGGCCGATGTTGAGGTTTATGTGACGCGTGATGTCGGCAGCTATGTCGTGACGGGCGATGTTGTGGCCCGATTGCGCGGCGTGATGGATGATACCGGTGGGATTGCCGATGCGATCGTGCTGGGGGATTTACGTAGTTATGAGCAGGATCCGCGGTTTGGTCTGCTGGTTTTGGGCGAGATGGCAAGCAAGGCCCTGTCGCCGGGGATCAATGATCCGGGCACGGCGATTGATGTGATGGCGCGCCTGACCAAAGTGCTGTGTTTGTTTCAAGCCGAAAAAAACTGTGGCGCCGATGCGCAATGTGACCGGGTGTATATCCGCCCGCTGGATGCGGCTGAATTGATCCAGTCCGGCTTTGGTGCCTTGGCGCGCGACGGGGCTGCGATAATCGAGGTGCAGTTGCGCTTGCAGGCTGCGCTGGCCAGTTTGCAGGCCCACGGCGATAGCGAGATGCAAGCCGCCGCCAAAGCGTTTGCCGCATCGGAATTGCGCCGTGCCCTGTCAGCGCTGGCTTTTGAAGGGGACCGCGACCGCCTGAAGGCCCATGCCGGGCAAAGCTGACCTGAAAATGTCGCTTTGAGGCAAACCAAAGCTGCCGCCTTGGACCAGATTAAGCGATGTGATTTGCCCCCAGAGAGGATTTTTCCATGCGCACCCATGCCCAAGCCGTTGTCATTGGGGGCGGCGTGATAGGCTGCTCGATCCTCTATCACCTTGCGAAATTGGGCTGGCGCGACAGTATTCTGCTGGAGCGTGACGAGCTGACGTCCGGATCCACGTGGCACGCGGCGGCCAATATTCACGGCCTGCATGACAGCACCAATATCAGCCGCATTCAGCACTATACGATGAATTTGTATAACGAGCTGGAGGCCGAGACCGGGCAGTCTTGTGGCGTGTTTCAGCCCGGTAGCCTGTATCTGGCACAGACCGAGGCGCGCGAGCATCAGTTGCGCCTGCAAGCGGCCAAGGCCAAGTTTTACAAGATGAATTTCCACGAGGTCAGCCGTGATGAGGCCGAAAGGCTGCATCCATTGGTGAATTTTGATGGCATCCGCTGCATCATGTATGAACCTGACGGCGGCAATGTGGATCCGTCGGGGGTGACCAATGCCTATGCCACCGGAGCGCGTCAGATGGGGGCCGAGATCGCGCGGTTTTGCCCGGTGACCGCGACCGAACAGCAGCCTGATGGCACGTGGATCGTGCGCACCCCCAAGGGCGATATTCATGCGCAATGGGTGGTGAATGCGGCGGGGCTATGGGGCCGCGAAGTGGCGGCCATGGCGGGGATCAAGCTGCCGCTGATCCCCACCGAGCACCAGTATTTTGTGACCGAGAGCATCCCCGAGATTGCGGCGATGGACCGGCGATTGCCATCGGTGGCGGACCGTGATGGCGAATATTATCTGCGCCAAGAGGGGCAGGGGTTGCTGGTCGGGGCCTATGAGAAGAACCTGAAATTCTGGGCCGAGGATGGCACGCCGCAGGGCTTTGGCCACGAGTTGTTTGCCGATGATCTGGAGCGGATCGAGGACAATATGATGCGCGCGATTGACCGTGTGCCGGTTGTGGGCGCGGCGGGGATCAAGCGGGTGATCAACGGGCCGATGATCTGGTCGCCTGACAGCAACGTGCTGTATGGGCCGCACCCTGATTTGCGTAACTACTTTTGTTGTAACGGTATTATTCCGGGGTTCAGCCAATCAGGCGGCATGGGATTGATGGCGGCGCAATGGATGATCGAGGGCGAGAGCCAGTATGATATGTTTGCATGGGACGTGGCGCGGTTTGGCAGATGGGCCGATGCCGCGTTTACCAAGGCACGTGTCGGTGACCAATATGCCAACCGTTTTGCCATTCATTTCCCCAATGAAGAACGCAGTGCGGGTCGGCCTGTGCGGGTGCGCCCAGCCCACGATCTGCAAGTCGCGATGGGTGCTGTGATGGGCTTGAATTACGGCTGGGAGCATCCGCTTTGGTTTGCGGGTGAGGTTGGCACCAAGGACACCAATGGCTTTACGCGGCAGAACTGGTTTGAACCGGTAGGGGATGAGGCGCGGATGTTGCGGACCCATGCGGGCATCATCGATATCTCGAATTTCGCGAAATATTTTGTGCAGGGCGATGGGGCCGCTGATTGGCTCGACGCGGTGTTTGCCAATGCGATGCCAAAGCTTGTGGGGCGGTCGTGTTTGACGCCGCTTATCGGGGCACGTGGCGGGATTGCGGGTGACTTTACGGTGACAAAACTGGCGGATGATGAGTTTATGATCATTGGCGGCGGCATGTCCGAGAGGTATCACAGCCGGTTCTGGAACATGGTGCAGCTGCCTGCGGGTACCACGTTTGCAAGCCGCACCGAGGCGATGTGCGGGTTCAATGTGGCAGGGCCAAAGTCGCGCGATTTGCTCAACCGGCTGACCGATGCGGATCTGTCGACCGCCGCATTCCCCTTCATGCGCTCGCAACGCATCGAGATCGCGGGGGTGCCCGTCATCGCGTTGCGGGTGTCGTTTACCGGTGATCTGGGCTGGGAATTGCATTGTGACCAAGCCGATCAATTGCGGCTTTACGAGGCGCTGTTGGAGGCGGGTAAATCCGTGGGCGCAGGCCCTGTGGGCAGTCGTGCATTGATGTCGCTGCGGGTGGAAAAGGGCTATGGGTCGTGGTCGCGCGAATATTCGCCTGAATATTGGCCGCAAGAGGTAGGTTTGGACCGCCTGATCAAGCTGGAAAAGGATTTTCTTAACAAAGACGCATATTTACGCATCAAAGATAATGCACCACGTGAAGTTCTTTCCTTGGTGCATGTAACCGATGTGACCACCGCTGATGCGACCGGTGGCGAGCCGATCTTCCTGACCGATGGCACACCCGTTGGCCGCGTGACATCAGGCACTTACGGTTATGCGGTCGGGATGTCGCTGGCTTTGGGCTACCTCAAAGGGGTTGCGGCTGGCACGGCAGTTGACGTGATGATCTTGGGCAAGCCACATCGCGGCGTGGTCTTGTCCGCGCCGCCGTTCGATCCGCAAAGCGAAAAGCTGCGGGCGTAAATCCCGCAGCATATCAAAATCTTACGGGATGATGCGGGTGTATTTGCTACCCTCCAGGGTGGCACCGACACGTAAACCTGCCTGGGCAAAGACAACGGCAATAACAGGGGCCAGCGATGTTGTGGTTTCGGCCCGCAACACTTCGCCCTGATCGTTGATCGCATATTCGATATCTGCACCCGCGGCCCAGCCTTGCGAGCGCCTGAAGTCCAACAGCGACTCTTCGGTCATGAAAAACAGCACATGGCTGTATTGTTGCCCGCCGATTTGCAAACCGGCCGAAGCGCCCGCGCTGGAATAATAGTCCACCGTCGATCCGCCGACTTGCAGCGCACCGCGCCCGAACGAGCCACCGACCCCGAGGCCCAGTTCCGTGACCAGTGGCATCACCAACATGCCAGCCGATTTATTTGCCAGATTGCGCGTGCCGGGATAACGGTCATACATGAAATTCAGCGTGCTGGCGACGCGCGCATCGATTGTCGCGGCACCATTGCCACCAATGCCGTTGCCACAAGCCGCCAAAGTCGTAGCCCCCACCGCGCCAAGCGCAAAGGTCCGTCGTGATATATGGGTCATTTTACTGCCTTCTATGCCTTACCGTGAGAAGCTGTTGCCGCTTCTTTCAACGCAAGGATAAGCAATTTTCGCGAATCTGTCACGCGCTAGATTGTGCAAAAGCGGATTGCGGCCCTTTGCGGGCCTAAAATGCGCAAACTCCGCAAACCCCGTTGTATTTCCGGCGCAGTTAGCCGTTGAGCAATTTGGCCGCCGCGGGCGCAAAATAGGTCAACACCCCGTCACAACCGGCACGCTTGAAGCACATCAGGCTTTCCATCATCACCGCATCACCGTCGAGCCAGCCGTTCCCTGCCGCGGCCTGTAGCATCGCGTATTCGCCCGACACTTGGTAGGCAAACGTCGGCACGCCAAATTCGTCCTTCACGCGGCGGCAGATATCCAAGTAGGGCATCCCCGGTTTGACCATGACCATGTCAGCCCCCTCTGACAGGTCGCGCGCCACCAGACGCAGGGCTTCATCGCTATTGGCGGGGTCCATTTGATAGGTTTTCTTGTCGCCGGTCAGTGCCGATGACGCCCCGACCGCATCGCGAAACGGACCGTAAAACCCACTGGCGTATTTGGCCGCGTAGGACAGAATTGTCACATTGTGATGGCCCGCATTTTCCAGCGCGGTGCGAATTGCGCCAATGCGCCCGTCCATCATATCCGACGGCCCAAGGATATCGGCACCGGCCTGCGCCTGTGCCAGCGCCATTTTTACCAGTGCGGCGACCGTGCGGTCATTGACAATCTCGCCGTTTTCCACAAATCCGTCGTGCCCGTTAATATTATAAGGGTCCAGCGCAATATCGGTCATAATCGCAATCTCGGGCACCGCCTGTTTGATCGCGCGGATCGCCTGGTTCGAGATATTTTCAGGCGACCATGCCAGCGCGCAATCCTCGCTGCGTTGATCCATGCCGGTATAGGGAAAAATACAAATCGCAGGGATTCCAAGCGCATAGGCCTCTCGGGCCGCAATCACCGCGCGGTCCACGGTTTTGCGCGTGACACCGGGCATCGACGCGATCGGGTCTTGCGCATCCACGCCGTCCATCACAAAAATCGGCCAGATCAGATCGGATGGTGTCAGCACATTTTGACGCGCCAGCGCACGCAATGCCGGGCTTTGACGCATCCGGCGCAGGCGGGTGGCGGGGAACGGGGGAAGGGTCGGTTTCATGATGCGGGCCTTTCTGGTCACACCCTTTTGGTCGCATGGATTTTGTGTGCTCGCAAGTCTGGGCATCACCTGATCACGGGGCTAATGTGCGGCCAACTTGAACCAACAACAGACGGGCCGCGCATTGGACTGGAATAACGCTATTCTTCACGTGATCAACCTGCGGTCATTTTCGAGCCTTTGGTATTGGATCATGGTCGCCGTGGTCTGGTCAACGGTCAGCCATTGGGTCCTGGGTGTGCCGTTTGACATGATCCAACGCGCCAAACGGCACGGCGGGCAGGCCGAGATTGACCTGTCCGATATGGTGCGCATCAATGTGAACCGGCAATTGACGACCGCTTCGGTGGCCGGTGTCTGGCTGATCGGGATTTTGTTCTTTGTGTTGTCCGCGCTTGCGGGACTGGGATTTCTCTACGGGGTCGAGTTGGCGCAGGCGATTTTCCTGCTGGCGCTTCCGATGTCGTTTGTCGGTGCAATGGCTGTTTCGACCAGCCGCTTGATCGCGGCGACCAACCCGCAAGGCGAGGCGCTGTTTGCGATATTGCTGCGGCACCGGCTTTGGACCCAAATTATTGGGATGATTGCGATATTTGTCACGGGCCTTTACGGCATGTTCCAAAATCTCGCGGTGGTGCGCGGCCTGTAGCGGGTCCTGCAATATCCCCCAAACCGAATTGGCAGCCCCTATGAGCACCCCCAATCACATCACCGTCAGCGGCGCACCCGAAGGGTTTGACGCCAAGCTGATCCTTGATGAGGTCGCAAAATCCGGCCCCGTGGCGCATATCGCGCGCGATGACAAACGGCTGGCGGCAATGCAGGCCTCGCTTGCCTTTTTTGCCCCCGATATGCCGGTGTTTGTGTTTCCTAGCTGGGATTGCCTGCCCTATGACCGCGTGTCCCCCAATGCCGATATTTCGGCCGCGCGCATGGCGACATTGGCGGGGTTGGTGCACGGGTTGCCAGACCGCTTTGTCCTGCTGACGACACTGGCTGCCGCCACCCAGCGCGTGCCGGCACGGGCGCTGCTGCGCGACGCGGCCTTCAAGGCCCGCGTGGGTGCGCGCATCGACGAGGACGGTTTGCGCAGGTTTCTGGTGCGCATGGGTTTCACCCAAAGCCCGACAGTGATGGAGGCGGGCGATTATGCCGTGCGCGGTGGCATTATCGATATCTATCCACCAGGGCAGGTCGGGCCGATCCGGCTCGATTTGTTTGGCGACGTGCTGGATGGTGCGCGGCGCTTTGATCCCGCAACCCAGCGCACCACCGAGACATTAAAAGAGATCGAGCTTGCGCCGGTCTCCGAGGTGATATTGGACGAACAGGCGATCATGCGGTTCCGGCAAAACTACCGCATTGCGTTTGGCGCTGCGGGCACCGATGACCCGCTTTACGAGGCGGTCAGTGCAGGGCGCAAACATGCAGGCATTGAACATTGGCTGGGGTTCTTTCAGGACGATCTGGAGACACTGTTTGATTACCTGCCGCGCGTCACCATCAGCATGGACGACCAGATCAGCCCGCAGCGCTTGGCCCGCTGGGACAGCATCGCCGATCAATACGGCACACGGATGCACGCGCTGGGGCAAAAGGGGCGGATGGACAGTGTCTATAAACCCGCCAAACCAGAGCTGCTATATCTTGATGATGCGGCTTGGGATGCAGCATTGCAGGGCAAACGGGTGTTACAGTTTTCACCCAACAAGCAGGCCACAGGGATTGGGGTGATCGATGCAGGCGGGCGCATCGGGCGCAGTTTTGCACCTGAACGCCAACAGGAAAATCTGAGCCTTTTCGGTGCATTGGCGCATCATATTCAAGCGAAAATGGCGACCGGCCCGGTTGTCGTGGCCTCTTATTCCGAAGGCGCGCGTGAGCGGCTGATGGGTCTGATCGAGGACGAGGGCCTAACCGAGACCATTGCGGTGACCGATTTTACACGGGTCGGCAAACACGGGCTGCATCTGGCGGTCTGGGCGCTCGACGCAGGGTTTGAAGCGGACGGGCTGACGGTGATTTCCGAGCAGGATGTGCTGGGCGACCGTTTGATCCGCCAGACCAGGCGCAAGCGCCGTGCCGAGAATTTTCTGTCAGAGGCCACAAGCCTGACCCCCGGTGATCTGGTGGTGCATGTCGATCACGGCGTGGGTCGCTTTACCGGACTTGAGGTGATCACTGCGCTTGGTGCGGCGCATGAATGTCTGTTGCTGGAATACGCTGAAAATTCAAAGCTTTACCTGCCGGTTGAAAATATCGAACTGCTGTCGAAATATGGCCATGAGACAGGGCTTTTGGACAAGTTGGGCGGCGGCGCGTGGCAGGCGAAAAAGGCCAAGCTGAAAGACCGCATTCGCCAGATCGCCGAGCGGCTTATCCGGGTTGCCGCTGAACGCGCCCTGCGCACCGCCCCCGCGCTTGATCCGCCTGACGGGTTATGGGACCAGTTTTTGGCGCGCTTCCCCTATGTGGAAACCGACGATCAGTTAAGCGCCATTGACGATGTGATCGCCGATCTGGGGTCGGGCAAGCCGATGGACCGCCTGATTTGCGGCGATGTCGGCTTTGGCAAAACCGAGGTGGCGCTCCGCGCGGCCTTTGTCGCGGCCATGTCGGGGGTGCAGGTTGCGATTATTGCGCCGACCACATTGCTTGCGCGCCAGCATTACCAGAGTTTCGCCGAGCGTTTTCGCGGATTTCCGATTAATGTCAGACCTTTATCGCGCTTTGTGAGCACGCGTGACGCGGCCTTGACCCGCGAGGGAATCACCGACGGCACCGCTGATATTATCATCGGCACCCATGCGCTGTTGGCCAAAACGGTGCGTTTTAAGAACCTCGGCCTGTTAGTCATTGATGAAGAACAGAAATTTGGCGTCCAGCATAAGGAACGCTTGAAGCAATTGCGCACGGATGTGCATGTGCTAACATTAACTGCGACGCCTATCCCACGGACTTTACAGCTTTCTTTGTCGGGCGTGCGTGATTTGTCGATCATTGGCACTCCGCCGATCGACCGGCTTGCGATCCGCACCTATGTGTCGGAGTTTGATAGTATCACCGTGCGCGAGGCCCTGCTGCGCGAACATTACCGTGGCGGGCAGTCGTTTATTGTGGTGCCGCGCATCGCCGATATGGCCGAGATGGAAAATTTTCTGAAAAACGAAGTGCCAGAGGTCAGTTCGGTCACGGCAACGGGGCAGATGGCGGCGGGCGAGCTTGATGACCGCATGAATGCGTTTTATGATGGCAAATACGATGTGCTGCTGGCCACGACGATTGTGGAAAGCGGCCTTGATATCCCCACGGCCAATACCATGATTGTGTGGCGTGCGGATATGTTCGGGTTAAGCCAGCTTTACCAGATCAGGGGCCGCGTTGGCCGCTCCAAAACCCGCGCTTACGCCTATCTGACGACCAAGCCGCGCCAGAAACTGACCGATACTGCGCAAAAACGCCTGCGGGTGCTGGGCAGTCTTGACAGTCTGGGGGCCGGGTTCACGCTGGCGAGCCAGGACCTGGATATTCGTGGTGCGGGCAACCTGTTGGGCGAAGAACAGTCGGGGCAGATGCGCGAAGTGGGCTATGAGCTGTATCAGCAGATGCTGGAAGACCAGATTGCTGCGATCAGATCGGGTGCCGCCGAGGGTATTATTGACGATGGCCATTGGGCGCCGCAGATTAACCTTGGCGTGCCAGTGTTGATCCCCGAAAACTATGTGCCTGATCTGGATGTGCGTTTGGGTCTGTATCGCCGGTTGTCGGACTTGACAACCAAGGTTGAATTGGAAGGTTTTGCCGCTGAACTGATTGACCGTTTTGGCAAATTACCGAGCGAGGTCAATACGTTGATGTTGGTCGTGCGGATCAAGGCGATGTGCAAAAAGGCGGGAATTTCCAAGCTGGATGCGGGGCCAAAAGGGGCGACAATCCAGTTCCACAACGACAAATTCGCCTCGCCCGCCGGTCTGGTTGATTTCATCCATGACCAGCGCGGGCGGGCCAAGGTCAAAGACAACCGCATCGTTATCTTGCGCGATTGGTCAAAGGAACGGGACAAAATTCAGGGCGCCTTTGGCATTGCGCGTGATCTGGCCGCGAAGCTGGCCGAGGCCAAGAAACCCTAAGCCACATCCGTGACCCTGCGCGGCCCCAACATGCGCATCAGGACGGCTGCGATGATGACGCAGGCCAGCACGCCGATCGTCAGGGCGCGCGGGGTGCCGTCAAACGCAAGGCTGACACCGATTGAGATCAGCGCTGACAGAACGGTCGAAATCGAGCCTGCGACCGAGGCCGCGAGACCCGCGATTTTGCCCATCGGTTCCATCGACAGGGCGTTCAGATTGCCGAATGTGAACCCGACCATAAACATCACTGATGTCGCAAATATAAAGAATAGCCAGAACGGCAAAGCGCCCGTTGTCAGCAAAACCAGCGTGACGCTGCCCGCCACCACCAGCTCGACGGCAAGGGCGGTCTGGATGATCCGGCGCATCCCGAAATAACCCACCAGTTTTGCATTTGCCACACTGGCCGACATGGTCAAAACAGCAATGGCCCCGAACCACAGCGGGAAATTTTCGGCCCGCCCGTAAGACAGATCAAAAATCGGCTGGATCAGCGAGATTTGCGAGAAAAGCGCGCCGTACAGCACCACCTGCACAGCGACGCAGTAGCGGAAAACGCGGTTGCCAAAGGCCATTTTTGTGGCCTCCCAAAGCGAGGTCATGCGCATTGGTCTGCGCGCGGCAACGGGGTGGGTTTCGGGCTGGCGCAGCACCAGCCACAGGCTTGCCGCGATGCCAAACAGCGCCATGGATAAAAAGATTGCTTTCCAGCCCGCGACGGCCATGACCGCCTGTCCCAAAAGCGGGGCGATGGCGGGCACCAGGCCGAAAACGATCATGGTCATCGACATGATCGCGGCCATTTTGGTCCCTGAATAAAGATCGCGCACCATGGCAAGTCCGGCGATGCGCGGGCCTGACACCGCCAGCCCCTGCACCAGTCGCGCGGCCAGCAGGATCTCGAGGCTGGGGGCCAGTGCTGCGACAACGGCGGCGGCAACAAAGACTACAAAAGGCCATAAGATCAGCGGCTTGCGCCCGTAAGCATCCGACATTGGCCCCGAAAAAAGCGTGCCCAGCCCCATGCCCAACACAAAAACCCCGATCACAAGTGCGGCGCGTTCGGGGGCTGCGGGCGACAGCTCTGCACCGATGGTTGACAGCGCCGGCAGCATGGCATCGATCGAAAATGCCACGGAGGCAAAAAGCATGGCGACAAGGGCCACAAACTCACGCTCGTGAAGGGGTTTGGTGGGGGCCTGCATCGGGATACTCTTTTGGGGCTTGGGCCTATTGGGCGGCGTCGAGTTGGGCGGCAATATCGGTGATGATTTGCACCCAAGTGGCGGTGGGTTGCGCGCCGGGCACCGCGTGCTGGTTTGCCACGATAAAGGTCGGCACGGAATTGACCCCCATCTTGCGGCTATGGGCGTCGCGGTCGCGCAGCAGTTGCGTGTCCTCGTCGGTGGCCAAAAGCCGTGCAACCATGCCGGCGTCCATCTCGGCGGTGTCGGCGATATCGGCCAGAACCTCATGGGCACCGATGTCGCGCCCTTCGACAAAATAGGCTTTGAACAGCAGATCAACCACAAACGATTGCCGCTGCTCGATGCCGGCCCAATGGATCAGCCGGTGCGCGTCGATGGTATTGGGTGTGACTTTCATCGCGTCGAAATTGATCACCGCACCCGCCTTTTTGGCGTTTTCGACCACGGGGGCATAGGCTTTGACAGCACCCTCTTTGCCACCGAATTTACCCTCCAGATAGGCGCGCCGGTCCATGCCGCCGGCGGGCATGTCGGGGTTGAGTTGGAACGGGTGCCATTCGATGGTGAACGGGTGGTCGGGAAACTGCAAAAGCGCTGCATCCAGATTGGTTTTGCCGATATAGCACCAAGGGCAGATCGGGTCGGAGATGATATCAAGTTTGACCATGGGCGGCCTCCCAGTCTTGGCGCAGGACGCGCCGCAAGAGTTTATTGTTGGCGCCGCGCGGCAAGTGATCAACGCGGACAAACAGGCGCGGGCATTTGTAGCCTGCAAGGGTTTGGGCGCAAAACGCGGCAAGGTCCGCATCCTCTATCACATCCGTGCTGACGTAAAAGGCCGCAATGACATAGACGTCGGGTTTGACCTGCACTTGGGCCGCGGCGGTTTCCGTGATGGCGGGGTGGGTGGTGAGCGCGGCTTCAACCTCTATCGGGCTGACCCGAAAGCCGCCGGCGTTCATCATGTCATCGGCGCGACCCGCATAGGTGATCGCACCCGCAGCGTCCATGATGCCCAGATCGCCGGTGAGAAACCAGTCGCTGTCAAATTTCGCGGCGGTTTCTGCGGCGGCGTCCAGATAGCCCAGCATCAGGCCTGCGTCGTGGCGGTCGATGGCAATGGTGCCGACCGTGCCGCGCGCCACCGGCACGCCACTGTCGACAATGGCGACCCGTCTGCCGGGTTGCGCAAATCCTGACGCCCCGCGCGGTGCCGGGCGCGCGGGGCTGCCCGAGATAAAGGTCGAGCATTCGGACATGCCGAAGGCTTCATGCACCTGGGTGCCGGTGGTTTTGGTCCATGCGGATTTTAGCGCTTCGGGCAGTTTTTCGCCCGCCGACAGCCCGTGTCGCAAGCGCGGCAGGGCGGGGATATCTGCGCGTAAGAACCGCCGGTAAACCCCTGGAGCAGCTGCGAAAATTGTGGCGTTGGTCTGTGCCAGAAGCGCGGGCAGGCGGGCGGCATCGCAGCCCTCGGCGGGGATCAGGGCGGTCGCCCCCATGGCCCAAGGGTCCATCAGACCGGTGCCCAGCGTATAGGTCCAGTTGAAGGCGCCGGCGTGCAACAAGCGGTCGCTGGCGCACAGCCCATACCAGCCATGCCACATCATTTGCCGCGCCCAGACAGCGCGGTGCGCATGGACCACGGCCCGCGCCTGACCCGAGGTGCCAGAGGTGTGGATGATATAGGCGGGCCGGTCGGGATCACCCAATCGGTAGGCTGCTGCGGGCAGATCGTGGAACGCGCAAAGCGTATCCGCGCAGAGAATTTGGCCGGTGGCGGGAGGGGTGTCATCGGATTGGATGGTGCAGGCGGGGCTGATCGCTGCGCTGATCTTGCGCACTTCGCAGGCGGTCAGCTGGGTGGACAGCGGCACGGGGATCAGCCCCACGGCGATACAGGCCAGATAGGTGATCGGGAAATCCGCGCTGTTGCCGAGCCGCAAGATCACCCTGTCGCCCGGCGTGAGGCCGAGGTCCAACAGGCCGGAGGCGGTGCCAAGCGTTTCGGCCTCTAGCTGTTGGTAGGTCCAGATTTGCGGCCCGTCGGGGTGCAGGATTTCGAGGGCGGATTTGGCGGGGGTCAGGCGGGCGTGTTGCAGCACATGGGCGGCCATGTTGAACGCGGCGGGCGGTGGTCCAAGACCTTTTTCATAGACAACAGATTGCATGTGTCATCGCTACGCGCCCGCCCGCGCTGTTGCAAGCCTGCGCGCAAGCGATTAAGCCGTTTGATATGTCCGATATTGACCCCAAGACCCTGATCCGCGTGGCCCATGAAGATGGCCGGAGCACAGCAGCCCAGCCGTTGGATCTGGGCCGCAGGGTGCGCGATTTGCGCAAGTCGCGCAACTGGACGCTGGAGCAGGCCGCCAAACAGGCCGGGCTGGCAAGATCGACCCTGTCCAAGATCGAGAACGGGCAGATGTCGCCGACCTATGAGGCGCTCAAGAAGCTGGCAACCGGCTTGCAGATTTCGGTGCCGCAATTGTTCACGCCGCCATCCAAAGAGCAGGTCAATGGCCGCCGCGCGATTACCAAAGCGGGCGAGGGCGCCGAGCAGATCACCACCACCTATGAGCACACAATGTTGGCCGAGACCCTGACGGGCAAGAAGATGTTGCCTTACCGCGCCCGCATTCGTGCCCGCAGCATGGAGGATTTTGACGGCTGGATCCGTCATGACGGCGAAGAGTTTTTATATGTGCTGACCGGCGTGGTGCAGCTGTTTACCGAGTTTTACGAGCCGGTGGCGCTGATGCGCGGCGACAGTGCGTATTATGACGCCGCGATGGGGCACAATGTGATTTCCACCAGCGCCGATGATGCGACGGTTTTATGGGTCACGTCACTTGTGTGAGTGACTATGTGCTGGGGGTGTCGGCCGGCCCATGCAAAGGACGAGGATGGTCTTGACCGGCGCTTTCCAGACGTTTGTTGCGCGCGTTGGTTATTCTTCATACCACCAGACGTCGGGCTGCCAACCGGGCCAGTCGCCAAAGATCGGCAGGGTGTCGGGGTAGCGCAGGTTTTTGGAATGGGCGATGCGGCTGATGTTCCACTGGTAGATCGGGATCACATAGCGCCCTGCGGTCAGCACACGGTCGAGCGCTTTGACGGCGGCGACAAAGTCGTCTTGGCTGTCAGAGGTCAAGAGCCTGCCGATCATCGCGTCAGCTGCGTCCGATTGCACCCCCATCAGGTTGCGCCCGCCCGCTTCATTGGCGCGCTCTGATCCGTAATAGGCGAATTGTTCGTTGCCCGGAGACAGCGACAGCCCGCGCCGGTAGTAGGTCATGTCGAAATCGTAAGCGTCGCTGCGTTCTTTATACTGGGCGCCGTCGACGGAAGAGACGGTGGGTGTGATCCCGATGCGCCCCAGTGATTGCACATACATGTCGATGATGGCGGCATTTTCCGAGCTGCCGCTTTGCAGCAGGATCTCGAAGGTGAAAGGCGTGCCGTTTGCATCTTTCAACACGCCGTCCTGCACGGTCCAGCCGGCGGTCTCCAACTGGGCCAGGGCGGCGCGGATGCCGGCGCGGTTCCGCTCGGTGCCGTCCGACACCGGCAAGGTGTAACCTTCCAATGTGCCTGGTGTCAGCGTGTCGGCAAAAGGCGCGAGGAAATCAGCGACGCGGCCCGCAGCGACGCCGCTGTCCATGCCCAAGGGCGAGTTGGACCAATACGATGTGATGCGCGGTTGCTGGCTGCCGGTCATCGCCTCATTGATAAATTCAAAGTTGAAGGCGAGCAGCATCGCGTCGCGCACCCGCCAGTCGGCAAACACGCCTTTGCGGCTGTTCATCACAAAGCCGGTCATGCCCGAGGGCCGTTTATGGGGCAGGATGGATTTCACGACCTCGCCGCTGGTGATGAGCGGGAAGTCGTATTGGGTGTCCCATTTGGCCACGTTGAATTCGCGCTGCGAGTTGACTTCGCCGACTTTGAAGGCTTCAAAAGCGGCGGTTTCGTCGCCGAAGAATTCAAGGCGGATTTCATCCAGGTTACCGGTGCCGCGCTTGAACGGGATGTCGGCGGCCCAGTAATTCGGGTCACGCTCAAACAAGATAAAACGGCCCGCCTCAAAGTCGGTGATCTTGTATTCGCCTGACACAATCGGGATCACGTCAAGGCCGCTGTCGGCAAAGTCGATGCCGTCCCATTGCGCTTTTTTCAAAATCGGGCGCAGTCCGGCCAAAAGCGCCAGTTCCTTGTCGGCCTCGTTGAAGGTAAAACGCACCGAGCGCGGGCCTGTGGCCTCCAGGGTTTCGACCTTGTCCCAAAAGCCGCGATAGCGCCCATGGCCGATGGTGCCCAATGTTTCGTAGGACCAGATCACATCTGCGACGGTGATCGGGCTGCCGTCATTGAACGCGGCCCCCTCGCGCAGGGTGAATTCGACCCACTCGCGATTCGGTCCGGTTTCGATCGATTCGGCGATAACGCCGTAAAGCGAAAACGGCTCGTCAAGCGAACGGCCCATCAGACTGTCACCTGTCAGATACCTTAATTGCCAGTTGACCGAGCCTTTCTGGATGTAGGGATTGAGGCTGTCGAAGGTGCCGACGTTGGCGGTGACGATTTTGCCGCCCAAGGGCGCGTCGGGGTTGGCGTAGGGCAGGGACACGAAATCTGGTGGTAGCGCGGGGTCGCCATACATAGCTATGCCATGGCTAGATTCGGCGGCGGCGGTATTGGCGGCGAAAATCAGCGCCATGGCGGTGCAATAACGGCGTAGTGGCGCGAAAAACTCTGGCTTCATTTTGGCAACAATCCCTGTCATCCCTGTATTCATTCATCATGAGCCTAAAGAGGGTTGTGTGACATATCAAACTTTTAGCTTGGCCACAGGCGGCAATATGCGTATAAAGACATCACTGCTCGATAGGTTTCTTGCCTGTATGAAACCTGCCTCAATAACTTTACGCCCGCCTTGTGCGGGCGTTTTTTTTGGGCTTTTGGGGTGGTTGTCACCTTATCGCGAGCGGGGCTGAAAAGCGACAGAATCAGCCTGTTGTTTGCAGGTGCAGCATCTATATAGTGGTCATACCCTTATCAGTTGGAGATCAAGCAGATGTCATTCGCCGGAAAAACAGCCCTGATTACAGGATCGAACTCAGGCATCGGATTGGGGATTGCCCGCGAATTGGCGCGTGCTGGCGCAGATGTGGTTTTGAACTCCTTTACCGACCGCCCCGAGGATCATGCCTTGGCCGCAAGTCTTGCCCAAGAATTTGGTATCACCGCGCGCTATATTGCCGCGGATATGTCCAAAGCCGCTGACTGCCGCCGCTTTGTCACCGACGCGGGCCGCTGCGATATACTGGTCAATAACGCGGGCATCCAGTTTGTCGCCCCGATTGACGAATTTCCGGTCGAGAAATGGGACGCGATCATGGCGATCAACCTAAGCAGTGCGTTTCACACCACGGCCGCTGCCTTGCCGATGATGCGCAAGGCCGGATGGGGGCGGGTGGTCAATATCGCCTCGGCGCATGGCTTGACAGCGTCGCCATACAAATCTGCCTATGTTGCGGCCAAGCACGGCATGGTCGGCCTGACCAAGGTTACTGCATTGGAGACTGCGCAAGAGCCGATCACCTGCAATGCGGTGTGCCCGGGGTATGTTTTGACGCCGCTGGTCGAGGCCCAGATCCCCGAGACGATGAAAGAATACGGCATGGACCGCGAGACGGTGATCAAAGAGGTCATGCTGGCCCGTCAGCCGTCCAAGGAATTTGCCACCGTCGAGCAACTGGGTGGCACGGTGACTTTCCTGTGCTCGGATGCGGCCACCCAGATCACCGGCACCACGATCAGTGTTGATGGTGGCTGGACTGCGTTATGATCAAGATCAACCTTGCGCTGCAAGGCGGCGGAGCGCATGGCGCGTTCACTTGGGGCGTGCTGGACCGCATTCTTGAAGACGATGACATCGAGATTGCGGCGATTTCGGGCACCTCTGCGGGGGCGCTGAATGCGGCGGGGCTTAAGGCGGGCATGGTCAAGGATGGCCGCGAGGGCGCACGCGAAGCCTTGGCGTGGGTTTGGGGCAAGGTCGGTGCTGTGCCGCAAGATGGCTTTACCCAGTGGTTGAACATGTGGTCACCTTCAAATCAGGTCTTGGCCGATGCGCTGGAGAAATCTCCGGCCTTTGCGGCGATAGATATGATGCAGCGCATGATGTCGCCTTATGTTTTCGGCCCACTGATGCAAAATCCGTTGGAAGGCATTTTGAACCAGCTGGATTTTGCCAGTGTTTGCCATCGCTCCGGCCCCGAGATCCATATTTGTGCGACCAATGTCAGGTCGGGTAAAATCCGCGTCTTTGCGGGCACGGAGATCACCCCAGAGGCGATTATGGCCAGCGCCTGTCTGCCGACCGTGTTTCAGGCGGTCGAAATATTCGACCCCAAAACCGGCCAGACCGAAGCCTATTGGGATGGTGGCTACACCGGCAACCCTGCGTTATATCCGCTGTTTGCGCCGCATTTGCCCGATGATATTTTGATTGTGAATATCAATCCGCTGTATCGTCAGGAGTTGCCGACACAGACGCAATCGATCCAGAACCGGATCAACGAGATCAGTTTCAACAGCTCGTTGTTGCGCGAATTGCGCGCGATTGATTTTGTCAAACGCCTGCTGGTCGACGGCAAATTGCCCCAAGGGACAATGAAGGATGTAATGGTGCATATGGTGGCTGATGACGCGCTGATGAATACGCTGAATGTCGCGACAAAGACGGTGGCCATTCCGCTGATGTTGCAGCGCCTCAAAGAGGCCGGGCGCACCGCGGCGGATCAGTTTTTGACCGCACATAAAGCGGATTTGAACAAGCGGTCCACGGTCGATCTGACGGCGATGTTCAGCTAAGCAGTTTGAGAGCAAGCGCCCACATGACCACGCCGATCAGCACATCAAAGACCCGCCATGCCCGCGCAGAGCGCATGACGGGCGCGAGGAATCGCGCGCCGTAGCCAAGCCCGAAGAAGAAGGTAAAAGACGACAAAATAGCCCCGATCGCAAAGGCATAGCGGTCGGGCCCAAGGTCATACTGGGTCGAGATCGCGCCGATCAGCCCCAAGGTATCAAGATAGACATGCGGGTTGAGCCAGGTGAAGGCCGCAGCCGCGCCGAGCGTCGCCCAAAGCCCTGCGGAGTGTCCCGAGATATGGGTGTCATAGGCCCCGACATAGGCCGCGCGCAACCGCATCGCGCCGTAGCCAAACAAGAAGGCCGCACCGCCCCAAGCCATGACTGTTGGCAACATCGGGGCGGCTTGCACGATAACGCTGAACCCCAGCACGCCCGCGGCAATCAGCAAGGCGTCGGAGGCGGCGCAAAACAGGCAGAGCCAGAACACATGTTGCCGCGCCAGCCCTTGCCGCAGCACAAAGGCGTTTTGCGCCCCGATGGCCAGAATAAGCGAGAACCCCGTGGCAAATCCGGTGAGGACCGGTCCGATCATGTGGTTGGCGGCTTTGTGGGGTCTTTACTGTTTGGATAGACCAGCCCTGCCGAGATCACCAGTTTGGCGGCGTCCTCGACGCTCATATCAAGTTCCTTGATGTCACTGCGCGGCAAAAACAGCAGAAATCCCGAGGTCGGGTTCGGGGTTGTGGGTAAAAACACGGTGGCAATTTCGTCACCCGCAGAGAGTTTGTCACGCACTTCGCCTTTGGCATTGGTGGAGACAAATGCAATCGCCCAGATGCCTTGGCGCGGATATTCGATCAGGCAGGCCTTGTCAAAGGAGGTGTCGCGCTGTGAAAATACGGTTTCGGCAATTTGTTTGACGCCGTTGTAGATCGAGCGCACGACGGGCATCCGTTCCACCAGACTTTCGCCCCAGCGCAGAAACGACCGCCCGATGATACCTTTGCCGATCCAGCCCACAAAGACAGTGAAGAACAGGAATATAAAGACCCCGATGCCGCGCACGTTGATATTGATATAATCGCCGCCCTCGGCACGAAAATAGCGGTTGATCAGCTGTTCGGGCTGGTAATTGGCCGGCACAAAGGGCCAGACCCAACTATCGACCCAGCCCACAACGGTCCAGATCAGCCAAAGCGTCAGGGCAATCGGGGCCACAATGATCAGGCCCGCGAGGAAGTTGCCACGCGCCCGCGCGATCAGGCCGCGGCGTGCGTGTTTGGAATCGTCGTGCAAGGGATCTAGTTTCATCTGTGCCGCACCTTGAGGTTTGCCCTTATCTAAGGGGCCGCCCTGTGCGCTACAAGCATTACTGCGTCATGGCTGTCTGTTTGATAAGGTCTGCTGCGATTTTGGCCGCCAAGCGCGCATTATTGCGCACCAATGCGATGTTTGCGGTCAGGGATTGCCCGTCGGTCAGCTCGAAAATCCGGCCCAGCAGAAAGGGTGTCACCGCTTTGGCGGATATGTTTTGTGCGCGGGCCTCGGCCAGGGCGCGGGTGATGGCGGGGGCGAGGATGGCTGCGGGGATTTCATCCGCTGCGGGGATCGGGTTGCAAATGAGCTGCCCGCCCGACAGCCCCATCGCCCGGCGCATGATTTGCGCGCGCGCGATGTCCTTTGCGGTGTCCATGCGCAAGGGTGCCGGCATGTCAGAACTGGCAGACCAAAAGGCGGGCAGGGTGTCTTGACGGTAGGCAATGACCGGCACGCCGAGGGTTTCGAGCACCTCGTAGGTTTTTTCCAGATCGAGAATGGCCTTGGCCCCTGCGGCCACGACGGTCACATCGGTGCGTGCCAGCTCTTGCAGATCCGCCGAGATATCAAACGAGGTTTCCGCCCCGCGGTGCACGCCGCCGATGCCGCCTGTGGCAAAGACGCTGATCCCTGCCAGTTTGGCCGCAATCATCGTGGCGGCCACGGTTGTGGCGCCGGTGCCACCCGTCGCGATGCAGGCCGCGATATCGGCACGCGACAGTTTGGCCACGTTGTGCGCTTGGCCAAGGCTGTCGAGGGTATCGGCCTCCAGACCGATGTGCAGCACGCCCTTGATCACGGCGATGGTGGCGGGGGTGGCGCCATTGTCACGCACGTCCTGTTCGACGCATCTGGCGGTTTGCACGTTTTGCGGAAACGGCATCCCGTGGGTGATGATCGTGCTTTCGAGTGCGACGACAGGCGTGCCCTGGCTGCGGGCATTGCCCACTTCGACGCTGAACTGCATGGGGATTGTCATAGCGGGGTTTCTCCTGAAACGTAAGTCGCGGCGGCGTTGCCTGCGCGGATGAGGGCGGCGGCGCGGTCCATGCCTTGGGCCTCTGACGCAATATGGGCTGCCATAAATGTGTCGCCCGCGCCGGTGACCCGCGTGACCATGACGGCGGGCGGTGTGTGGCTGATGATATCGCCTGCGGTGCCTTCAGACGCCGCGTTGCCGCCATCGGTGACCAGCACGCGGTGCGCGCCGCGCGCAAGCAGGGCGGCGGCGGCTTCGGCGGAGGTTGGGAATGTAGTTTGGCACAAAAGTCCGGCTTCCTCCAGGTTCACATAGAGGGTCGCGGAGGGGTGGTTCATCAGCGCCAGAAGCCGCGCAGCTTTGCCCGGAGAGGCGGGGGCCACGCGCAGATCGGCATTGGAAAACAGCGGCGATGTGGCAATGGTTTGCAGCAGCTCTTCGGTCAGGTTGCCGTCAAGTGCGACGGTGCCTTTGAACGGTGCCGCGACCGAGCCGAGCCGCCCGTCGGCCAGCGGGCGCAGGATTTTGTCGCCGGCCGCCTCGAGGGAATGGGCGTCCGCGATCGCCGCGATCAGCCCGTTGGCCCCCTCGATGGCCATATAGACATCGGTGGGCAGGTCGTCAGAGCGGTAAAGGTGATCGGTGACAAGGCCCATGCGCTGCGCCTCTGCAACCAGCTCTTCGCCCTCCGCATCGCGCCCGATGGCCGAAATCAGCGCGGGTGTCATGCCAAAGCGCCGCAGCGTCATGGCGATATTCATCGCAACCCCGCCCGGCAGCCGTGTGATCCGCCCCGGCACGTCAGAGCCGATGCGCATATGGTTGGCCGCACGTCCGATCACGTCCCATAAGACGGAGCCGATGCAAAGGATATCAGGGCGGTATGTCATGGCCTGCTTTTGGCGCAGGGCAGGGCGATATGCAAGTCAAGGAGCGGCAAAAGTGAGATTGGCCCAGAGCGATTCGTAGCCCGCCCCGGTATCGCTAGCCAATTGCCCCACAGGTTCGCGCAGCACGACCGCATCAAGCATATAGCTATTGCCCGAAGTGACCGGCACTGTGGCGATACCATCTGCATCGGTGCGCACAAAACTGGTGGTCACGGTGCCCTCGGCGGTTTTTTCAAACACCTCGATCTGGCTGTCGGTGCGCAGCTTGCCAAGGTAGAACAGCTGCACCTGCATCCCGTCTGTCAGGTCATCGGTATAGGGGTTGGTCAGGGCCACGATCTCGGTTTCGAGCCCGAGGCGGCGGTCGGAGCCTGCGCTGTGACCGACGCCGATCAGGGTTTTGGAATAGCGCGAGTAGACTTCTACGAAATTCTCCAGTGGCAAGCCCCGCTCCGCGTGGCGCGCGGGCAGGTCGCCCAGATCCTTATGTTTGACAAAGGTGTCGAAGGTGTCCCAATCCTCGTAGGTGACGGTGGCATTGCGCGCCTGATAGGCTACGACATTCAGTCCGTCATCAAGCGCCGCAATATTCAGCGCAGGGCTGTCACCAATGCGCCCGGCGACCTGGCCCGATGTCTCGCCCGCAAAGGCCGAGAAATGCGCAAAACGCTGTGGCACATAGGGCAGGATCACGCCTTCAAAGAACTGCCCATTGACAATGTTGGCTTCCAACCTACCCTCAGACGCTACCTGATAGGCGGTCGGTTCGAGCCAGAATTCGTGCGCGGCGGCGGGACCTGCGAGCAGACCAATAAAGAGAGCAACTTTAAGCATGATAAAATCCTTTTCTACCCCCCTCAAACTGTCGCTTGTCCGGCTAATGTCAAGCGCCATGCTGATTTGGGCCACGATGCTGTCCACGGCGACCGCCCATGAGGTCTTGCCTTCGATTGCCGATATGACCCAGCAGGACAACACATTGGTCTTTGATGTGCGGTTGAATTTGGAAAGCTTTATCGCGGGGATCGATATGACGGCGGTGGCTGATACCGCCAATGCGCCTCAGGCCGAAAGCTATGATATGTTGCGCGCGATGGAGCCTGCCGCGCTTGAAGAGCGGTTCGTGGCGTTCTGGCCGCAAATGGCCGCGGCGATAACGATCACGGCAGGTGGTGTGTCGCTGGAGCCCGTGTTGGAAAGTGTTGCGGTTGGCCCGCTTGGCAATGTGGCGGTGACGCGCACCTCTGAAGTGAAGTTTCGCGTGACGCTGCCGGATGGTGCGCCGCAGGTGCGCGTGGGCTGGACGCCCGAATTCGGGGTGCTGGTGATCCGCCAGATGGGGGTGGACGCGCCTTATGACGGCTATCTGCAGGCCGGTGCGATGTCGGATCCGATCACGCTTGCGGGCGGGGACCAGGCCACCGGATGGCAGACATTTGCGCGCTATATTCCGATCGGGTTTGACCATATCGTGCCCAAGGGGCTGGATCACATCCTGTTTGTGCTGGGGCTTTTCTTTTTGTCGGCACGGTTGCGCCCGTTGTTGACCCAAGTGTCGCTTTTCACGCTGGCCCATACTATCACATTGGCGGCGGCGGCACTCGGGGTTGTGTCGGTGCCAAGCACGATCGTCGAGCCGCTGATTGCCGCCTCGATTGTCTATGTTGCGGTCGAGAACATCTTTTTGAAGAACCTTAGCCCGTGGCGGCCCTTTGTGGTGTTCGGGTTCGGGCTTTTGCACGGGCTTGGCTTTGCCTCGGTATTGGCAGAGTTCGGACTGCCGGAGGGCACATTCGTGCCGGCGTTGATCGGCTTTAACCTTGGGGTGGAATTTGGCCAACTGGCGATTATCGCGGTGATGTTTGTGGCCGTCTGGCAGGCCTTGCGGGTGGACCGCGGCGCGAATGAAGCCGCACAGGGAATGGTGCTATATGTGATACTTGCGCTTGTGGCTGGTGCCTTGATCTGGCTGAACCCTGCGGCATTGATCGTGGCATTCGAGGGGCCTGTATGGCTGTTTGCGGGTCCGATGATGGCGATTTTCCTTTTGTCTTTGGTGTCGATCCAATTGCGCGACCACTTGGATGCATACCGGCGCGTTGTGGCGGTGCCAGCCTCTGCGGGCATCGCAGTGGTGGGCGCATATTGGTTCATCGAGCGGGTGTTTCTATAAAAAAACCGCCTCGGTTTTTGCGAAAATACTGCCGCCGGCGGCTACGGGGGCTTGCCACCGGCGCAAACACCGGCTAAAGCGCGGCTACGAAATCCCCAGACGGGGGCGGGTTTTTTGGGGAGAAATCCCAAAATATCCACCGGTTGTCGCAATTTTGCGCCTGCACCCTCCGTCCCAGGTTAAAACCGGAAAAGGAATACAAACATGGCTCTTCCCGAGTTCTCCATGCGCCAACTGCTTGAAGCTGGCGTTCACTTTGGCCACCAGACCGCGCGCTGGAACCCAAAGATGCAAAATTTCATCTACGGCAGCCGCAACGGCATCCACATCATGGACCTGACACAGACAGTGCCGATGCTGGACCAAGCGTTGCAAGTTATTCGCGACACCGTCGCAAAGGGCGGTCGCGTTCTTTTCGTTGGCACCAAGCGGCAGGCGCAAAAGCCGATCGCGGACGCCGCTGAAAAGTCTGCGCAGTTCTACATGAACCACCGTTGGCTTGGCGGCACGCTGACCAACTGGCAGACAGTGTCCAAGTCCATCCAGCGTCTCAAGGCGATTGACGAGGCATCCGAGAACGGGTTCGCGGGTTTGACCAAGAAAGAGCGTCTTGGCATGGAGCGTGAGCAAGGCAAACTGCAAGCGTCTTTGGGCGGTATCCGCGAAATGGGCGGCGTGCCTGACCTGATCTTTGTGATCGACGTGAACAAGGAAGATCTCGCCATCCTGGAGGCCAAGAAGCTCGGCATTCCCGTGATCGCTATCGTTGACACCAACTGTTCGCCTGACGGCGTAGACTACGTCATTCCAGGCAACGACGATGCGGCCCGCGCAATCGCGCTTTACACCGACCTTGCAGCGCGCGCCGCCCTTGACGGGATGCAGGCACAGCTTGGCGCCGCTGGCGTTGACATGGGCGCGATGGAAGAGTTCGCAGAAGAAGTTGTTGCTGCCGAGCAGCAGTAAGTTTCGGCTGACCCATACGGGGCAGGGGTGATCCCTGCCTCGACCCAATTTTGAATTCCGTAAATGGAGAGATGACATGGCAATTACCGCTGCAATGGTAAAACAACTGCGCGACAGCACGGGCGCAGGCATGATGGACGCGAAAAAGGCGTTGACTGAAAACAATGGCGACATGGACGCATCCGTCGACTGGCTGCGCACCAAGGGTCTGGCAAAAGCGGCCAAGAAATCCGGTCGCACCGCAGCAGAGGGTCTTGTGGCAGTTGCTGTATCGGGCGGCAAAGGGATTGCGGTTGAAGTGAACGCCGAGACCGACTTTGTGTCCAAGAACGCCGACTTCCAGAAAATGGTCGCGGGGATTTCGGCCGTTGCATTGACGGTGTCCGACACGGATGCGTTGCAAGCGGCTGACATGGGCGGCAAGACCGTCGCGCAGACCGTGACAGACGCGGTTGCGATTATTGGCGAGAACATGTCGGTGCGTCGCATGTCGGTGCTGGAAGGCGAAACAGTTGTGTCCTACGTGCACAACGCGGCAGCCCCCGACATGGGCAACATCGGCGTTTTGGTGGCGATGACCGGCGACGACGCTGCATTTGGCCGTCAGGTTGCGATGCATATCGCGGCTGTGAACCCGGTGTCCTTGTCCGAAGCTGATCTGGACCCAGCAGTTGTTGAAAAAGAAAAGAACGTTCAGATCGACATCGCACGCGAGTCTGGTAAACCAGACTCCGTGATCGAGAAGATGATTGTCGGCCGTATGCAGAAATACATGGCTGAAGTGACATTGCTCAACCAGCAATTCGTTGTAAACCCTGACTTGACCGTGGGTGCTGCTGCGGCTGAAGCTGGCGTCGAGATTACCGGTTTTGCACGCGTTGAAGTTGGCGAAGGCATCGAAGTTGTCAAAGAAGATTTTGCCGCCGAAGTGGCAAAACTCAAAGGCTGATATTCGATCACCGATCGGTTTTTTGAAAGCCCGCGAGACGAGTGCTCGCGGGCTTTTTCATTGGCCATTCCGCCGGGATATCCGCGAGAATTTTTTGACGTTGGTGGTATCCCGGCTGTCGATCGAGACGACGGAGCAATTAAAGCGAGCACGCGCGGAACCGTTGGAGACTACGGGCTTTGGGTGGCTGAAGGATGATGGCGGAGCGGCCACCCACATTGATCGGCTGGCCCGCAGCCTTAGTGACTTGCTCACCATCGTCACCCAACTGAAATCCAAAGGCGCGCATCTGGCCGCAACACAAAGCAGCCGGTGGACACACCAAGTGCCACGGGAAAGGCATGTCTTTGACATGCTGGGTGTTTTTGCCGAGTTCGAGACAAACCTGCGGCGTGAACGGCGGGCTGAGGATACTGCAATATATAACATAATGTTCATTATGCGCTTTATTCCTGTGCCCGGGCACATTCTTTACTGAGGTGCGACAAGTCCCCTATCTTGCTGGAAAGTAAGGAAAACGGAAGATGGCCTACACCGGGTTAGGATTGCGTGAAAGACGCACGACTGAAGCGATGTTGCGAGCTAAGATGCCGCAGCGCAGATCGGCAGGACATGCAATTTTGGCGGATCGAACAGAAGGTCGCGCATCGGATGTGCCTTTTGACGGTCAATGACAATCTGCCTGTCCAATTGTCATCTACCACACTATATCAGGTTGGAACTTTCAACCATGCGCAGCGGAGTGTCACGATGAAACATGCAGATATCGGCCTGATCGGTCTTGGAACGATGGGGGCCGCACTGGCGCTGAATATTGCGGACAACGGATTTGATGTTGCGGTTTGGAACAGAACGACCCAAGTTACGCATGATTTTGCTAATAATGCCGGTGACTTATCGGTCAAAGTTCATGCAACCGATACCCTGGCCGATCTTGTGAAAGCCATCGCAAAGCCGCGCGCGATTATTCTGATGGTGCCAGCGGGATCTGCGGTTGATGAACAAATCGCAGCATTGCGCCCGCTGCTGGACCCCGATGATATGATCATTGATGCGGGCAACGCAAATTTTCACGACACAAACCGCCGTGCCGCCGAGGCAGGTGAATTGCCATTCTTGGGGATTGGCGTGTCTGGCGGTGAGCAAGGTGCAAGGTTTGGCCCCTCGATTATGGGGGGTGGCGCGCGCGAACATTGGGACCGCGTGGCCCCTATTCTGACCGCGATTGCGGCGAAGTATAACGGTATTCCTTGTGCCACATGGATGGGCCCCCAGGGTGCGGGTCATTTTGTCAAAGCCGTGCACAACGGGATTGAATATGCCGATATGCAAATGATTGCAGAGGCTTATGGCATGATGCGTGATGGTTTTGGCATGGATTCCGAGGCCATTGGCACCGCGTTTGCCGATTGGGACAAGGGCACGCTGAAATCCTATCTGACCGAAATATCCGCCAAGGTGGCCAAAGCTGTTGATCCTGAAACCGGCCTGCCGATGCTCGAGGTCATCGTGGATGCTGCGGGCCAAAAAGGCACAGGTCGCTGGACTGCGATCGAGGCGCAACATCTGGCTGCACCGATCCCCGCAATCGAGGCCGCAGTCGTTGCGCGTAACCTGTCCTCGCAGCGCGACAAGCGTGCGCTGGGTGAAAGCATTTTTGGCGCGGCTCCGCAGCGGGTTTCAGGTATTTCGCTTGAGACGCTGCAAGCTGCTTTGATTGCCGGCAAAATACTTTGTTACGCGCAAGGGTTTGAAATGATTGGCAAAGCGTCTGATCAATTTGGCTGGAAACTGCCGTCGCCCGCGATTGCCGAGGTCTGGCGCGAGGGCTGTATTATCCGCTCCGAGATGCTCAATGATATGGCCAGCGCGCTGACGCAGGATGCCGACCGTAATCTGATGTTCGCGCCGTTTTTCGCCGATCTGTTGAAAACCCATCATGGGGCATTGCGTCAGGTCGTGGCACAGGCCGCCCTGAACGGGATTGCGATGCCGGCGCTGGCGTCGGGGCTTGCGTATTTTGATGCGATGCGCACCGCACGCGGCACCGCCAATATGATCCAGGGCCAGCGCGATTTCTTTGGCGCCCACGGGTTCGAGCGCACCGATGGCCGCAAGGACCAGCACGGGCCGTGGGCTGCATCAGCCTAGCGCATACCCTGCCCCGCGCACCGTGCGCAGCGGATCGCTGCCGCCTGCCTTGGTCAAAACCTTGCGCAGGCGGCCCACATGCACGTCCACGGTGCGGGTATCGACGTAGACATCGCGGCCCCAGACGCGGTCCAGCAACATATCACGCGACCAGACACGGCCCGGTTTTTCCATGAAGGCGGCCAGCAGGCGAAACTCTGTGGGGCCGAGTTTCAGCTCATCGCCTGCGCGGGTGACGCGGTGGGTTTCCGCATCCAATGCGATGTCGTCATAGGTCAGGGTTTGCCCGACAGTCGCGGGCCGCACGCGGCGCAATTGTGCCCGCACCCGCGCCATCAATTCGGTCACTGAATAGGGTTTGACCACATAGTCGTCCGCACCGGTCTCCAAGCCGCGCACCATATCGATCTCTTCGGATTTGGCCGAGAGCATGATGATCGGGATCGCGCGGGTCAGCGCGCGCGATTTGATCCTGCGGCAAACTTCGATGCCCGAGACATGCGGCATCATCCAATCCAGCACGATCACATCGGGCGGGTCTTCGGACAGCGCCAGCAGGCCCGCCTCGCCGTTATCCGCTGTCGTCACCCGGAACCCTGCGGCGTTCAGGTTATAGCTCAACATCTCGCGCTGTGCCGCCTCGTCTTCGATCACAAGGATATGCGGTTGCTGCGACATGGGCGACTAGGTCACATCCGTGACATAGGAGGTTTCATCGCCTTTGGGGCGCGCCTCTTCGGGCATTTCGCCGGTGACCAGATAGATCACCTGTTCGGCCATATTGGTCACAAGATCGCCCATGCGTTCGACGTTTTTGGCCATGAAATGCAGGTGCATACAGGTGGTGATATTGCGCGGGTCTTCCATCATGAAGGTCAGGAATTCGCGAAACAGCGCGTTATACATCTGGTCCACTTCATGGTCGCGCTGGCGCACATCTTCGGCCAGAACAGCATCGCGGCGCAGGTAGGCATCAAGCATGTCCTTGAGCATCGCTTGCACCTCGCGCGCCATCCGGCGCAGCGCCGCGTCAGAGCCCGCGATCTGTGGCATGTCGACCAGAGTGCCGGTGCGTTTGGCCATGTTCTTGGCATAGTCGCCGACCCTCTCGAGACTGGCGGCAATACGCAGCACGGTCAGAATGGCGCGCAGGTCTTTGGACACCGGCGCACGCAGGGCGATAACACGCGCGGCCTCTTCGTTGATCTGTAATTCTAGCGCATCGATCACCTTGTCAGCCGCGCGCACGCGGTCCGCCAGGTCGGTGTCGCGGGTTTCCAGTGATTTGGCCGCAGACACAATGGCGTCTTCCACCAGACCGCCCATTTTGAACACAAGCGTCTGGATGGCGTCCAGATCGCGGTCATAGGCCGAGGAAATATGTTCGTTCATTATCAGCTCCTTACCCGATCCGGCCCGAGATATAGCTCTCGGTGCGCGGGTCTTCGGGATTGGTGAAAATCTTGTCGGTCTCATCATATTCCACAAGGTTGCCCAAATGGAAGAACGCGGTTTTCTGACTGACGCGCGCGGCCTGTTGCATCGAATGGGTCACGATCACGACACTATAGGACTGGCGCAGCTCGTCGATCAATTCCTCGACCTGTGCGGTGGCAATCGGGTCAAGCGCAGAGCACGGCTCGTCCATCAGCAAAATCTCGGGCGCGGTCGCGATGGCGCGCGCGATGCAAAGCCGTTGTTGTTGCCCGCCCGACAGCCCCGTGCCCGGTTGATCAAGCCGGTTCTTGGCCTCGGTCCAAAGTGCCGCCTTGCGCAGGGATTTCTCGACGATCTCGTCAAGGTCCGCCTTGTTGCGCGCCAGACCGTGGATTTTGGGCCCGTAGGCCACGTTGTCATAGATCGATTTAGGAAACGGGTTGGGTTTCTGGAACACCATACCGACCTTGGCACGCAGCTGCACGGGGTCCACTTTGGGATCGTAGATGTCCTCATTGTCGATCAGGATTTCACCGGTCACGCGGCAGATGTCGATGGTGTCGTTCATCCGGTTCAGACAGCGCAGAAAGGTGGATTTGCCACAGCCTGACGGGCCGATGAACGCGGTCACGGTCTTGTCCGCAATTTCGACGTTCACGTCTTTGATCGCATGGGTGTCGCCGTAGTGGACCTGCACGCCTTTGGCCGAAATCTTGGGGTTTTTCATGTGTAAATCTTTCATGTCGTCACCAGCGCCGCTCGAATTTGCGCCGCAGGAAGATAGCGACCGCATTCATGATCAGCAGGAAAATAAGCAGGGTTATGATGGCACCGGAGGCGCGCTCCACAAAGCCCGGATCGGCGCGCTGGGTCCAGTTGAACACCTGCACCGGAAGTGCTGTGGCGGCTTCGCCAAACAGCCCCGCCTCTGGGG
>TARA_R110002167_G_scaffold360062_2_pt1 | contig 49154 bp, 41 predicted proteins | sample TARA_R110002167 | Tara Oceans TARA_R110002167 (sample SAMEA4398238) | marine metagenome | biome: Polar Biome; feature: [MES] marine water layer (ENVO:01000295) within the mesopelagic zone...; material: water (ENVO:00002006), including particulate matter (ENVO:01000060) such...
GGCAGGTCTCAATATTATAAGCCTGAAAGAGCTTTTGGGACATGCTTTTATCGAGACAACATTGGTATACCTGCACGTTGCAAACACCGGGAGTTCGCACAAGTTCAGCCCGCTCGATACGCTATTTGAATAATGCGCAGCCACTTTAAAGTGGCCGATGTGTTGGAGATGGAGCGGGACCAGATCTCGTCCCAAACCTTTACGGGCTGGCATAGGCGTACCCTACATGCCATCCGTAGATGTCGGACACCTGCTATGGGCGGACATATAGATAAGTGCGATTGCTGCCATAAACTCCACATCAGTTACAACAGTTGCAGGAACCGTCATTGCCCTACCTGTCAGGGACATAAACGAGAATCATGGATACGGGCGCGGGAAAGCGAACTTCTGGGTGTGCCTTATTTCCATGTGGTGTTTACCCTGCCCCCGGAGCTGAACATTTATGCCCTGTCCTATCCGAAAATAATCTATGGGAGCCTGTTCAAAGCGGCATGGGCAACCCTTGTACAGTTCGGTGCGAACCCAAAACACCTTGGCGCACGAACGGGTATGATCGCCATCCTGCATACATGGGGCCAAAACCTGAGCTTGCACCCGCACTTGCACTGTATTGTCCCTGGAGGCGGAGTGAACAGATCGGGCAAATGGAAACCGGCTAAGAACAAGGGGAAGTACCTGTTCAATGTGATATCGATGAGTGGCGTGTTCCGAGCAAAATATGTTGCATTGCTGCGCAAGGAAAAGGTACCCGTTCCACAAGAAATTTTCAATAAGCTCTTTGATAAAAATTGGGTAGTGTATGCGAAACAGCAGTTCCATACGCCAAAATATGTGGTAGAATACCTGGGCAGGTACACGCATAAGATAGCCATCAGTAATTATCGGATCAAACAATTGGACAAGGCGGACAGAACGGTAACCTTCCAGATGAAGAACTACAAAAAAGGAGGAAGAAAGGAACTGCTCAAACTCTCCACGCACGAATTCGTACGCCGATTTGCACTGCATGTCCTGCCCAAGGGTTTTACACGGATACGGCATTACGGCATCTTGAGCAGCGGTTGGAAAAAGGAGAAACTGCCCGCGCTACAAAAAGCATTGGCCACAGTGCCCATTACCAGTAAGGAAGAGAGGCCACCGTTGCTCAATGGCATATGCCCGAGCTGTAAAAAGGGCAAGCTGGTGACCGTCATGACCTTTGACGGGCGTGGCCCGCCCCAAGGCTGGAAAGAATTATTACATCTTGACGGCCAATACCCAAAATAACTCGCTAAGTGCGGGTAGGGGAAACTATGTGCCATAGGCAAGCATTTCGCCAATAAACGGCCGGACGGTCCGCCAAACTGGTGAAAAAGTTGGATTTAGGTCACTAGAAAAAAGTTGAAGTTCAAAGGCCAAAACAAAACTACGGCAAGTCTGCCGAAATAAAACTCCATAAAAAACGATAAAAAGAAAGCTTTCCCCATAGAAGGAGACCGGATCCGTCAACAAGATATTCAGCCCTGGCCTATCGGCGGGCCGAATACTTAGCTATTGGACATAGATACTTTACTTTAAATGAACAAGGGTTGCCTGCAATAGGTAATTGCTATTAAAACAACAGTAATAAGAAGATATGAGCCCCATATTTTCCATCCATTTTTGGACAAGAAGGCAAGAACCATGAGTACGGCCCATAATATAAAGCCGGCAAAACGAAGGGTCAATATCGCATCGGGGACGTTCCAATATACGGCCAGTAACATATGGAAAGCTTCAGTAAGGATATAGCCACCAATAAAGCCAGCGGTTATCTTCAAACTACGTTGTAAAGGGTTTGATAGGTATTTTTTGTTCGCAGGCATACTATTTTAATTTAGGAATAATTCGATACCAAAGCATAACAACCCAATAATCAACAAGGCAGAAAGATTAAAAAAGCGCAAGGGGGCTATTAGCACGATCAAACTGCCGACGGTCATTAAAATCACCAAAAAGGAAAATACGCCTGAACTTATGCCTAAAGTGGCTATGCTGAACATTAAACTCATAAAAAGTAATCCAAGTCCAAGGTATTTTCCTTTTTGATGGTTTTGCCTTGCCCACTGTTGTAATTTATACGTTAGTGTCAGTTCAGCTCTTTTGGAAGTGCTGTATAGTATATAAAAGCCCAATAAAGCGAGACTAATCGTTATGGTTGTCATATGGATAATACTATGTGTTATAAAATGGATTTTACAATCTCTTTTTTAGCTTCTTTTTTAGTGCCGTCAAAGCCTTCTACCCCACCCACTGTTGTATATTTCATAATAAAGCGTTTTCCTGGGTTTATAAATTGGTATGCATATTGGCACATAATGGCAGCCTCGTGAAAACCGGAAAGAATAAGTTTCAGCTTGCCTTCGTAAGTATTAACATCCCCAATGGCAAAAACTCCGGAAATATTGGTTTGATAGTCTTTAGCGTTGTTTACTTTAATGGCATTTTTTTCTATTTCCAATCCCCAATCCCCTATTGGACCTAATTTTGGGGAAAGTCCGAACAATGGAATAAAATTGTCGGTTTCGATATAGGAGTCCGCTTTAGTGTTGTCATTGTATTTTATAAGTACGGCCTTTAATTTCTTTTCACCATACAAATGGGTGACCTCAGCTTCGGTTACCAGTTCTATTTTACCATTTTTTGCTAGTTCTGATGCTTTCTCTACAGAATCAAGAGCGCCCCTAAATTCCTTTCTTCTATGTACCAGTATGACTTTTATGGCAATATCCGATAAAAATATGGCCCAATCCAAGGCGGAATCCCCACCTCCGGAAATAACAATTTTTTTATTGCGATATTCTTCGGGATCCTTAATAAAATAGTCAACTCCAAGGCCTTCATAGTAACCAATGTTGGATATTAAGGGTTTTCTTGGTTCAAAAGACCCTAGTCCTCCGGCTATAACAACTACCGGAGCCTGAAGTTTTGTTCCTTTGTTCGTTGTTAACATAAAAGAACCGTCTTCTTGCTTTTTTAATGTTTCGGCCCGTTCGCCTAAAGTAAAACCAGGTTTGAACGGCTTTATTTGCTCCAATAAATTTGTTACTAGATCGCCTGCCAAAATTTCTGGAAACGCTGGAATGTCATATATGGGTTTTTTAGGATAGATCTCAGAACATTGTCCGCCGGGTTGAGGAAGGGCATCAATTAAATGTGTTTTTATTTTTAATAGACCGGCCTCAAAAACGGTAAACAAACCTGTGGGTCCTGCTCCTATAATGAGCATATCGGTTTTGATCATGCGCTTTGCTTAACGTTTTTATTTATAGTTTAACGTGGTAGTTATAATGCGTTGTCGGGTTGTGTACTCTTCATTGGGCACTTCTTCCTTTTTACGGGCTTCCAATAAATAGGTTCCGTGCCGTTCCGGTTCAAAAATAGCCGTTCCCTCCGCATTGGTTTTAATATCCTTTTGCCAACCGTTGGGAGCAAATACGGTAATGTAAGTGTCGGCCAATGGTTTGCCGTTATTTGAAACATAAACGGCCATTGTCTTTTTTTTATCGGAAGCGGTCTTGTACATGACCAATTGTTCAACACTATTTTTTTTATTGTTATTCGAAGAAGTTTTGCCTACGCTAACTATTGCAGAGGTATTAAACTGATATTGGGTCTTACCGGCCAGATTGGCCACCGTGTGGTGGACGGTAATATAATAAACCCCATCCAAAGCAGGTGTAAAGGAGGATGTGAAATGATCTTTATTCCAATTCACGCCAAGTTGCTCTTTTCTGCCATCGGGAAGAGTTGCCCACAGTGTAAAGTCTTTTGTATCGGACCACCAGTTTTCTATTGGTTCTTTTTTAGGATCATTAGGTTCTGCGTAATAAATTATGATTTCATGTTCTTTTCCTTTTTTTCCCTCCGCACTCGTCTCTATGAAGAGGGCATGTGCAAAGATATTCAAGGAGGCTGTTAGGAGCAATAATCCGGTAAGGACATATTTGATTGATGTCATTGTTGTTTAGATTTAAATATTAACGTGTAAGCACTGTTTATTTAGATTGTATCTAAATAATTATCGCAAATATATTATCAATAAAATGATAGGGGTTACGCAAAACGGAGTTTAATCTACGTAAAACGGAATATTCCTGGCCATGGTAGTGGAAATTGATATTTATCACCTAAATGTAGTAGCTCCATAGTAATGTGCCTTTTGTTTTATAAAATCGGGCTCCCAATACTAAATCTTCCTGAAGTTTAAGTTTCTACCGCTCTATTTTCAACCAATAGCTATAAATCTATTCGGCACATTTTTTATCAATGATTTGGCCAGAGCCTTCTTAATAATGATATGGGGTTATTTAGATCCTATATCATTTTTACTAAATGGTGCAACTTTGGTTTGGACATATAAATATGTATTGAGTTCATTACCATTTGGATTTCAAATCTTTGGTTGAAAGAATTGTCTACCTTAGAGCATACTTTATATTTTTTCGTACGTATTATTTCCATATCCCTTATGTTAAAAATCATTAAATAAAACACATTATTCTTATTTAGATTTAATATAAATAATATATTTTTACCAAAAATATTCTTTCCAAGAGAAGGCGTAAATATGTAAAACGGGAAAAAATACTTAATCGGAATAATGATAAATAATAGTATAGCCATTAAGGACAATAGGGAAATAATTTTTGGAAAGATCCCCGATTTCTTGGAAATCGATGGATGTGGAACGTTGGAAATGATGACCTCCTTTAAAGGAAATAAACTTAAAGGGTGGTATAAAGAACAGGTATTGGATAATATTAAGATAGGTTATGGCCTATTGGATGCCGATCAAAATCTTAGCATAAATTTCAATTATAAAGGACAGACTATAGAGTTGATCTATGTTTTAAAAGGTTCTTTTGGCATAAAAAACAACAAAAGATTGTTAGATAATAATTGGAAGGAAAATGAACATAATATAATTTACTACACTAGTACAACGGGAACCATTGAGATACCACGGGGCGCAAATTATATCGTCCGTATTAATCTTTCCTTGAGTTTTTTCAATCAATTTTTACCGGAAGAGAACAAGTTTAAAAACTTTAGAAAGCAAATCAAGAAAAATAGAACAGGAAAGCTCAAAAGGGAAAATTACACTATAACCTCAAAAATGCATTTAATTATTAATGAAATATTAAATTCAGAGAGAAAAGGATTTTATCGTAAAATACACATAAATGCAATAGTCCTGGAATTACTATTATTGCAATTAGATCAATATAATAGGGGCAAGCTCGATGAACGAAACCCTTTTGAAGAAGAAAAAATAATCCAGGTTAAAGAGTATTTGGTAAAAAACTATACGCGACCCTTGACCTTACAATTTTTATCCTCAAAGTTTGGAACCAATGAGTTTGCATTAAAAAAAGGATTTAAGGCTGTTTTTGGGATAACCGTTTTTGGATATATTGCAGACCTAAAAATGTATAAGGCTAGGGAGCTGCTCAGCGAAAAGAGGTTACCTGTTGGAGAGGTCTCAGAAATAGTAGGGTATAAAAATCCCCAACATTTTTCAACCGCTTTTAAAAAAAAATTTGGTATAAGACCTAGCAAGATTTAAATAAATTGTGAACCCTATACGCTAAATCCGGATACCTGAAAACAATAAGGTTTGGACCCTTATCGAAAGTCCGACCCATTTTCGTTGATAGTAAGGGTTTCATTTAGTTTAATGCCACAATTATTGATATATACAAGGGAGTAAAAGGAAAAGCGTAAGTTCAATAGTATTTATATTATCTACCACCAAAAAGTATGTAAAGGTAGTGGGGAAGAAGATCAGCAAGGATATGGCCCAGCTTAAAACAATACCGATGATCAGCGTAATTCTTTATATTATAATTCAAAATCATCAAAGGAGTTTTTTATTCCCATAGGGGCTATTTTTCTCAATACTCAATGGACACCTCCTTATAGTCCACTTTTTCGATGATGCCCAAAAGCAGGCGCTGAAACCGGACCCTCGACAGGCTTCGGGGACAAGGGCCAGGATCCATTAGTTCGTAAGATGCCGGATATGATCTATTGTGGTAATCTGGAAGAAAGATGGGTCGGCTTTTTAAGGGTCAGTGCGCAAGGGATGCCCTGTTTGGTGGACATATCAAAAAATAGGGTAGGGGAAGGATAGAGTATAGTATAACGTTCCGTCCATGCCATGGCCCATAAAATATTTCCGGACACCACGGATTTACAGTATTTAGTTTTTATTTGGGCGTGTCACCGCCCGCATTTTGTCCACCCACTACAGCCTCTGCAAAAATGCAGCCGGGCCGGGCCATACGCTGTATCTTTTGCAGTCGAAAAGGACCACAAAAGGATGCCGCTGCCACCCCTTGTGCAAAAGGGCGTTAGGAAATTGGAAGTTCAATAGTACCCGCGTATCCGGTAATTCAAAAAACGTAGTACAATATTACTGAAACTTCGGTTCTGGGTGTACACCAATATTATTTGGAACCTTTGCCCAAAATTCGACCTTTTGAACAAAGTGTTTTCGAACGTTTGAACAAAGTACACCATATATGGGACGGAGGAAAGGACCGCTAATTGGATCAAGAAAATCGGATGGGAAACTTTCATGGAAATTGATTCTTGGGCGGTAATGCTTACAGGTTTTTAAAATATACAGGGAACGGTTTGCAGTTCCAGGAACACTCTTGGGGCATTTGTCCAAGGAGATTTAGATCTGGTTCCTAATATTCAGCAATGCCACTCTACAATAGGGCAGGGGTCAAGGGGTACTTTCTCTTGCACTATTAGGGAAGAATTCTGTATGGTATCATTAATCATAAAATTCCCTTTTTTTCAACCAACGATTTATAGAAAGAGAGACATCACATAGCTTGGGGATGACTTTTAAAATAAAGTGATAAATATATTAGGCAAAAAATAGCACTTACCATCATTTGTTGCCCGTGTTAGGTAGTTTTTTGGGTTTATATAAAATAGTGTTGATAGCCTTGATCCTTGAAAATGTAAATTTGAAAACCCTTCTTAGTTATGAGTCCCATGCTGTAATTTTTAATGTTTTAATACCATTTTTGATAACCAAAAACATAAGGAATTGTCTTTGAAAATTTTAGCTTTTGGAATTTAAGAATCCGCCATCTTTTCTTTCGACCCTTAAAATATTTAATTACTTTCTTGGAAAAATTATCTCAATTTATCGTTAAAACTTCATTAACTTTGGTTGCTTCTGATACAAATAATCAAACACAAATAGTGATCCATAGGATTATTCAGTTTTAAAACCATTATATGAAACTTTTTATTATTGAAGATGACCAATGGTCGAAAAAAACCATTGAAGTATTGATTAAATCTTTCTTTCCGGATGTAAAGATAGTCGGCACTGCGGAGAATGTGGAACACTCCATAAAATTGATAAATAAGACCAAACCCGATTTTATTTTGGCGGATGTTCAGTTGGGCGAAGAAAATGTGTTCGAAATAATGAAAGGGTTAAATGATGCATGGAACTACAATTTTGTACTGACAACATCCTACGAGAATTATGCATTGGAAGCCATTTCCAATGAGGTTGTGGACTATATAGTCAAGCCGGTAACAATAGAAAACCTAACCTTGGCAATTAACAAAGTAAGACGGAAGTTGAACAATTCCAATAATTGGAATCCAGATTCCACATTCGGGAAAGGGGACAGTAGAATATTGGGATTGTCCTCCATGGACAAGATAGAAGTAATTAATTTGGATGCTATCGTATACGTGCAGGCCGATGGAAGATATACCCATTTTTTTCTCTTGGACGGTTCTAGAAAAACAGCCTCTAAAAATTTGGGGGAATATGAAAAAATATTGCCAAAAGAAGACTTTCTGCGAGTTCACCATTCCTTTATCGTAAATATGAACTATGTGAAGAGTGTCTTAAAGACCGATGGATATTTTGTAAAACTCTTTAAGACCGAAAGTTTAATTCCAGTGGCCAAACGTAAACAGGATATTATAGTAAAGTTCTTAAAGTTGAAAGTGTAAAGCTCTTGTATTTACATAGTAATTTATATTACGAACTATGAAATTGCTTTGGTGGTTTATTGATTTTTTGAAGAAATCGTAATATAACCTCCCGATTGTTCCCATACAGCTACAATTATTACATTTATATAATTTATCCATATCCAATAGTTTTAATTTACCTAAGGTTAGTCATATCCCCAGTAAAACGGATATAGACTTAACTATAATATTTTATGTCTAAATTAAACCTATTCCCAGATGATGGAAGCCAGTAATCTTTTTGATATTGAAGCAATACCCAGTGTATACGAAAGTAATAATTTTGATTTAAAGCATGTTGCCCAGAATCTTGTTAAGGGCTTAAATTTAACATTGGAAAACCAAGCTTATATTGTGGGAAATCTGGCATTGTCCGAAGGAATATCACCCCACAGGAATATCAATGCATCCCCGGACGAAATAGATTATAACCTTTTAATGAAATCGGGTTTATTAATAGCCATTCAAAAACTGGGAAACCCAATTACGGTAACTACCGGTTTACCTTTTTCTACCTATATGTTGTATAAAGATTTGATTAAGGAAAAATTCGTGGGAGAGCACGAGATACAATATAACACTGGTACATATACCAATGGAGGCATTAAAAAGGTGAATGTGGAAGTAGATCAGGTGATAGTAATGCCGGAAGTAGTTGGATGTGCCATAGGACTTAGAAAAGAAGAAAATGTTAATGGCAGTTTTTTTATGCTCAGTTTGGGTTATGGTACCTTGGAAGGTATTGTAAGCACCCCCAGCGGTATTGTACAGCGCTCCGCACTTTCTGTTTTTGGGCTTCGTTATGCGGTTAATTTAATGAAAGAGGAATTGAGCAGGATTTATTACCTGGATTTAAAAAATGAACACCAATTGGATTTAGCCTTTAGGGAAGCTTCCATTGTTTTGAACAGGAAAAGGATAGATTTGACCTTATTGCGTAAAAAAGTTTTGCATCAATATTATAATGATGTTGTTTCTCCAGCCTTACGGAAAGCTTTTGATGATAGTGACTTTGCCAAATCTTCAGGTATGTATTTGGCCGGCGGCGGTAGTTATTACACCGATCTGGTAGATATGTTTAAAAGGGAATTTGATGAATTTACGACTGTTCTTATACCTGGCAATGCGGCACATTTGGCAGCTATAGGTTATTGTTACCAGAGTATAATTGCCAATGCAGGGGACGAAGGAAGGGCCGTAGGGATAGATGTAGGCAATTCAAGTACAGTAGTATGTGTTACCAAAGAAAAATAGACTTATGAAATTGGGATCAAGCAACAAAAATAGGGGATCTGAAGAATCGGAACCACCCTCCATCCTTGCGAAATCCATGACCATCGTTGGGGATATTGCCTGTACCGGTGATATCAAAATTGATGGGCAGGTTAGAGGAAATATTTATACAAATGGACGGTTGATTATTGGGGAAACCGGGAAAATATGGGGTTCGGTACGGGCTACAGGAATTATTGTGTTTGGGGCATTTGAAGGTAGGCTGGAATGTGCCGGTACACTCTCTATAAGAAAGTCAGCTTCTGTAAAGGGTGAAATTTTTTATGATAAGATAGAAATTGACCAGGGTGTTGAGTTGTTCGGGGTACTGGCCAGGTTGGATGTTCAGAAAATACAGCATACCATTACAGAGAAAAGTGAGTTATTGATGCGAAAAAAGGATGATCATTCGCATTTACAGGTTATAAAAAGTGGTGTTGAATTTATAGAAAATACTGAGTCGAACAAAAGAAATGAAGAGGATGGTGGCCAGTTCACCATAGAAAATACTGGTTGGGGATAGTAAATTGAGGCCTGGTTTTAGGATTTCTTCCAATCATTTTTTAGGCATATTCGGAAGTAAGCCTGTTTTTGCTAAAATCTGAACAGAACAGATCCTGGGATTTCAATAATCCCGGGATTTTTTTATGGTTTTATTCCGTAATCGGGTCTTTGATCGGTTTTACAGGGATTTATTGTGGTTTTTTTGATTTCCGGACAGACCACTCCTATCGGCCTTGCGGTTCGATGTCCCCTATGCCGCTTTTTCCAGTGCCATGGACGACATCCGTCTACCGATCTCCAGAGCGTTGCCCGTATGGGTACCGAAGAATATCCATAAGACCTCGGTGTCCCTGGTCCGTGCCCTTATCCTTTTCAGGTGGTAGTACTCCTTGTCCTTTCCAAATTTCTTGGCCAGCTCGCAGCGGATCTCGCTGATCATTTTAAAGTTGTCCAACAGGGCGGCACCAAGATAAATGTCGCAGAAAAACTGCCAGTCCAGGTTCCCGTTGAGCTGCTCCATAAGTTTGCGGTCGGAACATCCCCCGTAGTGCTTTAGGAACATCAGGGCCAGTTTGCCCTTGGAGGAGAACAGGGACCTAGGTCCCTTTTTGTATTCTTTCAGCCCAAAGGCCCCAACTAGTTCGTCCCAAGGCACGGCGATGAAGATCTTGCCCAGGTCGCTCTCGAGAAACCGGGCGTAATAAGTATCGAACTGTTCGCTCTGGGAAGAAAATGTAAAGCTGTGCTGGAAAACGTGGATTCTTCGTATCTTGGACATACAGATTAAGATTAAAACCCCGTTTTTTGAGCTAAGGACTCGTTTTCGGGGTTTTATTATGCCTTAACATACATATTAATTACCTGATATACAAGTAATTATGGTGATTCTGAATGTGCTTTTTTAGGCTCACAAGTATTTTTTCTCCAAATCATCAGATACTTCCTTCAGAATTTTAATAAGATCGGATGTTTTTATTAGGGCCATTTCCAAATTAATTGGTTTGGGGCCATCTAGATATTCTGCCAAATTTAAAGCGGTTTCAATTTTTAGGTCGGCAAGGCTGGCCCTGAGTTTATGTACTGTTCTTTTTATGGAATCAAGGTCCTTATTTTCTATGCTAACTACCATTTTTTCGACGCTAGTTTTTGCGAGCGTATAAAAAACACCTATCATTTCATTAAAAAAATTTGCATCGCCGTTACTTAACTGTTCCAAATAGTCTATCGAATATAATTTGTTTTCCTTTATTTTCGATTTTTTTGGAAAGGTGCTTTTTATTGCATCATATTCGGGTGTAATTTTCAGACACTCCAAAATTTTACTGAAGAGTAATCTATCTTCAAAAGGTTTGGTGATCACATCGTTCATTCCGGCATTTAGGTACTCGTCAATGCTATTTTTAAACACATTTGCCGTAACTGCAATGATGGGCAACGAATTTCCATCTAACTTCCTAATAGCCTTGGTGGTCATAATACCGTCCATAATAGGCATCTGTATATCCATTAGTACCAGATCAAATTTCATTCTTGCAATTAGATCCAGCGCCAATTTTCCGTTGTGAACCTTTTTTATTTTTGCTCCTGCCCTATTTAATTTTCGTTCAAGAATCAAAGCATTCATATAATTATCTTCGACTATCAATATTTTTTTTCCGTTCAATATTGTGTTGTTTTGGGTAGTTTTCTCCTCATAGATCGTTCGGTTTCTTTTTTCAAAGTCGATATTGAAACTTATTTTTGTTCCATGGTCTTTTGTGCTCTCTACCTCCAATTCCCCTCCCATTAGATTAACGAATCGTTTAGAAATGGGCATGCCAAGTCCTGTGCCACTTTGGATATTGCTCACTAAGGTGTCCTGTTGAAATTCTTCAAATATTTTTACCAGAAATTCAGCGTTCATTCCTAATCCTGAATCTTCTATTATGAATTCCAAAGTTTGTCTGTTCCTATAATTATGTTTTAGGTTTACCTGGAGCCTAACAAAACCTGCCTCGGTAAATTTTAAGGAGTTCCCCAAGAGATTGATCAGGACCTGGTTTAATTTTCCAAAATCCCCTACTACATATTTGTGAATGCCTTGGCTTATGTTCAGCTCGTAAGAGATCCCTTTTTCCTTGGCCAACGGACTGAGTATATTAAATGTTTTTTTTATGGTAGTGGTGAGTTCAAAATCTTTTCTTTCCAATGATATTTCACCAGCATTGATCTTTGCAAAATCCAGAATATTGTTTACCAAATGGAGCATATGGGTAGAAGCTGCAATGGCCTGATTCAACATAAAGAGGGTGTCTTTAGAAGTTTTTTCCTTAATGATTTCTGTAATTGCACCATTAATAATGTTCAATGGCGTCCGGAGCTCGTGGCTCATATTTGCCAAAAAAAGTTCTTTGGCCTTCGATGCTTCCTCGGTTTTGTGCATGGAATACCGTAATTCTTGTTCAAGCCTTTTTTGGGGAGAAAGATCTACAATGGCCCCTAAGTATCTTCGCAAACCTTTATCATCCAAATACACAACAATACTTATGAAGACTATTTTTTTTACTCCTTGACTGTCAAATGTAGTTATCTCTCCAGTGAAACCATCCTTATCTTCAATGTTGGATAAACATTGCTTTAGGTTTTTTTCGTCATCATTTTGTTTTAATATGGTATCAAAAATATTTTGTCCTACCAAATCGCTCCATGGGTAGCCGTAAAACCTTAAAAATGATTGATTGGCATAAACTATAGTCAATGTTTGGTCAACTTCGATCAGCCCAAGGTCTATGCTACTAATAATTCTATGGAAACGTTCTTTTTGGTTAATGAGTTCGGATTCATATTTTTGCCTTAATCTGATGTTCATCATTATTTCGGAATATACCAGAAGAAGATTTTCTTCCCTTTGAGTATATTTTTTCATCTTCTTAATGGAGTCGAAACCGATAAAACCTATGAGTCTCCCCGAATTGATCATGGGAAGGGTTATGGAACTCTTTATATTATTTGGTTCTAAAATTGCCCGAAGGCCATTTGATCCCATATAGGGTCGTACCGATTTGTTGTTTTTATAGGCCGTTAACCATTTCGGTATTTGGGAAATTGGTACATTTTGCTGGTTTTTAATCTCTGGGGAAATATTTTCTGCACACCATTCATAGGTATTGGAAGTAGTTTTGTTAATAAAATCATATTCAAAAATATACCCCCTATCTACCTCTAGGAAACTGCCAATTTCCTTTAAAGAAGCATTGACGACTTTATCTTTGTCCAGTATACCTGTTTTAATATATCTCGAAGCCATTCGCAGTAGAAGGTCCTGTAATTGTATCTCATAGGATGTTGTTTTGGCATTTAACTTGAGTTGGTTATTAAAAACGCGCATAATTTCCTTTACTTTAACAAGTACCTCCCTATCAAAGGTTTTTTCACGTTCCATAAGAAGCCAATTATTTTCATATAGTTTGAAACAGTAAATAGAGGCCCCATTTACTAGTGTTTCAAAAAATACAACCTTGCTATTTTGGGATACCATCGCTTCAAGAAAGTACCTGTTATAACGATCTAACTCCTTGGTACCGTTAAGTGGATAGCTTTTGCTGAGGGTGTAAGTTCCATCCACTTTGGAGACAAAAAGGCAAACTGCCTTACAATCCAATTTTTCCTTGAATTTGGACAGGGCATTATCTATTAATTGTTCAAAATCTAGTTCTTGGTCAAAACTTATTATTAGGTCCAATAGGATATCATCAGGAATAATTGACTTTTGCATTTGAATTTTATGTTATAATTGGTTCCTTACACTAATTATACGTTAAAAAATGTTAAAGGGTTTTAAAACCTAAGGATATAATTTACAAAACATTTAAATATTTTTCTCGATTTAATTTTTGTTGAATCCCATTAGCCCATATAATCAACTATTTAAGTGATATATTAATATAAATAGGAGTGAATCGGGCAAATATTTCATGGGTAACAGTCAGTATCCGTAAGTTGGAGTCAGGCACTTTGTCATGGATATTTTTTCGCTTATATGACTTGGTGCCATTATATTAGGATGCATGGGTGCGATGATGGGATTTACCATCATATAGTTTGTAAATCAGACCGAATATTCGGTTTTGAAGCCAAATATTACATCCATATAGAATATTTATAATAATTCGATCTTGATTTTTAACTTTATAACATAAATTGAATTCCAAGTATAGACCTGTAAGATGTTTTTAGGATTGGGGAATGGAACTTTCAAGCGTTATTTTTTAATCCACCTTTGTTTTTAGATTGATTTGTGTATGTCAAAGTATAACAGTTCTTATTCACAATGATATGTGTTTTGGTAGATGCGGTAGAAAAGGATTTGTTGCATGCTAAGAAAATATGTGAATCCAGTGAATTTGTGAAAGAAGTAATAACATTCAGTTTTGTGAACGACGCATTTCTATTTCTTTCTCAAAATCCTGTGGATGTTTTATTTCTTAATTTGGAAACTCCTTATGCCTATGACGCAATTTTATCGGGAAAAACTTTTGGACCATCAACCTTCGTTATTCTAAACTCAAAGAATAAATCCCTTTGTGAGCGGTTTTTAAACCTAAAAAGCAGTAAAATAAAGTTCATGTACAAATTATTTGTTGAAGAGCGGGTCTATAAATTACTGGTTAAATGTCATAAGACATTATCATTGGATCAATTTGCTTAACGCTTTCCACTATATCACATTCCCCATAAAGCAAAGTTAATCGGGAAGCACATACCGGATTCGGTAAAACAGCCTATGTTTTAATTTTTAGAAATCGTAGTAGCGTATTTCTTTTCCTATATGAAACTGGAAGGGTAACCCCTAGTTTTTTTATGTGGATAATGGTTTTGGGATGTGTTCTCGCATTGGTGACGAAGGACATATTTGCCATATACTGCTTGTGGATACGTAAAAAAAGATCCATTGGCAATAATTTTTCATATTCTCCAATACGTTTGGCAGTTATTTTAAGGCTCCCATCTTCTAAATAAAAATAAGTTTGCTCTCCTGCAGATTTCAAATAAACGATCTGGGCTACTCTAATGACCATAATATTGCCCATTTCCAAAAACCCTATGAATTTACTTTTTAGATGCTCCCTGTTTTTTGAGTCTTCATAATAACGGTCTTTTCTAATTCTTTTTTTGGCAATATTTATAACATTGGTCAATTCCGTTAAGGTGACCGGTTTTATTAGGTAAGCTATTACTTCATAAAAATTTTGCCTATAAGCGTATTCCGGAATGGAACTGGTAATGATAAAGTATGGGAATTCCGAGTTGATGTTTTCCAAGAATTCGGAAATAGAGAAGTGTTCCCTTTCTATGTTCGTAAAAACGATATCCGGTTTTTGGGCCAATATAACATTTTTGGTTTCTATGATCGTGGAGGTACATTGAACTACCTGAATTTCTGGAAAATAATCACCTAATAGTTTTATGAGACTGTTTTTGGACCAAGGGTCACTTTCGAATATTAATATTTTCATATGATTTCCAATGGGGACATAAGTAGGTTTGGGAAATGAAGTTATTCTAATTTTATTGTATATTTTTTTAAATGAAACATATGTTGGTTTGACCACTTTAACGTTGCTTATATAACACTACCGTATTAGTGTATATTAACGTGAGTTCGATATAAGGATTACCCAATTCTTTGGAGGTTGTCAATATTGATGTTGGGTTTTGTGGGATAAAAGGCATATGCAATTAGTCCTGATATCATGTTGGTGATAAAGTTTCCAAAGCTTCTGTGCCTGGTATGCTCGATTTGGCACTGGTTTTTTAGAATATCGTTGACGCTCTCTACGACAGCCCTTTTTCTGAGCAATATCTTGTCGTATAAATGCATCAAGGTGTTCTTCATATTTTTCTTTATTTTGGTTACCGGATGTATCCCGTCCACGAAGAGCTCCTCGAACAGATCCTTTCCGATGTAGCCCCTATCGGCGAATATCTTCCCGAACACCTTGTTGTGCTCTTCGCTCTTGGTCATTTTAGTGGTCCAGTTGCGTCTTTTTATTCCAGAGCCATCATCGATTCCGTTCTTGTCAAGAACTTGGTCCAATTCTATGTAAAAATCGACGATAAGACAAAAAATTTCCGTGATTTTATCGATAGAAATCATAAGCGGATAATTGGTTAAATATCTGAAAGTCAATAACTTAAACATACAAATTTTTTGCTTTTTCTACAATATAAAACCCTCTTTTCTTAAGTCGAACTCACGTTATATTAAGAAACCAACACTTTTCTATTAAGATTAAGTTTAGCCGGTGGGATATCTGCAACTTATATTATCATGCAGGATCAATTATTAAAGAGAAGGATGAAAATATAAAAAATAGAGGTGTCTAAATCCCTGTTCCAAGTAGCTTTATGGATTAAATTATTCCACTTGTAGTCTCATCGAGCTTAATTATCGTTTAAATACACCGTTTATAACATTGGGCAGGATTAGGGTTTGGGTATCCTTTAAATTTGCAGCGTAGTACATTATATGAAGTCTGTCCTTGTGGCTTACTGAAGCGGAGCTATGTCCAAAAGTATTTTTGGTTGCCCGAAATTCTATTTTTAGAAGCCTAGAGTTTCTTGAAACTCGCAGGATATGGAATAAATAAAATTACTGACAATTTGTTCTACAAAGCATTTACTATCTCAAACTACTTTCAATATGTATTTTACCGAAATCTTGTACCAGTTCCCATGGGTGGTACTGCCTATTCAAACATTGCTAGGCGTAGTAGTGTCTATATACATACACCCGGGACTTATTTATTTGAGTCATATTAAAAAACTGAACGTACTTCCCGGAGGTCGATCTGCCCATACGGTTGGCACTTCGGTTTTGGGTGGGGTGGGTATCTTTTTTGTTTTTTTAATTACAACCATTTGTACTTTCCTCGCCAATGGGTCAATTGCATCCCCCTTGATTTTCATAGCATTGATAATGGCTTTGTTCGTTATGTTCTTTATCGGGCTTAAAGACGATATTATGGGAATATCACCATCCAAGAAGGTTGTGTCCCAACTGATCGTGGTCGTAATCTATTTATTGGTATCCAATAATTTAATAGACAACTTTGGAACCTTGTTTGGTGTGGATACACTTCCCGGTTGGGTAGCGTGGCCTTTTACACTTTTTGTATACGTACTAGGGGTAAATGCCTATAACCTCATAGATGGGGTAGACGGTCTTGCTGGGGCCGTTGGTACTTTGGCCATTTTATATTTTGGGATATCATTTGTTAGGATGGAGGATTATGAGTGGGCTTTCATGTCCTTTGGTGCCTTGGGAGGCATTTTGGGTTTTTTACGTTTTAACCTCTCAAGTAAGCGACGAATATTTATGGGGGATAATGGTTCCATGTTTCTAGGGTTTCTCTTAGTGTCCATGAGTCTGCATTATTTGTATTCGCCTTTGGGTAAAGACGGTGGGCTGCTTGGTCACGATATAATATCCGTTGTAGCATTGTTCGGTTATCCTTTGGTAGATGTGGCCCGTGTTTTTTTGATTAGGGTTAAAAATGGTAATAGTCCATTTCAGGCGGATAAAAACCATTTGCACCACTTTTTATTGGAATTGGGTCTTAGTCATAGACAGATTACCATGGTTGTGGTGGGGTATACCATTATTATGGTCTTGTTGGCAAACAGTATGGCAACTATAAATGTAAATATTTCGTTGGCAGTGATTTTATTGTTGGGAGTTATTATTGCCTTATTGCCATCCGTTGTACATAGGAATGCCAATCGTATTCTTATTCGGTTACCATGGGTACATGGAAGATAGGTAATTGGTATATCCGAACCCTCAATAAAGTAGCATAGGTTTAAATAGATAAACAGGCCAATCAGATTGGAAAGAATATGAAGAAAAACGTAATCATTGTTTCTGGGTACTTCAACCCATTGCACCAAGGACATTTGGAATACTTTAATAAAGCCAGAATGTACGCCGATCTATTATTGGTAATAGTCAATAATGATTCCCAGCGTTTGCTAAAGGGGAGCAAGGAGTTTCAAAAAGAAGATGAGCGCCTCTATATTATTCAAAATATAAAAGGAGTGGATCACTCCCTATTGTCCGTGGATGCGGATAGGACAGTATGTAAGACCTTGGAAATGCTTCATAAAAAGTACGGAAACATATACAATTTGGCCTTTGCCAATGGAGGTGATCAAAAAAATGATACTATTCCGGAACGCTCTGTTTGTGAGCAATTGGGTATATCATTGATAGACGGCCTAGGTGAAAAGATCCAATCCTCTTCTTGGTTACTCAAGTAAGTGCCGTTGTTTCTGTATACGATTGAGCATATCAGAATAAATCAATTAAACCAAATCTAAAAATAATGAAAAAAGTAGCATTGATTACTGGGGTTACTGGTCAAGATGGGGCTTATCTGGCCCAATTTTTATTGGATAAGGGTTACGAAGTGCATGGTATAAAAAGACGGGCATCTTCGTTCAATACCGATCGAATAGATCATCTTTATCAGGACCCTCACTTAAAAGGACGTAATTTTGTATTGCATTATGGGGATATGACGGACAGTACCAACCTCATACGCCTAATAAAAGATATAGTTCCCAATGAGATTTATAACTTGGCAGCTATGAGCCATGTAGCCGTTTCTTTTGAGACGCCCGAGTATACAGGAAATGCTGACGGTTTGGGTACACTTCGTATATTGGAAGCGGTACGTTTGTTGGGGTTGGAAAACCACACCCGTATATATCAAGCATCGACCTCTGAGTTATATGGTAAGGTACAGGAGGTACCACAAACCGAAACAACACCATTTTATCCGCGCTCCCCTTATGCAGTGGCCAAAATGTATGCCTATTGGATAACCGTTAACTACCGAGAGGCCTATGACATGTTTGCCTGTAACGGGATCTTGTTCAATCACGAATCCCCTCTGCGGGGGGAAACCTTTGTGACCCGCAAGATCACTAGGGCGGTTTCCCGTATTGCCCTGGGGTTACAGGAAAGGTTATATTTGGGCAACCTGGATGCCAAAAGGGATTGGGGCCACGCAAAGGACTATGTACGCATGATGTGGCTGATTCTTCAGGCGGATATACCTGAGGATTGGGTCATAGCCACTGGAAAGACGACCACTGTACGGGATTTTGTAAGAATGAGCTTTGAACAGGTCGGTATTACCCTGGAATTTAAAGGAAGGGGAGTAGATGAAAAAGGTGTAGTTGCCTATTGTGCGGATCCCCAATTTCAAATGCCGGAAGGAACGGAAGTTGTGCACATTGATCCTAGATATTTTAGACCGACCGAAGTGGACCTTTTGGTTGGAGACGCCACCAAGGCCCGTGAAAAGCTTGGTTGGATTCCGCAATATGATTTATCGCAGTTGGTAAAGGAAATGATGCAAAGTGACTTAAAGCTTATGAAAAAGGACATCCATTTGGTGGAAAGTGGATACTCTGTCCCCAATTACCATGAATAATACATCCATTAGCAATAATTAATTGCAGTATTTATGATCAACAAAAAAGAAACTAAGATATATATTGCCGGCCATAACGGTATGGTCGGTTCCGCTTGTCACAGGGCATTAATGGTATCTGGATATCACCATGTAGTGGTAAGGACCTCCAAAGAGTTGGATCTTCGAAACCAAAATGAGGTAAACACCTTTTTTAAGCATTACCGGCCAGATGTGGTTATAGATGCTGCGGCTAGGGTCGGGGGCATTCTGGCCAATATGGAGTTTCCCTATACTTTTTTGATGGAGAATATGCAGATTCAAAACAACCTCATATCTGCTGCGCTCCAATATGGTGTGGAGAAGTTTGTGTTTTTGGGCAGTTCCTGTATATATCCAAAGATGGCACCGCAACCCATAAAAGAAACATATTTGTTGACAGATAGCCTGGAACCTACCAATGAATGGTACGCTATCGCTAAGATTTCCGGTGTTAAGGCGTGTGAAGCCATCAGAAAACAATACGGTAAGGACTTTGTAAGTTTAATGCCCGCTAATCTCTATGGTCCAAATGATAATTTCGATCTCTATTCTTCCCATGTACTACCTGCAATGATCCGTAAATTCCACGAGGCCAAAATAACAGGACATACCGAAGTGGCCCTTTGGGGGGATGGATCGCCCCTACGGGAGTTTTTACATGTAGACGACTTGGCTCGAGCCGTAATTTTTGCTTTGGAGAACCAACTTCCTGAAAATTTGTACAATGTGGGTTATGGGGAAGATATTCCAATACATGAATTGGCAAAAATTGTTCAACATATTGTGGGCCATAAAGGTCTTGTTTCCTGGGATCGTACCAAGCCTAATGGAACTCCAAAGAAGTTAATGGACAGTTCAAAACTAATGGAAATTGGATGGGAACCGATCATCGGGCTTCAGGAGGGAATAAAGGAAACCTATCAATGGTTTTTGGAACATCAAGAAAATTTCAAGGAGGTGAAGTTGTAAGCGGCAAGTACATTATATTATGTGTCAGGCTGAGCTTGAAACGACTTCAAAACTTCACTACAACCGATGGCCAATTGCCCGGTTGAAAATTCTAATGAATCTATCTGGAAAGACCATAATTAATGATAAAACATACTTAGTATAGGCTTGAATATATTGTGCATATTCGTGTCAGACCTTTGACGCCAGTATTCTTCCATGACCACCGCAGATTTAGAGTTTTTCCGGTTATGTTCAATCATCACATTAAACAATAGTTAAACTTTAATACCCTGGAAAATAAGGAAATTAACAAATACCTAAAAAAGTCTTTTTTTACAGGTTCGGTAAAGACACTAATCGTATCATTAACAACTTTAGGTCTTCTGCCCTTAATTATTACAACTATTGGAATGGATCGGTACGGCCTTGTATCCATTACTATGTTATTTGGAGGGAGCGTTATACTGGTTGACTTAGGTATTTCCAAGGCGGTAACCTTATTGCTTGGAAAGACAAATAAGCAGTTAGAAAAGAATAGATTAGTTGCCGATGCTACCTTGTTGACATTGGGTATGCTGACCATTTTTGGTACCCTGGTATTTTTGATAGTTTTATTTGAAATACCTATTCTTGGTACTTTGGAGATCGACCCACAATTATATAGTTATATCATTTTTATAGGCTTCATGACCTTGGTTGCCATGTTGATCAATAATATATGTGTTGCCATCTTAGAAGCTTATTTATTAATGCATTTTGTTAATATTGGTTTTGGTTTATCCAGTATTGTATTGCATGTTTTATTATTGATTACCGGTTTTCTAGGTTTTTCAGACTACGTTCTGGTTTCTATACCGTTCTTATCATTTTGTTTGATTACAGCTTATTATGTTTTAGTAATCGCAAATAAAACCAAGCTCAAAATAACCATGCCAAGTATACGGCGTTCAAAGAAAATTATCCCTGTATCCCTTAAATTTTTAAGTATCAGTTTGGTTTCATCCATATCCAATCCACTCAATAAATATGCGGTAGTATTAATGTCGGGAAGCCCTACTATTGTTGGTTTATACGATATGGGCCTTAAAATAGCATTTTTAGCAAATAGTCTGCTCAATAATTTGGCACAACCTCTTTTCGGGCTGTTTTCAAAAATGGGCAAACAGTCAATGATAGTATTTAGCACAGCCAAGCGAATATCCTTACTAATATTTGTACTGTATGGTATAGGTGTTCTTAGTTATATATTTATTGGGCACTTTATAGCGGATTATATAGATTCTCAGAATAGTGATTTATTGTATACCGTAAGTTTGACCCTGGTTGCCGGTATTGGTTTTACAGCGGTATCAGAACCTTTTTACAGGGTGCTTTTAGGGCTTTCCCTGTTGAGAAAGGCAATGTTTTTTAAGTCTACGGTAATTTTAATCAATCTTATTTTATTTCTAGCACTGCTAAAATTGGAGCCCCTATTTAGGGTGGCAGGGGCTTACGCTCTGGCAGTGGCCATAGGTAGCATCGTTATGATTTTTGGCGTATTGTTCCATTTTAAAAGAATGGACTCTAGATGATCATAGTTTTTTTTATCTATATTCTTCTGGGGCTGAAATTGTCCATATCCTATCCCAGACACTTTGTTTCCTTCTATATTTTGGCAACCACAAAATTTCTAGGTTTTTTTGACCCTGAAGCTGCTTTTGTATTTCAAGGACTGGGACTGGGAATGCCCTCCCTTAATATTATAGTTTTTACGGTTGTTTTGTTTAGGGGAAAGTTGCGTAGGATATCCAAGGACTACAGAGTTTTTGCTTACGGATTGATCGGTATATTGATTTATGGCATATTGCGACCTTTGATCATGGGTATAGAATCCTGGCTAGAGGCAGTAATGGCCAGTAAGGAATTTTGGACAATAGGTTTTTTTCTTTATTTGGCAAAGTTTAGGAGAAAAATACCGGTTGGATATTTAATTAAACTAGTGGTTCCATTGGGTCTGTATTTAAGTAGTACATATATCCTGTTTGAGCTAAGCGGTCTTGCACCACCAGTATATATTAACGGCAATGTTTTTAAGGCCTATTACCCAACCTACATTAGTCTTGCTTGGTTTTTTGTATTTTATTTTTATTTAATCAAGAATATAGGTACAAATAGATTTTTAATCTACAGCCTTGTGTTTTCTATAGGTTTAATATTGGCGGGCCATAGTTCCATTACCATAACCACAATAACTTTAATTGGGTTGAGCACATTTATTTTAAGGGGAAAGGTGGCGACTTCTGTATTTGGAGTATTAAGATTTACTATAGCTATTATTACATTGGCATTATTGACCCTGTACAGCGATTCAATTAATAATTTTGTTTCCGATGTTCTTTCCAAAGAGGACAGTGCAATATCCTCAAGGGAGAAATATAATGTGTTTCGATGGGATGCCATCATGGACAGCCCCTATTTAGGATATGGTTTTGTACATAAAAATGCTCCTATCAACGAAAAATATATCGATTTTACCTCTAATCGTTTTACCGAAAGGTTCGAGGTGATCGATTCGGGTTACGTAGATGTACTTATCAAATTTGGAATTTTCGGTCTATTGGCAATCATATCCCTTTGGCTATATATAATCAAGAAGGCTTTTGGTAATAAAACCCCCTCCCATTTTTTAGCCAAGGTATGTGGGCTGTTTATCCTGCAATATTTTTTAATTAATTATACATGGTCCGTCTTTACTTATTCACACGGGCTTATCCCAGGAATCATGGTTGCTTATATAATAATCTCCGTTCAAAAGGCGAATTACCTATGGAGTAATTAAAATCAATAATGAACAATAGAAATTTAGAAAAAAAGGCAAGACCGGGTATAGGTCTATTGGGAACAATAAAAACAGATTTCATAAAGGCCAGGTTGATAAGGCCAAACGATAGTTTCAATTTAATAGTTTTTGCATTTTTATTATTAAAATCCAAAACAGCTAGGATTCAAACCGCTATTAGGTTCCGAAGCGCTAATTGGGTTTTATCGACCGCCTCTCTATTTTACCTTAAATTATTTTTTATAGAAGTGGGCAAAAATACTCAGATAGGGGAGTTTTTTTTTCTGCCACATCCAAGATGTATAATAATTGCAGATAATGTTATTCTTGGGAATTATGTAAACATAGGCCAGTATGCCACTATTGGGGGCAATTTTAAGAAAACAAAAACAACTAATACAGGTATGGTGCAAAAACTGCCAATAATCGGTAATAATGTAGTCGTGGCCGCCGGTGCCGTTGTTGGAGGTCCGGTAACTATCGGCAATGATGTAATAATTGGGGCAAATGCAGTAGTAACCAAGGATATACCGAACAATAAAATAGTAACTGGCAATAATAAGATATCTACAAGGGATATAAAGGTCGACAATACTTGTGGAGAATATAAATACTTAGCTTAGATGAAACCAAAAATACTTTATATCATGTCTTCATATAATCTGTATGGAGGCACCCCCAAAAAAACATTAGATCTCATGAACCATTTTGGGGAACAATCTTCGCTTTATGTCTATCATGATAAATTTCCTGAATTAAAATCCCAATTTGAGAGTTCCGGTGGCAAGATCTATGAGGGATTTTATGGAAAAAAAATTCATTTGCATATAAGAAAACTATTAGGGATAATTGATGGCGAAGGTATTAACATAGTTCAAACCCAGTTTTTTATGGGAGAGACCTTGGGATATTTAATAAAGCGCCTTAGGCCCAATATCAAAATAATTATTGCATTTGTGGGACCATTTAAGCCTAATAAAATAAAGACTTATGTTTCAAGTTTAATGTATCCAAAAGTGGACCAATTCGTATATATAACCCAATATGTTAAGTCCGAAAAGATTAACCAATTTCCAATCCTAAGGAAAAAAAGGGGTGCCATCATTTATAATGGTACCGAAAAGCGAACAGATAATGGTCAAACAATTCCAAAGTTGAAGCAATATGCCATATTTGGTATTGCAGGATTAACGATTTGGAAAAATATAAAAATCCTGATAGAGGCGATGAACATTTTGGTCAACAGGGAAAATGTGACCAATGTTTATTTGTATATCGCTGGAGATGGTCCATTAAAAGGGGAACTGGAAAAAATGATCCGGAATTATAAACTTCAAAATAATATTTTTTTACTTGGCTACCAATCAAATGTTGGGTCCATTTTGAACAATTGTAATTTATTTGTACATCCTTCTTTTAAAGAAGGTTTCGGCATTGCCGTGGCGGAAGCCATGATCGCCCAAAAACCAATTATAGTTTCAGATGCTGGGGCATTGCCAGAGTTGATAGATCATGAACATTCCGGTTTAATAGTACCACCAGATGATGCCCAAGCATGGTCGGACGCTATTTTGAGATTGATGTTACACCCCACAATTGCTGAAAAATTGGCATTGAATGCCAAGGTCAAGGCACAAAATGAATTCTCAATAGATAGGTTTGTAAATGACTACAACAGTTTGTACCATTCTATTTTAGCCCAGGCAAATGACTAAAAAAAAGCTATTGGTCATACATCCTTCCCTGGCACCGTATAGAGTTGATTTTTTTAATTCACTATACGAATATTACGATGCCAAATTCTTTTTTTTCAACACTAATTTGTTGAACCAAGCATTTGATCAGGATAAATTAAAGAATACAATTAAATTCCATTGCAATTATCTTATAAGGGGATTCAATTTACCAGGTCGTTCATTTCGGTTCGGAATTTGGAAAATTTTAAATAAGGAACAACCTGATATGGTTATTTGCCCTGAATATAATCTTATAAACATAGTAGTTATTTTAAATCGATTTCTTTTCAGAAGGAAATTTAAGATATATAGTATGTGCGATGACAATATTTCCGTTGCTAAAAATGCATCTTTTTTTAAAAATGTATCCCGCAAAATACAATTACGTTTACTGGATGGGATTATTTTGACCCATACGGAAATAGTGGAATGGTATAGATTGAGGCTAAAGCCACCTGCCAAACTTTTAATATTTCCTATAATCAGAAAAGAAAATATCTTTCGAAATCAACTTGAATCCAGTCTGCCCATTGCGGAAGATTATAGGGATACTTATAATCTGAAGGGAAAAAAGGTAATACTGTTTGTGGGCCGTCTGACCGCTGTAAAAAACCTGGAGCTCCTTCTCGATGCTTTTAGCACAGTGTTCAAAAAACATCAGGATGCTGTGTTGGTTATAGTCGGGTCGGGACCAATGGAAGATAAAATAAACGATAAAATTATGCAATATGGTCTCCGTTCAGCGGTTGTTTTGCCCGGTAGATTTGAAGGAAGGGAGTTATTGGCTTGGTACCATTTGGCTAATTTATTTATACTGCCTAGTACAAACGAACTTTTTGGAGCAGTGGTAAATGAGGCCCTTTTAGCAGGATGCTATGTACTTGTCTCCAATTTGGCCGGGGGTGCCAGTTTAATTAAAGAAGGATGTAATGGGGAGACCTTTAACCCAAATGATCTAAATGAAATAGCAGTAATCCTCCAAAACAATCTCAAAAAGGACGAACTTTTTGGATATCAAAGGGTGTTAAGGGAGAGCCGTGTACTTTTTCCATATAAAAATGCCTTCAATTCATTAATACAAGAATTAAATTGATTTATGGACTTTCTTCCACAATTCTTTAGTGCCTTGAATGTTCAAAATATCCGATACTCCGTTCTGAGGAACTATCAGGATTTGCCACGATCAACCGGAGGGAGTGATTTGGATATTTTGATAAATAAGGATGATCATAGACAATTTATTTCGGTTCTTATAAAAGTAGCCCATTGCCATCAAGGTAAAAAAGTATCTGTTATCCAATCGGATGTTTGTCCTAGAATCTGTTTGTTAGGGGCCACCAATAATGGTTGGGGACTTATGATCGATCTTCATTATGATAAAATTTCCTATCGAGGCTATACCATTCTTTCCAATAAAATGATTTGGAAGAATACTTTTTTATACAAGAAGGAAGTTTTCGCCTTGAACCATAAGGCAGATGCTTTTGTCAGTCTGTTCAAAGAGTTGTTGAACAATCAAAAATGTACGCCCAAATATTATGGGGATTTTAAAAGGTTGACCCATGATAAAGAATTTATCGACCATGTTTTTTCAGATATGGGGAAGCCATATTTAAGTGACTTTTTCTTAAAATACAGACATATTGATTTTTCGGAATCCGTTATTGGGGACATTGTCTCTAAATTAAACAGGGAGTTTCCAAAAAAGAACCTTTACTTTCTGGGGTATTGGAACAAATTGGCCCGCTTGCGTAGACAACCGGGCTATACAATAGCATTTATAGGTGCCGATGGTTCAGGTAAAAGTACGTTGATCAACGCTATTGCACCTGCACTGTCCGAGGCTTTCCATAGGGCCGTATATTATGAACATATGCGTCCTAATAAATTTCCGAGTATAGCCAGACTATTGGGTAGAAAAGAAGAGGTTAAGGGGCCAGTTGCAAACCCACATAATGCTCCGGTTTCCGGCTTTTTGGGTTCATTGGCAAGATGGGGGTATTATATGTTGGATTATACTTTTGGTTTTTATTTGAAAGTGTATCCCAAAAAGGCTATCCGTTCCTGCGTTTGGATTTTTGACCGCTATTATTATGATTTTTTGATAGACCCCAAACGGGCAAGGATTAATTTACCTAGGTGGCTTTTGAAGCTTGGGCAAAAACTGATACCGGAACCCGATTTAATTTTATGTCTTGGCGCAAGCCCCGAAGCGATGCATCAACGGAAACCCGAACTCCCCTTGACCGAAGTTAAGCGCCAAGTTAAGGTACTGGAAGGATTCTGTAAAAACCATAAAAGAGCTGTTTGGATCGATACAGGGCAATCTCCCGAAGCATCTGCCAATGATGCAATTGAAGTTATTATTGAAAAGATGGCAGGGCGTTTTGAACAAATCGATTTATCAATATAATGGATTACTTTTATATTCATCCCTTTAAGCCCCAATTTTTTTTTCCAAAAGGATTTAAAGAACATACTGTATTTACTGGATTCTTTAGGCCATTTTCATTTCTCGGGAGTGTTTCTTGGTGGTTATTTAAAAATAATGCAGCCTATAGACAAATATTTAGAAAGAAGAATATTGGGAGTTTTATCCCAGAGGAAAACATTAGAGAAATTTGTGGAAAAAAAGCCCTTATGGCTTTTAATATGGGCACATTGGGTCCTGAACAAAAAATAACCGCCCTGGGTTATGACCAAGGCTGCTATTTCTTTGTCAAATATGCACAAACACCATTGGCAATTGCCAATGTTAAGAATGAATACGCAGTATTAAACGCAATGAAAGACCAAGATTTTGTGCCGAGTGTTGAAGGTTTTTATGAAGAACAACATAGCGTATTGTTAAAAACCAATGTATTACAAGGTAATAGATTGGGTGCACTAAAGGCGAACAACGAAATTCTTGAATGCCTAATACGAATCTCAAAGGTTAATATCAATTTCAACCACTATGATAGGGATAATCTAAAATCGGTATTTGCCCATGGTGATTTCTGTCCTTGGAACCTGATGTTGTCCAATGGTAGAATTTTAGTGTTCGATTGGGAAATGGGAGGCAATTATCCGTTAGGATATGACTTGTTCACCTATATTTTTATGACGGGTTTTTTGCTTTTTCCCAAGGTAGCCACTATCGAAATTTTGAACAAAAACCAACCAATAATTGAGGCTTATTTTAAGCATTTTAAGATATCGGACTGGCACCCATATCTATTGGCTTTTACTGAAATTAAAATCCATTTGGATCAAAAGAATGGGAAAACGGGTTTGTTGGAACGATTGAATGAATTGTTGTTGTATGGCCAGGATATATAAAATTTTAGTGTCCGCATATGCATGCGGGCCTAATCATGGATCCGAACCTGGAATGGGTTGGAATTTTGTGTTGGGATTAAGTCGGTTCCATGAAGTACACGTTATTGTGGAGAAGCGAAAATGGAAATCGGTTATCACGGACTACGTAAAGACCCATCCCGAAACAAAGGAAAATCTTAAATTTTATTTTATAGATAAGCCACGTCATAAATGGCTACGTAAAATTTGGCCGCCATCCTACTACTGGTTTTATAAAAATTGGCAAAAGCAAGCCTATCGGTTGGCACTTTCATTGGATAAAAAGGAAAACTTTGATGCAATACACCAACTTAACATGGTGGGTTACAGAGAGCCTGGTTATTTATGGAAAATCGATAAGCCCTTTATTTGGGGCCCCATTGGGGGCTTGGAGAATTCCCCTTGGCATTTTCTTCCCAGTTTGGGCCTCAAGGGGTGTTTGTTTTATACGGGTAGAAACTTAATTAACTTATGGCAACGCAACTACTTTAAACGCCCGCAGGTTGCCGCCAATAGATCCAATAGCGCTTTAATAGCCGCTACACCATATACCAAGCTTTTGATCAAGAGGCTCTGGAATGTAGATTCAGTGGTAATCAATGAGGTAGGGCAATACGATTCACGAACAGAAAAAGTACTACCTGTTCGACAGGAAAGTGAACCTTTGGCCGTAGTTTGGAGCGGCCTGCATACTCCAAGAAAGAATCTTCCCTTATTGCTTCGAGCATTAAGAAAGCTCGAGGTGCCCTATCATTTACATATATTGGGCACAGGTGAGATGACCAGTAAGTGGAAGGCCTTGGCAGATGAACTGGATATTTTGAAGCATAGTACTTGGTACGGTTGGCTACCACAAAATGAGGCCATTGCCGTAATGGGAAAAGGCCATGTCTTTGTGATTACCAGTATAAGTGATCTGACCTCTACGGTTACATTGGAAGCCTTATCACATGGTTTGCCCATTATTTGTCTGGACCATTGCGGTTTTGCAGATGTAGTAAATGTGCAATGTGGTATAAAGATAGCCCCAAGCACACCTGGAAAAGCAAGTCAGAAGATGGCATATGCTTTGGAAACCCTATACCACAAAGAATTTTTACGAAAAAGACTGGGTAAAGGGGCTTTGTACCGGTCTCAAGACTATAATTGGTCAAATAAGATTGCAACAATAAATAACATGTATAACCGTCTGGTTCAAAATAAACATGGGGAACAAACCTAAAATACTTTTCATTTTACATTTTCCACCGCCTATCCATGGAGCTTCCATGGTTGGACAATTCATAAAAGAGAGCAGCTTAATTAAAAGTAAATTTAATGGCCGATATATTAATTTGGGCACTTCGCGTTCCGTAGCGGAAATAGGAATAGGGGGATTAATAAAATGGGGGAGGTATTTAGGTATTCTTTTTAAAATGGTCAAACATATTTTAGGGTTTCGACCGGATCTAATATATATAACCCCGACCGCTGCCGGTCCTGGTTTTTATAAGGATGCGGTAGTAATGCTTTTGGCAAAGATCTTGGGCGGGCAAGTAATATATCATTTTCATAATAAAGGGATCCGGACACGTCAGGAGTTTAAGTTGGACAACCTCTTATATCAATGGGTTTTTAAAAATTCAAAAGTCATTTTATTGACCAGATCCCTATATGACGATTTAAAAAAATATGTTCCGGAGTACCAGGTCAATTATTGTGCAAACGGTCTTCCAAATGCGCTTGAAATACCTGAAAGGAAGGCAAATAATACAGTACAGTTTTTATTTTTGTCCAATTTGCTCTTGTCCAAGGGAATTGAGATCTTATTGGATGCTTTGGTTCAATTAAGGGAACAAGGCCATAATTTTCAATGTAATATTATTGGCGATGAAGCTGATTGGACGGGTATGCATTTACAACAAGCCATAATAACCAGAGAATTAAGTGATCGGGTTAGCTATAAAGGAAAGAAATTTGGGGCCGAAAAAATGTTGGAATATATAAATACCGATATTTTTGTTTTTCCTACTTATGAAGATTGTTTTCCCTTGGTTTTATTGGAATCCATGCAATTTGGTCTACCGGTGATCTCAACGGATGAGGGTGGGGTGCCGGATATGGTACAGAATAATATAACGGGATTTATCATTCCCAAAAAGAACAGTATAGCGCTTGCTGAAAAAATGGCTGTTTTAATCAGTAATCCAACACTGCGAAAAGAGATGGGCCGAAATGCTCGTTTAAAATATGAAAGGGAATTTACACTATCGCATTTTGAAAATAGATTGGTCCGTATTTTTAATAAAATTTTGGACGAATAGAATGCTTTCTTAAAGAGTAAAGGACTTGCTACAATAACACTATTGAAAATGGAACTACTGTCTTTAGCTGTCATAGGGTTACATTTCGGACATAGAAAAATACTATAGCTTGTTGTCTCTAGCCTTAGTATATAAACATTGCATACATCAACCACATTCTATAAATGTTATTCGAACTTTCAAAATTGGTGGGGGCTTTTATCAATCCCGCAAATTGGATATTGTTGTGCATATTGGCTTGCTTGTTCCAATCCGGTAAAAAGGCAAAATGGAGTTGTGCTTTCGCACTTGCTATTTTCCTGGTTTTTAGTAATACCATGATCTATGAAAAGGCTTTTATATGGTGGGCTACCACAGAGAAGGGGCAAATGCCTATAAATACCACCTATCAGTCCGCTTTAATTTTTGGCGGGGGGGTAGGACAGGGTGCTTTACCCGGGCAAGTGGACCTAAATAAAAGTGGGGACAGAATTGTTGAGGGAATTCGCTTGTATAGATCGGGCTTGGTGAAAAGACTTTACTTTTCCGGAGAACCTATTTTTGCCGATCAGCCTGTTTCTCAAGCCCAATTTGCCTTTGAAAAATATTTAATACAAATGGGGGTGGATATGTGCGATGTTACTATAGATCCCTATGCAAGGAACACAGCTGAAAACTTGGAACGCTTTGATGAAATGTTAAGGCCTGAAGACCGTACCAAACCTATTTTGGCCATCAGTTCCGGTTGGCATCTTCCAAGGATAATGAAAGGATTGGATTCATATAAACTCAATATCACACCCTATGCAGTCGATATGTCAAGTACATCAAAAATTACAGATTGGAAGGATCTTTGGCCTTCATGGAATACCGTTCTTGCCTGGCAGCAACTTATAAAAGAATGGGTAGGCTATAATTTCATTAGCATACAAATAATAACAGCTAAAACCACTTAACTCCAAAAGGGAAACCTGTATTAATAAATTTTATAGGGGCATCATAATCTCTCATTGGTTTAAATTTTCTTAAGTGCTTTTCACTACCGCAATACGAAAAAAAAGTGATTTCATTACAGATTTTTCACAGAACCACCATATACAGAATTTAATTTAAGAACTAAATAATGATGCAAAAGATTAATTTTTTGGGTTACCCTTTGTGTACTGATTTAAGGCAAATTAACTTTAATGGGGGACCCATGGTTATCAATACCTTAAACCCCCATAGCTATTGTACGGCAAAGAAAGACAAGTTATTTGATGAAGCCTTAAAGGCCTCAGATGTTTTAGTGCCGGATGGTATAGGTATTGTTTGGGGAGAAAAGATGATTCATAAAAATAGTATCTATAAAATAGCAGGGTATGATTTGTTCGAACATTTTATGAATACTATGAACGTTTCCGGGGGTACTGCTTTTTTTCTAGGTGCTTCCAACGAAACCTTGGAGAGAATAACGGAAAATGCCGGGATCGATTTTCCCAATGTAGAAGTTTATTCATATTCCCCACCATATAAGGATAAATTTTCCCAAGAGGATAGTAAGTTAATGTGTAGCCTTGCAAATGAAAAAAAACCTATGGTACTCTTTGTGGGTATGACGGCTCCTAAACAAGAAAAATGGGTACATGAGAATAGGCATCACTTGAATGCTGAAATTATTTGCTCTATAGGGGCTGTTTTTGATTTTTATGCCGGCAATGTAAAACGGCCTTCACAATTTTGGATTTCGATGGGATTGGAATGGTTGCTACGATTATTAAAGGAACCGAAACGTTTATTTTATAGAAATTTTGTTTCTACGCCCAAATTTATTTTGGAAGTATTCTGCTTTAAAGTTTTCAAGAAAGGATTGTTGTAGTGACCTTGGAATATTATAGAGACCTAAAAAATAGAGGTAACAGTACTTCTTCATATTTGATTTGGTAACAGAACAATGGTTCTGATCAGAAAGCATGAAGACATTTAGGTTGATATTATAATTGGTAATAAAAAGTAGGGCAAGGCTTAGTTTTAGACTTCAACACAACCGTTCTGACATTTGGCCGATTGTTTTTCAGGAATACCATTTATTACATTGACCACATGAGCGCATTGTTAGAGTTCTAGTTTTACGGAACAAACGCATAGCTGCGGACAAGGTTTCTGTATAGTAGCACACCCCTAAATAAGGCTGTCTCTCATGGGTTATAAATATAGTATTTGGCTTGTAAACATGCTGTTATTTGTATATCAAATTTTAATAAACATAACACTAATTGATCACTTCTTTAAAGTATATGCACCATTTTACCTTTACTAGACCCTATCTTGTTTTGACTGTACTTTTATTAATATCATCCTGTACATCCAAAAAGGATATACTGTATTTCCAGAATGCCGAAGCTTATGACAAAGCGGTATATGAAAATTCTGTAGGTATCATACAATCGAACGATATTTTGAGTATTACCGTTGAAGCCTTGGTACCGGAAACAGCGATACCGTACAACAAACAACAAAGCCAAAATGGAATGGCAATTAATAATATTGAAACCTTAAAGATTCAAGGGTACTTGGTGGATGCTAAAGGCAAAATCAATTTTCCCGTTCTGGGGACGATTTCCATGGCCGGAACAACTTTAGGGGAAGCTGAAAGTAATCTTGAGAAAATGCTTAATGATGGTGGACATTTGGTAATGCCAAAGGTTACTATTCGTATTCTGAACGCCAAGGTTACCGTATTGGGCGAAGTGAAACAACCCGGTACTTTTAGCTTTACGGAACAGTTTATAACGTTGCCACAAGCCTTGGGATATGCCGGTGATCTGACCATAAATGGGAAACGGGACGATATTCTGTTGATTAGACAGATGAACGGGGTACAGTATGTACACCATTTGGACCTTACCAAAGCAGATTGGTTGAACGATACCACATATAGTATACGTCAGAATGATGTTATTGTTGTTAACCCCAACAGCGCTAAATTAAAGTCGGCCGGTTTTGTTGGAAATTCGGGTACGGTACTCACTATTGCCTCCCTGATTTTAAGTTCTTTGGTCCTTTTAACCCGATAATATAAGGTATGCAAGAAAAGAAAATTGGTTACTTTGAAGAAGAGGAACCCATAGATGTTAGAAATGTAGTGTTCAGATATCTTCGTTTTTGGCCATGGTTCTTATTGTCCGTATTGATATGTATAGGAATAGGGTTTCTCTATTTGAGATACGCAAATGTGATTTATGCTACCCAAGCCAAGGTGAAAATAATGGATAACAAAGGGTCCGAGGATTTTTCCCTCGATGTTTCCAAATTGATATCAAAATCTTCAATAAACCTTGAAAATGAGATTGCCGCATTCAATTCGTACCGATTGTCCGAGCGGGTGGTACGTAATTTAGGGCTCCATATTACGTATCAAGAATTGGGAACCATTAAAACAACCCATGTATACGATGCCCCTTTCAGGGTGCAGTATATGGATGATATTGAGCATATAAGAGAGCCTTTGGCTTTTATGGTCAGAACTACAGATTATGGATATGAGATCGTTGAGGATTCCAAAGTAGTTCATCAGCTCTATGGTTATCATAAACATGAGTTTAAAGTTTATGAAGAGTTGTTAAGTATTGAGCCATCTGTAAATGGGAAAGATCCAATAAAAAAAGATAAGGAATTTAAGGTCACCATTAGATCCATTGTCGACGCAGCCCTGGACTTGACCGGGGCTGTAGATGTTTCTTTGGACGGGGAGGATAGTGATGTACTACAATTGAAAATGCAAAGCACGGATAAATTGTATGCCCAAGAAGTAATCAATAACCTTATTGAGGTTTATGCAAAGGATGGCGTACTGGACAGACAGCAGGTATCTCTTAGAACCATAGAATTTGTTGATGAAAGGTTTACCTATTTGAGGTTGGAATTGGATTCGATCGAGAAATCCAAGAAAAATTTTAAGGAGCGCAATAGCCTTAGTTTTATGGACGGGGATGTACAGGCCAGCATCCAAAAACGTTTAACCGAGGACAATGAACTCAAGGTTGTTGAAACACAATTATTATTGGCCGAGTTATTGGCCAAAGCCATGGAGGGTAAGAATGAAAACGGCTTGTTGCCATCAGATTTGGGTTTGAACAACATAGCAATAAATCAACTGGTAGAACAATATAATAGCTTGTTTCTGGAATTTGATAAAATTGGGGCAAGTGCAGGTGAAAACAACCCTACTTATAAGTTCATGGAGGACGAGTTGGAAAATCTGCGTCGCAACATCAATTTATCTGTAAAGAGTTACGTAAATCAACTAAAAGAATCGAGAATCGAGGCCCAATCCCGCCAAGAAAAGGCACAGGGAAACTTTAAGGGGCTTCCAGAAAAGGAGCAAATATTAAGGAATATAGAACGTCAGCAAAACCTGAAGGAAAGTTTGTATTTGCTATTGTTACAGAAAAGGGAGGAAGCGGCCATAAACCTTGCGGTTACCGTTCCGAATATTAAGGTTATTGATTACGCCATAACCGCAAAAATACCCATAGCGCCTAAAGGAAAGACTATCCTCTTTGGAGCATTGGGCATAGGGCTTTTAATACCATTTGGGATACTTTACCTTAGTTTTGTCCTCGATACCAAAATTAATGGACGTGATGATATTGAAAGGTTGAACTTGGATATTCCTTTGGTAGGTGAAATTCCATTTGTAGGCCCTAAGTCAATTATCTCAGATGCCATGGACCGTTCCGTAATGAGTGAGGCGTTCAAAATTACGGGTTCCAATATAAATTACAAACTGGGTCAGCGGGATGCCAATAGGGCAAAAGTCATATTTGTAACATCGTCCATGAAGGGAGAGGGCAAGACGTTTACTGCAACTAATTTGGCCCTGAGCTATGCCTATTTGAACAAACGGGTACTATTAATGGGGGTGGATTTAAGAAATCCACAAATCCATAAATATTTCGACTTAAAAAAGAGCCAAAAGGGCGTTTCCGATTATTTGACCACCCCCGGTATGAATTGGAAAGATTATGTATGCCGGCCCTTGGAAAAGGCTTCATCTTTTGATGTAATGCTTGCCGGATCACCTTCGCTTAATCCGGCCATGCTTTTGGCCAACGAACAGTTTGATGAACTAATGGCTGAAGTGGTGGGATACTACGACTATATTGTGGTGGATACGGCCCCTACTTTATTGGTGTCAGATACCCATATGATTGCAGAAAATGCTGATTTAACCGTGCATGTATTACGTGCTGCAGTAACTGAAAAGACTATTTTGGAGTATACCCGAAAGCTAAAAATAGATGAGAAACTAAAAAATATGGTCTTTGTTCTGAACTCTGTGGGAAAACGTACAACCTATGGTTACAGCTATGGATACGGTTATGGTTATAATTATGGCTATGGATACGGTTATGGAGGTTCTATAGAGAACCACAGGGCTTGGTTTTTAAAATTGCCAATAAAATTGAAGAAGGCATTTTCATCTTTATTTAATTAGTCAATATTAATTATTCAACATGTTTTGGCACGTCATTTATACCAAACCAAAAAATGAACTAAAGGTAGCTTCCCGTATACAAAAGTTGGGAATTGAAGTGTATTGTCCAACCAGAACCGAAATAAGGCAATGGAGCGATCGCCAAAAAAAGATTACAACCCCATTATTCTCTTGCTATGTATTTGTAAAAGTTAATGATAAGAATAGAAACAGGGTCTTTGAAGTCCCAGGGGTCGTCAGCTTTTTATATTGGTTGGGAAAATATGCCATGGTTAAAGATAGTGAGTTGGCAGCCATTAGGAGTTGGAACGATTGTGATGGAACCATATCCTTATGGACGGAGAATTTAACTCCCGGGGATAGGGTTTATATTGCTAATGGGGCCTTTATGAATAACGAAGCAATAGTAAAGGAAATAGGCAATAATCAGATGAGACTGTTACTACCTAGTTTGGGCTTTTCTGTATGCGTGACTACCAGAACCTCCTTAAAACGAATTGAGTGAATTGAAATGGAACACTTTGTCTTAAATACTTTGTGTTGACCGGTATTAAATATAAAGAACTACAGGCCGGCATTATTGTACGGGTGGTTCATAGACGAAGTAGAACGGATCAACAAAAGTAGCGATCTTTACTAGTTATTGTTATTTGGAAAGGGATTTTTTACCTCGGAAATACTTAAATGCCCCAATATATTTATCAAAATTATAACGTCTATTAAATAATTCGACCACTTATAACATTTCTTATTAACGAGTGGATTTAATAACCCAATTTTGGTTTGTTCAATATTGTTGGATTATGGCCGAGTGAGCTTAATCGGATAGCAGTTTTGCAACCGGCTAAGGCATGGTCTATTAATATTGGGAACTTAATTGTTTTGATCCGAAGATAGGAAGATTGTTTTGTGTCGGGTTTATTGATTACGATTGAAGATATTATCATGCTCCCTGAGCTTATCTATGAACACAATTCCTCTGAAGGGTCAAATCATAAAATACATACAATAATCTAATTTCAATTTTTTAAAACCATCTAATTAAATGTTTATAATATCAAAGAGTAATCGGTTGCTGACTGCCCTTGTTTTACAGTCGTTATTGCTTGGAATGAACCAAATGTGTGCCCAGGATAAAAATGAAACCATACGGAAATCCAGTACGGAAAAGAGTGCTGATATTTCCAATTGGTCCCTATCCGTTATAGGAGGAGGTAAGGCTGCGGAGGGTGTTGTTATATATGAAACGGGTGTGCAGGTCGCAATGACCCTTTTTCAAGGAAATCGTTTGCGGCTGGAAGGTCTGGTTAGGGATTCGTCAAGAGATTTGGATCTGCATTGGGGTGCCTATGATTTGAAGGCTACTACCGATATGAAAAGCTTAATGGTGGGTTTGAGTTATGAGTGGTTTCCATTTGTAGGGAACAATCCTGGAAGTAAATTTTTGAGGTCCTTAAAATTAAAAGGGGGCATGTATTATCTGAATGATCCGGATTATGTTTTTGATGCCTCCCTTAAAGATGAGGTACGTTGGGGCGATGTAGTTTTTACCACAGAAGAAATAGGTTCTGTAGAAACTACGGTTACAACACAGGGCATACAGCCCTTTCTTGGCTTTGGGTATGATACTTTTTATGCAGGAAAAAAAATTAATTTAATTATAGAGGGCGGACTTGGATACCATGGAAAACCAGAAGTTACAATGGAGGCCAGCAATATGTTGGCGCCTACAACCTCACAGGCACCGATTTTGGAAAGTAATTTGGATGGCTATAGGTATATGCCTTTTTTACAATTGGGGCTCCAATATAATCTTTAAAAGAAAAACCAGTATTCGTTTATAATAAATACAATACCCTTTATGATGAATTTCACTTTTTTGAAAATGAATAGTACCGTTGCAATGGCGAAGCGCAATAGGCTACAATCAACTTTTGCAGTAGTGGCCGCCTTGTTGGTTATGCAAACTTCCTGCGAACCTCCCTTTGAAGGGATTACTCCCATACTTACCAATAATCAGGTAGATAAAGTTATTACCGTACAAGTCGTTGATGTAAACCCAGATGCCGAAAACCCATATCCGGAGAACCCCGAAGTTACGGTAAGTGGTGATGCCATTGATAAAGGTTTGGTCTTTTATTCCGATGGTACACCATTGGGAAATACTTTGGAATTGGACAACAATACAGTGAACCTGGCTATTAGACCACATACGGAAATTGTTCCAGGACAACCGCTTACATTCAACATTATTGCAATGGCGAACGGTTATTTATCCAACTCCATTTCAGTAAGTGTAAGCGCAAACGATAGTTTTAAATATGCCGAGCTAGGTTTGGTAAATCTAAGCGGGCTTCCTAATGGGGTAATTGCAAAAAGCAGCTTAAGTACGAATTTTAATCAAAATGTTCCATCAAACGACATTGTTATCGATTTGGAGGACGGATCAAGTACATCGGATGATGCGCTTAAGGCACGATTAACCTTTAAACAAGGAACTATTCTAAAGGGTGAGGATGGCAGCGAGTTAAGTGGTGATGAACTTACAACCCAAATCACGTATTTTAATGGAGTTGAGGATGAAGCTATACTATCTGCAACTGGTGGCATGGGCAACATTGTTATGGAAGACGGGTCAATCGCCATTATTAATGGGATGGTCGATATTAGGGCTTTTTTAAATGGTAATAAGATAAAGACCTTTTCCAACAGTGTAACGGTCGATATTTTTCTGGCTCCAAATAGCTTTAATCCCAAAACAGGGACAAGTTACAAAGTTGGAGATCAGGTTACCATTATATCCAGAAACAATCCGGGCGATGCATTTATTAATGAGGGTACAGCTTCTTTAGTTTTGGATGAGGCTACACAGCGGTTAAAGATCAGTTATGATGCAGAGCACTTTTCTGCTTACGGTATAGGTGAAATATTTAATCGTTTATCTGGACCGATAGATGATATTCCAGATGATAGGGATGCGGTACTGGATTTTTATGAATATAAGCTAAGAATAAAGTCCAATGGTCAACTTTTTGCTTCGGGAGGGGAATATAGTCAGACGGCCCAGAGTCTCCTGAATCGATTAATCCCCATTCTTCCTGATTTACAAACAGATTTTGATCTTGAAATATATCTGTATGATGTATTGTACATAAAAAAGACATTTGCCCAAGGGGGCGCGATTAGTATTAATGATCAAGATATCATTGAGAACCCCAATACATTTGACCAACTTACATTTGATCTTGAGACCAGATGTTCCGATGGGACCTTTCGTTACAGCGGGCCAATTCAATATCGATTGTCAGGAAGCAAAAAATGGCTAAATTTTTCAAACTCCGTGGATGGTGTTTTGGTCACAAGACTTTTGGAATGGGACAAGATCTATGATTTTAGGGTTTCGTACAAAGGAGAGACCTTTGTCAGGACAAAAGAGGTTATTAAGGGACATTTCCGAGAAAGTGCAAATGGTGGGTTTAATTACTGGGGGCCGGATGATGTTAAGAAAGTATTTTTTACGGCTCCAATTGGGTGTGGTGAATAGATGTTTAAGAATATGTTTATAGTATTTAAAAGGGATGGCCGTTGGAATTGGGAAGAGATTGAAGACAAAAATTGGGTCGGCGGTATGAATCATAATAATTTTAAGGAACTTCCCAATTTTAGGTCGACCGGAAAATTACTGAACTGGATGGCTACAAAACAAGCTTTACCTTTTGTTCCAAATAATCAGACTTATGATTTTATTGTTTTGAGACTGATGAAAAGCCAACCATGGTCAGACCCAAAAGCAGTTCTTAATTTAGAGTAATAAGTTTTAGATATAATAAATCATGTACTATCCCTCAAAATCAGAATTTGAGCTGTTCTTTTTGATTATTAATACTAAGGAATGTGATCTGTTTACCAATGACGATGCCTACGATAGAATAAAGGGAAAATATGAGCTAAGTGCCTGTCTATTGAAAGAAACGGATATAGAAATGGCCTATCTCGCCGATTTCTATTTTAAGCGCTTTACCTTCCCTCCGGACAAGGTTGACAATTTGGATAAAATTTGTTCCGATGCCCTGTATGTATTAGGTTATTTAAATAATGGAGGAAAACTGGGTGGGAGTAAAGGTTGGTACGAACGCTTTTTGTCCTCCAGGGCAATACATGATCGTTTGTACCTTGTACAGGACGTTAAGTACGATAACCAGCCCTGCACTTCACCCAGAATACTGGAACTTCTTATCAGGCAATGTGAGGTTATCCAAAATATTTCAGAGATGGCCAAGATCTGGAATGTGGAGGTAATGGAATTTACGTCCATGGTTCAAAAGTATAATTTTTTAAAAAATATAACCGAATATGCCAATGAGACACTTTTTGCCTATAAGAAAGGAGTTTTAGCAGTAGATCAACTGGTTAAAGGGGAGGGGTTTTTATCATAATGGATTTTCGAACCAATTACTTATTGCCATATTAAATTAGGGTGCTCCTTGCCAACATATATTTCACAATTAAATATGAGTGCAAACATTAAAGTAAAGTCTCTAAGTATCGATAGGACCAACTCTCGGGAAATAAGAAACCTTTTTTTTCTATTGATACGTCTTAAGTACAATCAAATCGTAAATCGTTTCAGTTATTACATTTAGGATTTTTATAAGGGATGGAACGAATATCTTTATTTCTTAACCGTGATGGAAATAATTGAGATGGATATATCCATAAAAAATACGATACTGGAATTTCTTTTCCCCATATCGAGTATGGGGGTAATTACCTATGACGAAGATAGGCGCTATGCAATTATTGAAGAACAATATTTGTTGGCGAGTTCCCTGCTCGATAACATTACACGGGAAGATATCAATAACTGGGAGCGTAATGCATTGGATTTTTCCATATTTATGGATGCGGATGACAAGAAAATTCTTAATGACGCCAAATGGCTTTTAAATTACTTAAGGAGCGGGAACAAACTGTCTGGCTATTTTTTTGAACTAAGTAGACTGTTTGCTCCAAAACAACTTCGAAAGCGCCTTTATATCTTGACCTATATTTACTTTAAAGGAAAACCTTGCAATAATGAAGACAGACTAGTACGACTTGTAGATCATTATACGGTTATAAATATCTTGAACAGGGTTTATGAGGTTTGGAATATGCAAAAAATGCCATATGGAATTTCCCTGTTAGAGAAATTCTATTTTTTGAAACAGGTAAATCTTTGTGCCAAAGAAGCCATACAAGACTATAAAAAAGGAACTTCGGTCATTGATTATTTATTATCAAGGAAATTGATTTAAAACTTTTCTTTAGTTCGATGGCTACTGGACAAATACTCAATTTATCATTCTACCCGTAAAATGTGCCTTAGTACCGTTAATTAGAAGTTTTTTTGGTTAAAGATTCTAATTTAACAAGTCCGTATAAAAATTAAAGGTAGGTCAATTTGATTGGATTAGGATACCTAATCTTTGAGTTACCCCTGAAGGGATGCTTCGGTGTGCTTTCGGAAAGTTTAAAACCATTTGTTTTCAACAAACTAAAATCAAGTTTTTTTGAATTGGACACCTTTTTGTCCCTACCTCTGGGAAGTTCATTAAATGTCAGCGCGAACTTGCTACTAAAATTTGAAATGTTGGAAGCCATATGACATGATATATTCCCAAGTAAAGTTCCATTTCCCTTGGCTTCATTGGGAAAAGTAAAAATTTTTTTGGGTTTGACCCACAGTTTAATTTAATAAATGGTTTAAAGGATGCAGTGCATTAGTGCTTGGAAACTTTAAGATAACAACAATTGGAATTTATATGAATATAACAGTAATTGGAACTGGTTATGTTGGACTGGTAAGTGGAACTTGTTTTGCAGAAATGGGAAACAAAGTTACTTGTATAGATTTGGATAGAACTAAAATTGAAAATTTAAAGAAAGGGATTATACCGATTTATGAACCAGGCCTTGAGGCAATGGTACAAAGAAATATAAAAAATGGGACCTTATATTTCGACACTGAATTGGTCCATAGCCTGCAGAAATGCGATATCGCATTTATCGCTGTAGGAACCCCTATGGGGGAAGATGGCTCGGCAGATCTCCAATTTGTGCTTCAAGTGGCAAAATCCATAGGCCAAACCATGACAAAACCTTTAATCGTTGTGAACAAATCAACAGTGCCGGTGGGAACAGCGGATAGAGTAAGGGTAGAGGTACAGGAAGCTTTGGACCAGCGCAAGACCGATATTAAATTTGATGTAATTTCCAATCCTGAATTTTTAAAGGAGGGCGACGCAATAAATGACTTTATGAAACCGGACAGAGTGGTTATTGGGTCCGATAATGAAGAAGCGGCCAATAAAATGCGGACACTTTATAGTCCCTTTTTTAGAAGTAGCGTGGACCGCCTTATAACTATGGATCTTCGTTCTGCCGAAATGACCAAGTATGTGGCCAATGCCATGTTGGCTACCAAAATATCGTTTATGAACGAAATTGCCAACATTTGTGAGTTGGTGGGTGCCGATGTCAACCAAGTGCGTATAGGAATAGGTTCGGACAGCAGAATTGGCTATAGTTTTATCTACCCCGGAAGTGGTTATGGCGGATCCTGTTTTCCAAAAGATGTAAGGGCCCTAAAGAAAATAGGGGAGGAACACGGATATACAGCATCATTGATAAGCTCGGTCGAGGAAGTGAACGATCGGCAAAAATTGGTCATTGCCAACAAAGTGATAAAGCGCTTCGGCGAGAATCTTAATGGGTTTACTTTTTCCATCTGGGGACTTGCATTTAAGCCGGAAACAGATGATATGCGTGAAGCTCCTTCCATCTACATCATAACAGAGTTAATAAAAAGGGGGGCAAAAATTCAGGCCTATGACCCCAAGGCTATGGCAGAGGCAGAACACTTTTATCTTAAGGATTTTAAAGAGATCACCTATAAAGAGTCCAAATATGATGCACTTAAAGATGCGGATGCCTTACTTCTATTAACGGAATGGAAAGAATTTAGGGCTCCTGATTTTGAAGAGCTAAAATTGCGGTTAAGGCAACCTGTCGTCTTTGATGGTCGCAATCAGTATAGTGATCAAAAAATGAAAGCAAGAGGTTTTGAGTATTTCCAAATAGGAAAGAATTGATCATTGATGGTCAATGGCAAAATCCCTCCTGCCCGATTAAGATTTGAGAATTGACCTAAGTGCGTTTATTGGTTACCGAATATCAAATATGTAAACGGTTGTTAACTTGATGGATATATGGTTTCGGGACTATGACAAGAATAGTACGAATTATTTTGACCCCCTGTATAGACTCAAGACAAAAACCAATACCAAAACGAAGAATGCAACAGATAATAGAAACAAATAGTCTGTTAGTTTATCTAAATAGGGCAAATTACTGAAAATCATTGCGGTACAGAATATAATTTACCAATAGTAGCTCTAACTCCAATGTAAATCAACCTCTATGTAACCAAGCATTGTTGTGATGTAATAATCGTAAATATACAGGTATAATGAATGGTGGAATATTTGCAGAAGTTGAAAATTTGGTGGAAATACCGGAAATCAAACGATTTGTAATATATCCAAGGTCGCCCAATTGGTCCTTAAAAATTGATTAAGGCCCTTACCGAAGTAATTTTAAAGTGTTGGGATATTTTATGGTCTTTTTAATACCTTTTTTCTTTGAATAAAGAATGTTCACTGAGAATGAAGGCAGCCTTCAATATAACAGTTATCTATCCATAAGCCCTACAATAATTAATAGGGTCCCGATATTACATTGGTCATATTAAATTATCAAAACCAATTAACTTAGGTCCATGAACCATTGGTGAAAACCCCCTGGTTTACATAGTGTTTTTTTATATCAATAAAACGTTTTAGGATTGGAATTGTTGGCTAATTGAATGGAGAAATGCTCCTCTTGCTGAGCAACTTAATCTATCTGTCCCCAATTTTGATATTTTAAAAAATTCAGTTATAACTAAAAAAATGTAAAATGAAAAAAACGATAATTTGTAGTTTGGGTGTATTGATTTTTCTTTCATCCTGCGTATCCCAAAAAAAATACGGAGAACTTTTGACTAAGTCAAAGGATATGGAAAACCTATTAAATACGGCTACCTTAAAACTAAACCTATGCCTGGAAGATAAACAAATGCTATCGGAAGAAAATTCGTTCTTAAAGTCAAGTAATCAAGATTTGATTCAAACCATAGGCAATATCACAATTCTTACTGCGAAGGGGGCGCATAACCTAGAAAAAACACTGGAAAGCTTAGGTGAAAAAGATTTGACCATAGGACGATTGCAGGATGCTATTTCCCGAAGGGATTCTATAAATTTCTCGCTTGTAAAGAGCCTTAAAGGTGCATTGGGAGATTTTAATGACGAGGATATTGAAATAAATGTAGATAAGGGCGTTGTATTTGTTTCCTTATCGGACAAGTTACTTTTTAAAAGCGGAAGTTATATTGTAAGCAATAGGGCCAAGGAAATCTTGGGCAAAATAGCAAAAGTGGTAAACAACAAACCAGATTTTGAATTTATGGTGGAGGGCCATACGGACAATGTACCCTATTCCAAAGGTAGTTTGGTGGATAACTGGGATTTAAGTGTAAAGAGGGCTACCTCCGTAGTTCGGATTCTCCAAAACACTTATGGGGTGGATCCATCTAGGATGACTGCTGCAGGACGTTCCGAGTATGTACCTATTTCAAATGAAAAATCTAGGAATCGTAGGACTAGAATCGTAGTTCTACCTAAAATTGATCAGTTTTATAAAATGATCGATGATGGTCTGTAATTTTGTATTGGTACCAGTGTCACTCCAATTATATTTCACTTTAACTATTTCCAAATAAGGTGTTCTTAGTTTTAATTTTAGGTGCAAACCATTTAGTAATTGTATTTAGTTAAAGTGAATATTCCTGAAAAATTTGTTCCTTGGATTTTAAGCCTTTCGCTTATGATCTTATAGCAGACATCTGTAAATGGCAATCTCCTTATTTTATATCGCTGTTTTCCAAAAGTATAGATCCATATACTTTGGTTTAAGAATAAAATTGCAAAAAAGAGTGTTTTCTTATTGGGATTATAAGGAGTGCGAAATTAACGGTAACCCTTCTTAAGACAGATTATTTTTTCTATGTCGAATTGAAATTTAGAAAATATTGAAATTTATGGATGCTAAAAATGTCGGAAAGGTTATTAATGTACTGGTTGTTGATGAAATGGTAGCCCATTACGCTTTGTTGAAATCAAACTATGCTCATGGAAGAAATTATGATATAACTTTTTTTTCCAAATTTAAATTCGATGATTTGGCTGAATTTATAGCTGAAAAAGAAATAGATATGGCCTTTGTTTTTGTTTATGGTAGAAAGAGTCTTCACAGGGTTTTACCATTCCTGGCATTTGATCTGGAAATTATATTGTTTACGAACGAACGTGATTTATGGTGGTTAAGTGAGTCATTGCCTCAAATCAATTTGGTGGACATTGCATTGCCCAAGGGCCAGCTTTTTACTGCAATAGACCATATAATCCAGAGATTAAGAGCTGAAGAAAATTTAAGCTAAAGCCGGTTATTCAAGGAACAGCAATACATATTGATTTGTTTTCATGCTCCGCATAACGGGCTATTTCTAATTCTATTAACTAGGGTAGACCTGAAATGTCCTGGACTACCTTCTCCACGAAATTAGGCATTCCATGTGTTGAATGGTTTCTCATCAGTGCTTCTGAAGAAGCATATTTTAAGGGTTGGGGGGTATTTATAGTAAAAAAGATGCATACTTATAAACGTAGATCTTGTTATCTGTTTTAGATGATCTAGCATTTATATAAAGCTTTAAGCTGAAGGGTTCAAAAGCGTTGCCATGAATCCCTATAATTGTTCCCGGGTCAAAGATTCTTCAATTTGAAACCATTCCTTTTGGCCAGTGGAAATCGAATTGTAGATCAGTTTAATCCAACAGATTAGATAGCCAATAACGCTGTTTAGGACATTACCGACTGGATGGAAGAGAATAACTCCAATTTCTACCTTCCCTTTCTTTTGCAGATCTTGATTTTTTTTAATCTTTCAAAATATTAAAAGTTCCCTTGGTTAAATTTTAATACCGTCATTAGTTTAAATCGGTTTTACAATTTTATGTTGGCAATCTGGTGCCATTGGGATGTATACGTTACTGAATTTATTCATCCGGAATGCATTCTTGGTTACATTCCTTTCATTCACTTTAGTGTGTGGTAATTACGGTGTTATCCACCTACTTTATATCACATTAGTGTTTTATATGCTACTGTATTTCAGAAATTTAATGTACATGAACTAACATGAAGTGTTCAACATTAAGATTGTAGGAAAATGTCCAAGCTATAATTCCATGGGTACTTTCAGTGCCATATTAAAGTCGGGATAAATGTTTTGTACCACCCTGTATAGATGCAGACCGGACTCAAAAAACCATTCACCGAGAGAATGTCACTATATAAAAAGTCAAGGGCACCAATGGACTAATAATTCAATTTAGGCAACATGCAGTTGTTATTTTTGGGGCATTAATCTTAAATAGAATCTAACATTTTTACCTTTTAATTATGAGAATGAAAAATTTATTTCGAATTGGTTTATTAACCATTTTTTTAGCAGCTGGTTCCTGCTCTGACGATTACGATGATCGTTTTAATGATTTAGAACAAAAATTGCAGGAAGTTATCCAGCAAATTGAGGGTGCTGCGGACTTGTCCAATGCCATATCTGCACTAGAGACGCAGATAGAAACTTTAAAAAATGCAGTGGGTTCTTTGCCCGATGGGGATGACTTGACATCTGGTCTAAGTGCCTTGGAGGCTGAAATTAAGGCCTTGGAAGAAGAATTGGCAGGTTTGGGAGACTCCCAGGCCACTGCAGATCAATTAAGTGCAGCGATTGAGGCGCTTACTGCCGATTTGAACAATCTTAAGGGTTCTATGGCAGACCTTCTGGAGAGCAATAATGTTGTTGCCGGGGATCTAGTGATCATAGATGAAGCTACTCTTGCCGCGGCCCAGGCCCAAGGGGATAAAGTGGCTATTGTAAATGGAAACGTCTATGTGGATGCACGTTCATTGAACGCTACAGAGGTCAATCAGGTAATTTCTAAAATCAAAGTTGTTTTGGAAGATGTAAGTATTTTTACGGACAAAAGCTTGGATTTAGGTGCCTTGGAGACTGTCTTCCAAGACTATATAGTTTTAGGTCACGATATTGAGGATTCTGCTTTGGTCACTGTAGGTGATGGAATGGAATTGGCTTTTGAAGGGGATTATGATTATCCTAATTTAATTTCTGTAGGAACGGATTTGAACTTATATGCCGGAGATGAGGATGCTGCGGAAATGATCGTTAACTTTTCAAAACTTCAGTTGTTGGGAGGGGATATTTCATCTTTCTCAGGATTTGATTTTAACACTTCGATAAGTGCTATCGAGATTGAGGATCAAGATGGTGATTATGATGTAATGTTGACATTTGAGAACGCTACAGAAGTAATATTCGGGGATATTCCTGTACAACATTTGGTAGCTCCTAAGGCAACCAATATCGAATTGAATTATGAAGGTGCTTTAGAACAGTTTGGATCTGCCCAATACGCTCTGTATGTTTTGGCCCCAAAGGCGGAGACATTGACAATAGGAGCTAAAGAAACTAAGGGTAGTATAGGTTCTGCCAATCCAACGGTCGACATTCTTATTTGGACACTGGATAGACCTGAAGCCGGAGATTTTGATGATTTTAATGATTTTATAGCCGCGGCCAGTGATGTAGAATTTACTATTCCTCAGTCTTGGGGCTCCACTATAAGCTTGCCTAACTTGGATAAAGTAACCGGACATGTTTTCTTGGGCTCTAAAAGATTAGATTTGCCATTATTGAAAAGTATTGGGGAAGATTATGAAATAGGTCTTATGCAGGAAGTTATCAATCTTCCGGAATTGGTGATTGATGGAGCTTTCAGGGCCTACGCGCCGATCCAAATGGATCTTGGAAGTATAGCCGCTGGTGGTGCTGTCGATTTTTCCCAATTGACTTCTTTAAATTTACATAAACAAAAGAATGACTTCAAAACTGGATATCTGGATAATTGGGAATTCCCTGAACTTACATCCATTACCATTTTAGGTGATGTTAAGGCAAGTACTCCTATAGAGGTTGAGTTTATAAACAATACATCTCCTAATATTGCACTAAACGCACGTTTCCCTAAATTGGCCAACCTGACTTTAGGAGGTAAAATAGGTGTTGCAACTATTGGTGATGAGAGTTCTTCAATAGATGGGCTTCCTAAATTGGCCAATATTGACGCTATTGACAATATTAATAGTTTAATATTGAGGAATAATCCTGCACTTACAACCGTTTCTTTGGATCATGAGCATATTGCCAATTCCAGCGGATCTGTTTTAAAAGTGATCAATAATGATTTATTAACAAGTTTGACCACTAATGAATTGGATTATATTAAGCACCTGGAAGTAACTGGAAATGAGAAATTGGAGAGTATTGATTTCAGTTCCATGACTAAGGTGTTGGAAAACTTTGTTGCAGATAATGACGGCAATGTTCCTAATGATTATTTTGATGGAGGTAAGCCTGCAACTGGGATTGGGGCCGCTCCAATTGTAATCTTTATTGATGATAATGCGATTGAAGGTCAATATACCCCATTTGTGGAGCAAGTTGGTACTGCGGACTATGAGCCCGAGATTGTTGAGTCTTCTGACCTATATAGTCTTAAGCCGTTATTTGATGCGTTTAGCGCATATGCAGCGGATAAGAATATGAAGTTGATTGACGTATACGATGACGTAGCCGTATATTTCACAATTGATAAAGCAGATGTTACTAATGACGAGGTAGATACAACTTACAGTGTTTCAGGTAGCAGCAATACCGAGGACAATGGTTGGTTCTATACTTGGAGCAGCACACAGGATATCATTACCGGGATACCTGTAGGTACAAATTCAGAATCTACACCAACCATTAACTAATATTGGGTATTTAGGTAAACAATCAAATTATATTTAAGTGTTTGTGAATATTTAGATTAATATTTGAATTAGAGGGGAGCCCCGGCGTAATGCCGGGGCTTTTTGTTGTCTGTATTTTTTGCCTAACACTATAATTGGATGCCTTATTATTATTATTATTATTATTATTATTATTATTATTATTATTATT